>Ga0209468_1000119_pt1 | contig 37217 bp, 35 predicted proteins | sample GraSoiAngelo_102_FD_185871 | JGI IMG/M metagenome (GOLD analysis project Ga0209468, IMG submission 185871) | Grasslands soil microbial communities from the Angelo Coastal Reserve, California, USA - 14_0903_02_40cm (SPAdes) (version 2) | ecosystem: Environmental > Terrestrial > Soil > Grasslands ...
AGGCAACTCTGATGACCGTTCTGCACAGTGCACGAAAACGTTCCGCCGACACGATCGCACTCGTTGTTGATGCCCTCCAAAATCCCACCGCCGTCCAACGACTCCTGTAGCGGCGGTAAACAATTACCTGTAGGGCGCCGCCTAACTCGAGCCAGAAGCCGACACGGCCCGGCGCTGGCCCGGCAGCCGAGCTGCCTCGTCAACATATTAGTTTGAGGGGCGGCACGCCAGCCGCAATCGCTCCCGCCGACTGCGCGTTAGTCGCTGCGGCCGCCGTGCCGCGTCGGCTTCGGCACGTGGGCCCTGGCCGTGCAGCTTAGGCTCAAGCCGTTAGCCGGGCCAAAATGCAGCCAAAGCCAACCTTAGCCAGGAAGCCTGGCTTTGCCTGTCGTCCGCTTTATTTCCAGATGCCGCCGATCGGTCGCGCCCTTGCCTCCTCTGTGGCCGGAAGCGGCGTCACTTTCAGAAGCGCCGCGATCGTGACAAACAAGTCCTCGTGATCGTAAATGTCGTCATTCACTCCCTGCAGAACATGGTCACCCCAAAGGACTGCATAAACTCGGTTGGGATGATCCGCATCTTCGTTATCGTCTTCGTCGAATGTGAGCACAAAAACTGTGTCGGTGGTGAACGCCGTATCCTTCAGAAGAGGCGCTATGTATCTCACTAACCAGTCGTTTGCGTTCGCCATGTTTGATCGGGAATGACCATCATCCGTAAGGTTGGGAATGATCATCACAAATGCCGGTAGCGTACCGCCAGCAAGGTCATCGCGTAGTGCTTGCGTAACCTTCACAACGTCGCGCGGAGCGGGGAGGCTGGAACTTACTATCTGTGGTGTCTGGTCCGAGTTCAGCCGGACGATTGCACTACAATCAACGCCCTTGAAATTCAGAAATGGCACATGGCGTCGCACGTAGGTGCCCGCCTGTCGCGACGAACTGCAGGTATTCGGATTATTCGGGGTCGGGTAGTCTTCTGCGTACACCTTCCAGCGAGCCGGTAAGTGTTTGCCCAGATGATCACGGTCAAGCGTACCTGTCCAATCGCCATTCGTACCCGCCAGGCTGCCGGAGATCAGCGCTATGTAATTTGGCTGGCTCGGGTGCGCAACGGCGAAGTATTGCCTGAGCACCATCCCCTCCTTTGCGCGATCAATCATGAATTGCTGGCTTTCAGCTCGCTCCGGATTACCGTTCTCCAGAATAATCATAACGACCCGCTGAACACCTACCGGCGAGAACTCTGGAACTGCATTTCGCGAGGCGGGGAGTGGTGTACGGATCGTTCCACGGCCAAACAGGGAGAGCAGGCCGTGCCCGACTCCGGCTTGCAATGGGCCAGCATGCAACGCGAAAACGACTGTGATCAGCAGAATGGCGCGGCGCTCGAACAAGGTGACCTCCAGCGAATGGAGTGATGAAAAACCCATTCTATATATGGAGGGCCACCGCGCCGGATTTCCCTACCCCTGCACTGGCAGGCCAGTCGCGGGCCGCGCTAACTCGAGCCAGAAGCCGACACGGCCCGGCGCTGGCCCGGCAGCCTAGCTGCCTAGTCAACACACTAGTGTGGGCGGCGGCACGCCGCCAGCATCGCGCGAGGTTACATGCGGGCAGGCGGCGTGCCGCGTCGGCTTCGGCACGTAGGCTCTGGCCGTGCAGCTTAGGCTCAAGCCGTTAGCCGGTCGGAATAGCGCCTGCCGCAAATGCATGAGCGAAAGGACCCGAAGGGCAGGGCAGTTCGAGCCCACGGTCAGTTTCGCGTCGGTAGAATGCCGATAGTCACTGTACGCGATACCACAGAACCAACCGCAGGCTTTTGGTCGTGAGAGCAAACCGGGTTCGGAGTTAGTTGTCAAGTGTGCGGGATCATCGGCTGTAGATGCCATCGATTTCAGGAACGAAGGTGTGCTCGTAGTACTCGATGCTGGTGCGGAAGTTCTCGATGATCTTTCGCCATACCGTCGCATCGACGATGGGGTAGCCGGCGTAGTTGTTCTTCCAGCCTGTGACCAGAAGAATGACGCTCGCGAACCAGCCTTCGCCGCTCATCGAGAGTGAGCCGCAAGCGGAGCGGCTGTAGCTCCCGATGTCGAAGGAGAGCTCGATCTCGTAGCCCACCGGGCTCCGCTTCGACAGCTTGAACACTCCGTTGCCGCTGCGACTCGATTCGTATCGATACCCGATCGCGCCGAGGACCTCAGTAAGCGCTGGCTTGTACGAGCCGATCTTTGCTGGCGGCCATGTCATCGATTCCTGAGCGTTCGTTGGATGCGGCAGCAGGTTCGGGAACGCGAGACGCGCGGCGATGTCCTCCAATGATGTGCCGTACCGCTGCATCAGCTCCGACGCCTTCTCGTTCTTCGACGTGAGCGCCGCATGCTCCGCGTCGCTCAGATACGACTCGAGCTCACCCTTCTTATGGCGTCCCAGTTCCTTGAGCAGCGCTGCAATCGCCGGCGGTAGATCCTCCGGTTTTCCCGCGGCTCCAAGCGGAACTTCGATACTCGCGTGCATTCCCTGCATCCGACTCGAAGTCCACCAGTGGTTGAAGACGGTGATCGCGCCATGGCAGCCGTCGATCGCAGAATCGGGAATGACTGCTTCGGCAGCATCTGGAAACTGCGAAATGACCGACCATGGGATCTCATGGATATAGACGACGGCGTGCGCGAGGGGAAACCTGCGCGCGATACCCTCGAAGACCTCACAGAGCATGCCGGCGGTTTCGCCGCCGACGGTTGCCGGCGCGCCGTCGATCGTCGCGCGCTGCACGGCGTTGTCGAGTTGCTCGTGCGCTTTCTCCCTGACGTGAAGCTGTAACGCCGGGAACTGCCTACTGATGCGATCGCTCCCGGAGCTATCGCGATTGGGCATATCCTCGAAGCGATAGCTGATGAGCGCCTCGCCGAGACCGTTCTTGCGGAGGGTGTCGACACAGCGGCGCAGCGCGGCGGCCGCCGTGTCGGGCTTACGGATCATGTAAGCAAATTCCCGGAAGTAGCGCACGTGCGAATTGTAGGCGACACTGACTCACCCCCAACCCGACTTCATTCGTCCGGTTACGCGCCGACGTAGTCGTGCGCGATCCGGTCATATCTATGATCGCTTGTCGTCCGTGGACGATGTCTTCGTTACGATTTGATGAACGGCCACCCTATTTGAACGGCTGCGTGAGTTGAACCCTTCCGAACCCTTACGCCGATTGAAGCTTTCGGCCAGAAGCACGATGCGGTGGTATCGCGATCGGAAACACGCCGAATCTGTTTGCTGAGCGAGTATCGGGTGCGAACATTTTCGCGTTCGGGATTGCGGCTCTGGCTGGTGCCTACCGCCTACAGCGGATTCGAAAATTCTTGCCACTTCGCCTGCTGGCCTATGCAGCGGTCACGACAATGGTGATTGCAGTTTGGTCGCTCCGTTTAGTGAAGTTCCCAAGTGCATGGTTCGCTGTGGCGATTGCACTCATTGTTCCCGTAATACCGCTGCTCCTGGTGTCGAGACGCAGTGCGGATGCTGCCTGACTGACGTTGGTCAGCGGCGCTTGTGTGGAGTCGCGGGCATCCGAAACACCTTCCTCAGCCTCTTATTCACCAAGTCCTTGTCGAACAGTTCGGCGTCATAGTCGGTGCCGATCCATTCTCGCAGTTCGTCATCGTCATCGCCTTCGGGATCTGCTACGGCGCGCAGTTTATCTGCATAACCCCACGGGCCGCCGCTGTCTTCAGGCGGGCACGCGCGTGCTCCATCAACGCAAACAGGACGGCAAGCGCAGCGTCGTCGACGACTCGTTCTACGAGTAGCGAATGATTCCAGCTGTCTCCGAAGTCATACTGGTAGAGAAATTTGCTGCGCGATCGGACGACGTCGCACAACCGGACGTCGCGCTCGTCCCGCGGACCATCGTAGTCTTCCACGTGAGGCGTCGTGTATCGCTGTCGTTTGATCGTGAAGTCGTGCAAGTGGCAGTCTTCCCAACCCATGGCGGTCTGGATCACATCGTGTAGATCGAACAGGGTGAATTGGGATGGCACCAGGACACGCCGCCAGATCGACGGCTCTACGTCCAGCAACTCGATCTTGATCTGATAGTGCATGCGAAGAGAGTAGCTTACGTTTGCTCGCCGCCGCCGCGGTGGGTCGGCACCCGCGTCGCTTCCCGCGGCCCGAGCGCGCAGGCTCGTTGCTCCGAGCAAAATGATGGCGAATGACCGGTTGCCGCGGCCGCCTTGTTGGCTCAGCCCGCTCGCGCCAGTTGGCGCCGTGCACCCCGCCATTCCATGCGAGAATACTGCACATGCCTCGCGCAAAAAAGCGCACCAACCGCCAGCGCGTGAAGTCGTCGGTGATCGCGACGGTGGGATATGACGCGGGGGATCGGCGGTTGGAGGTGGCGTTTCATAATGGGCGGGTATATGCGTATCTGGATGTCCCCGCTTCTGTTTATGAGAAGCTGGTGACGGCGGAGTCGGTGGGGAAGGTCTTTAACGAAGAGGTTCGGCCGCATTACAAGGCGGAGTTAGTCGAGGATGCGGTGAGGGTATGAAGATGTACGTCATCAGGGATGTGTTTCGTTGTAAGCCGGGGAAGGCGAAGGAGCTGGTCGCAAAGTTCAAGCAGTCCATTGGCTCGATGGAGCAGGTGGATGGGTTTGTGAACGTCCGGTTGATGGTGGACGTCGTAGCGGATTATTGGACGGTGGTGTTGGAGTCGGACGTCGCCTCGCTGGAGCAGTTCGAGAAGCATATGAGTGAGTGGTCGTCGCGCGCGGAGGTCCGGGAGGCGATGGCCGGGTATATGGATCTCGTCGAGGGCGGGCGGCGGGAGATTTTCCGGATCGTTTAATGCGTGTGGTTTTGCGCATTGTCCTCGTACTCGTCGTGCTAATGGCGCTGTTGTGGTTTGGAGGGCGCTGTTATCTGGCGCGCTCGGTGGCGCAGGATGACGGCGTGATTACGACCGGCGTCGCGGCTCCTGTGGAGATTACGTTCGACGGGAAGGGTGTGCCGCAGGTTTGGGCGAAGACGGACGGCGATGCGTTCTTTGCCATTGGGTGGCTGCACGCGTCGGAGCGTTTGTTTCAGATGGAGCTGGTGCGGCGGCTCTCTCGTGGGGAGTTGTCGGAAGTGTTCGGCGCCGTTGCATTGGAGACCGACATCGCGCAGCGGCGTGCCGGATTTGCCCGACGCGCACATGCGGCTGCGGCGCCGGCGGTGATGCAGCGGTACGTGGACGGGATTAATGCCTGGATTGTGCAGGCGAAGATATTGCCACCCGAATTCGTGGTTCTGCGATTGAAGCCGCGCAAGTGGACGATTGAGGATTGTCTGGCGATCAGCGGGTATCAGACGTGGTTTTCCCACGAGCTGATGGACCAGGACCGGAAATATCAGTCGCTGATGGAGAAAATCGGGATGCCGGCGTCCGTGCTGGCGCATGCGGGGCATCCGTGGTCTCCCTCGACGGTGCCGGAATATCGGATGACCAATGCGTCGAATTCGTGGGTGCTGTCTCCCTCGCGCTCCGCTTCGAAGGCCGCATTGCATGCATCCGATCCGCATTTGTCGATCGATCAGGTGCCGGGGCTCTGGTATCTGGCGGGGTTGCACTCGGATGAGGGACTGAATGTCGTCGGCGTGACCTACGGCGGAGCGCCGTTTGTGGTGATGGGTCACAATGACTCGATTGCGTTTTCTTTTACGGTTGCGTCGGTCGACGTCATTGATTACTACGAGGATGCGCCGACGTCCGTCATTGCGCGAGAGTCGATTCGCGTAAAGGGGGAGGAAAGGCCGCGCATTGTGGAGTTTAAGAGGGGTGGCCGAGGAGTGATGATCGACGAGAAGACGTCGATGCATTGGGCGGGGTTTGATTTTGCGCCGAATGAGATCACGGATGCCGGGTACCGCCTGCAGAAGGCGAAAACATTCGATGATTTTCGCAAGGCGGTTACGCGCTTCGGCGCGCTGGATGCGAATTGGATTTACTCCGATCGGAACGGAAATATCGGTTATCAGCTCGGAGCGCCGGTTCCGATTCGCGACTATGACTCTTATGTGTGGCAGAAGGCGTCCGATCCGAAGAGCGCGTGGCGCGGATATCGTGCACTCGACGACACGCCGCATGCGTTGAATCCGGCGCAGGGGTTTCTCGCGAGCTGCAACAACCAGATCGTCCCGCCGGCCTGGCCCTATCCCGTGCCCGGCTTTTACGACCCGTATCGCATCGTGCGTGCAACGGCGCTGCTTCCGACGAAGCACACGCGCGACGACATGCACGCGATGCAGCTCGACCTCACGTCCACGATCGCGATGCGCTGGAAATCGCTCGCCGTCGACGGCGCGCAGGCGGCAAATCTGCCGAGGGAGTCGCGCATGCTGCGCTCGTGGGATGCGCGAATGTCGGACGACAGCCGCGCGGCGACGCTGTTCGAGGCGTGGTGGCGGATGCTGCCGCGCGCGATCTTCGAAGACGAGCTGGGCGGCGACTGGAACACGGGACGCGTGCTGCTCGATGAGGCGCTGACGACCAACTCGCCGGTGATCGACGACAAACGCACGAAGCGGGTCGAAACAGCGACAGATATTTCCGCGCGGGCGATGAAAGATGCAATCACGATCGCGAAGAATCGCACGTGGGGCGAGGCGTCGACGCTGACGGTCCGTCATCCGCTTTCGCGCATGAAGCTGCTCGAGAAGTGGCTGCGTCTCGATCGCGGGCCCCGATCCTGCTCCCGGCGACGCGGGCACGCTGCACGCGAACTTTTTTTCGTACGACGAAACATCGAATTCGTTCCGCGCGCGCGTCGGGCCGAGCATGCGCTTCGTTCTCGACTGGTCGGACGTCGACGGCTTCATGTTGAACGGCGCGCTGGGGCAGTCGGGCAATCCGTTCAGTCCGCACTATGACGACTTTCTTTCGATGATGCGCCGCGGCGAGGAGTGGAACGTGCCGTTTTCGCGCGCGAAGGTTTACGCGAAACGCGCGTCGCTGCTGCGCCTCGTGCCGAAACATTGAAATTCCGGCCGAAAATCGCGAAAAATCCGTTGCGTCGGAGACCGTTCGTCGCTACATTGCGTCGGCTCCGAAAAGGACGCGACTTCGAAGAAGGAGAATCAACACACCAATGGCAGCAGGTCCGATGACCAAATCGCAGCTCATCAACTACATTTCCGAAGAAGCTGAAGTTCCGCGCAAGACGGCGACGAAGATGCTCGAGGCGCTCGGCGCGTGCGCGTATCGCGAGGCGAAGAAGGGCTTCACGCTTCCCGGCCTCGGCAAGCTGGTTCTCGTGAACCGCAAGGCGCGCATCGGCCGCAATCCGGCCACCGGCGAGTCCATCAAGATCCCGGCGAAGAAGGTGCTGAAGTTCCGCATCGCCAAGGCCGCGAAGGACGCGATCCTCGGATTGAAGAAGTAGCGAGATCGTGGGACGGCGGCCGAAGCGGCCGCCGCTCCACTCTGGAGGTTCGTCCTTGCCACATCGTTATCCGCAGGAGGCGGCGCTGCGCGACGGCCGCCGTGTGCTGCTTCGCCCGTTCGGGGAGCGCGACGTGAATGCGCTCCACGATTTCTTTCATCGCATGCCGGTCGAGTACCGGCGCTTCGCGTGGGACAACGTCGACAACCGCGCGCTGATCGAGGCGTGGGGCCGCGAAGTCGACTACGACAAGGTGTTCCCGCTGATGGCGTTCGACGGCCATCACGTCGTCGCCGATGCGACGCTGCACATGCGCGAGGGTGGTCCGCTGCGTCTGGTCGGCCGCATCAAGTGGATGCTCGATCCCGAGTATCGCGGCGCGGGACTCGGCACGACGCTGGTCAATCACCTGATCAACATCGCGCGCGAGCGGGGACTGCGTCACGTGAATGCGATGCTGATCTCCGATCTCGAGGCGGACGCGGTGAAGACGCTGGAAGGACTCGGATTCGCGTCGTCGCTGCTGCCGGCGTACGGAACCGATCCGGATGGGAACCAGCACGATATGACGCATCTGGTGTTGAAGCTCTGAAGTCAGTCGTGAAGGCGCCGGGACATTAATCGCACCATCGCGAGCAGCAGCGACGCTTCGCGCATGGTGAGCGCGGCGCGGCCGGTGAGCGCCTGCAATTCGGCGCACATGCGATCGGGACTCTTGTCGCCGAAATAGCCGATCTCCTGCAGCAGCGATCGCGCCTGCGCATTCAGTTGATGAATGAGCTGCTGCGGCGCGGGATCGGGCGCGGATCCGTGCGGGCGCAGTCCTTTGCCGAGCTCGTAGCAGAAGATCGCGACGGATTGCGCGAGGTTCATCGTCGGGAACTCCGGCCACGTCGGGATCGACGCCGTGCGCTGGCAGAGCATGACTTCGCGTCCGCTGAGTCCCCACGTCTCGCGTCCGAACACGATTGCGAGTCGATGTTCATCCTGCAGTGATTCCTCGGCGAGACGTGCGACGTCGAACGGCGAGAGTTGCTCGGAGACCTGCCGTGCGCGGACAGCAGTCGTCGCGATCGTGAGATGACAATCGACGAGTGCTTCTTCGAGCGTCGCGACGCGCGTGGCGTTGCCGACGACGTCGATCGCGCCGACGGCCCACCAGCTCGAGATGTCGTCGACGCGCTCCTGTTTTCCGCCGGCGATCCACAAATCAGTGATGCCGAAGTTCTTCATCGCGCGCGCGGCGGCGCCGACGTTTCCCGCCTCCTGCGGCTCGACCAAAACAATTCGGACGTGCACGCGCGCAGCATAATGCGAGCGTGCGTCGAGTCCCTGTCGTTCTGACGATCCTGACGCTTCTTCTGTTCACGTGCGCGCATCGCAATGAAAAGCGCGTGATCTTCATCGGCCTCGACGGCGCGGACTGGCGTCTGCTCGACCGCTTCGTCGCCGACGCCACGATGCCGCAGCTCGGCGCGATCCTCGAGCACGCGGAGCGGCGCGTCCTGCTCACGCAGCATCCGCCGCTCTCGCCGCTCGTGTGGACGACGATGATGACGGGCGTCTCGCCGCTGCGGCATCGCATCCTCGACTTCACGCGCTACTCGCCAGCGACGCGCGCGCAGGAGCCGATCACGTCCGACGAGCGCGCGGTGCCGGCGATCTGGAACATGGCCGCGTCGCACGGAAAACGCGTCGGCGTGTTCGGCATGTGGGCGACGTATCCGCCCGAGCCGGGAATCGTGTTGACCGATCGCGATCTGCCGCGCGATTACGTCGCGGCCACGGAGCTCATTCACAGCAAAGCGAGAGCATGGATTCGCGCGAACGAGCCCGATCTCGCGATCGTCTACTTCCAGGGCACGGACGAGATCGGACACTTCACGTCCGGCGACGTCGAGAAGTCGCGCGCGTACTTTCATCGCATCGACGAGATCCTCGGCGACTATCGCGCGCTCGCCGAAGAGCTGCACGCGCAACTCGTGATCGCGAGCGACCACGGTTTCGACTGGGGCGGCAAACACGACGAGTCGAGCACCGCGACCGCGACCGCGGCGAAGTGGCATCGCAACGAAGGAATCTTCGTGCGATGGCCGCACGCGAAAGCGATCAAAGAGCCGATGCGCGTCGATCAGATTTGTTCGACACTGCTCGAGATTCTCGACATGCATGGTGGAGCGGCGCCCGCTTCGGGCGCCGACCTCTCGCGAGAATCCGGCGGCCGAAGCGGCCGCCGCTCCACAGGAGACGAGCAGGTGGCGAAGTTGAAGGCGCTCGGCTACCTGTCATCCACCGCCCCCGCCCCGAAAACTACAACCGGCACGCGCACGCCGCAGTCGTTCAACAACGAAGGGCTCATCCTTCGCGAGACGGGACGCGACGATGCCGCCGAGCGCGCGTTCATGCAAGCGCTGACGCTCGATCCAAACTACGCATCCGCAAAACAGAACCTCGACGATCTGCTCGCGAAGCGCGGCATCGAGAAGCTGAGAGCGCGCGATTGCAAAGGCGCGGTTGCGGATCTCCGTCGCGTCGCGAAGGAGAGCGCGCTGTTGTGGGCGTCGATCGCGGCCGCGGAAGGATGCCTCGGCAACGACCGCGCGGCGGAAGACGCGGTGCGCCGTTCGCTCGCGTTGAATCCGAATCAACCCGAGCTTCGTCGTTTAGTAGACTGAGCCGTACAGGAGGCGTCCATGCGTTCTCTCCGGGTCTTTTCCCTGGCGATTCTTCTCCTCATCTCCACCGCGGCGCTCGCGCAGCTGACCACGGGCAATCTGACCGGCACCGCCGTCGACAACCAGGGCGCGTCGTTGCCGGGCGTGACCGTCACGCTCATGAGCAGTCCGCCGCAGGTGCAGGTGACGAATGCCGAAGGGGAGTTTCGATTCTTCTCGCTCCCGCCGGCCACGTACACCATCAAAGCGCAGCTGGAAGGATTCGGATCGACGCAGCAGCCCGTGACGGTGAACCTCGGCCGCACGACGTCGACCGTGATCACGATGTCGCCGGCGATCCAGGAAGACATCACCGTGACCGCCGAAGCGCCGCTGCTCGATACGAGATCGGCCTCGATCGACACGAACCTCGGCGCGGTCGCGATCGAGACGCTGCCGACGGGACGCAACTACTCGTCCATCGCGCAGGTCGTTCCCGGTGTTGCGTCGGACGCAAATCCGGGGAACAAAGATCAGAACACCATCACCGTCTACGGCTCGTCGGGCGCGGAGAACGCGTACTACGTCGACGGCGTGAACACGACGAATCTCGAGTACGGATTTCAGGGGAAGGAGCTGAACTTCGAGTTCATCCGCGAGGTCAACGTGAAGACCGGCGGATACGAAGCGGAGTTCGGACGCGCGACCGGCGGCATCGTCAACGTGATCACGAAGTCGGGCGGCAACGAGCTGAGCGGCGACGTGTTCGGATACCGCGACTCCGACTCGCTGCAGACCGACGCGAAGGAGGTCGTCGACGCGACGCTGGCCGGCTTCACGCGCAGCGACTACGGCGCCGACGTCGGCGGATTCATCGTCCACGACAAGCTGTGGTTCTTCGCCGCGTACGACCGCGTGCAGAACTCGATCGACAACATCCTTCCCGAAGGTCCGCGCGCGGGCAGTATCGAAACGTCGGACAGCGCTCGCGATCTCGGATCGGCGAAGCTCACGTACAACGCCGCAGCCGGACAATCGCTTGTCTTCACGTTCCTGCAAGACCCGCGCATCGATACCGGTGCGATCAACGACGCGAGCCACACGCTGATCGGCGATCCGAGCACGTACCTCGGGCGCCAGGATTTCGGCGGCCACGACTACGCGCTGCGCTACGACGGCGTGATCGGCTCCGCGTGGGTGTTGAGCGCGCAGGCCGCGCGGCATCAGGAGAGCAACTCCGTCGGTCCGTCGACGTCGACCGGCGACACCGTGCAGTTCCGCGACGCGGCCAACAAGTTCTATCAGACCGGCGGATTCGGTCTGATCCAGGACAAGAACTTCGACCGCCATCACTACACCGGCTCGGCGATGCGCCTCCTCGGCAATCACGAGCTCAAAGGCGGCATCGAGTACGAAGACGACAAGGCGGAAGTCACGAAGCGGATGTCCGGAGGGCAGCAGGTCACGATCTTCACGAAGGACGTCAACCCGTCGAAGAAGATCTACAGCCACTTTTACTGGACGACGCCGAGCGCGACGATCGGGAACGCGCCGGTCTCGCAGCTCAACGCGTCGCCCGAGCACAAGATCACGAGCCTCTATCTGCAGGACCGCTGGAGCGTGAACAGCAATCTCGTGCTCACCTACGGCGTGCGCTGGGATAAGCAGGAGATCATCGACGCGTCGGGCGTCACGCAGATCAATCTCGACAAAGACTTCGCGCCGCGCCTCGGCCTCGTGTGGGACCCGGACGGCACGCATCGCTCGCGCGTGTTCGCGTCGTACGGCCGCTACTACGAAGAGATCCCGATGGATCTCGTCATCCGCTCGTTCTCGTACGAGCGGCAGCCGCGCATCATCAATTACTCGCCGACGAGCACGACGCCCGATCCGGCGGCCGAAGCGGACCTCGATACCGACTCGGCGATCCTCGGCGGATTCACCGAGCCGTCCGATCCCGATCTCGAGAACCAGTACATCAACGAATACCTCCTCGGATACGAGCGCGAAGTGCGCAACGATGTCTCGATCGGCGTCAAAGGCATCTATCGCAACTACGGACAGGTCATCGAAGACTTCCTCTGCGACAAGGACGGCACGTACTGCATCGGCAATCCCGGCGAAGGGATCATGAAGCAGGCGTTTACGCTCGACTACAAGCACCAGTTCGACGTACCGAAAGCAAAGCGCGTGTTCAAGGGCGTGCAACTCACCGCCACGAAGCGCTTCTCGAATCACTGGCAGGCAATCGCGTCGTATCTCTACTCGAGGCTCGACGGCAACTTCGACGGCGAGTACGCGCCGTTCACGAACGTCGGCGCCGATCCGAACATCACCGCCGCGTACGACTACTACGACTTCTTCACGAACGGCGACGATCTGACGAAGATCACGAACCGCGGTCCGCTGTCGAATGACCGGCGTCATTCGTTCAAGATGTCGGGCACGTACGAAACGCCGTGGAAGCTCTCGATCGGCGCGTCCGCGTACTGGCGCAGCGGAACTCCGGTCACGCGCTACGGCTTCTCCGACGCGTACGGACGCTACGAATTTTTCCTGACGACGCGCGGCGCGGAAGGACGCACGCCGAGCAACTACGACGTCGACGTGCACCTCGGATATCCGATCGAGCTCGCCCGCGGCGTGCGCGTGAATCTGCTGCTCGACGTCTTCAGCCTGCTCGACACGCAGCGCGCCGTCCTGCTCGATCAGCGATACGCATTCGAGGAGGCGGACAACTTGAAACCGATGTCGTCGAATCCCGACTACAGGAACGCGGTGCTGCGAACGCCGCCGACGAGCGCGCGGCTCGGGGTGAGGATCAGCTTCTGACGGCGCCGGTGCTCACCACGCCGCGCCTTCGCATGCGGATGCTCGAGGCGCGCGACTTCGAAGAATACGCGGCGCTGCACAGCGACTTCGAAGTCACGCGCTTCACCACGCGCACGCAACTTTCACGGATGGACGCGTGGAAGCATCTGGCGATGATCGTCGGGCACTGGCACCTGCGTGGCTTCGGGATGTGGGGCGTCGAGGAGCTTGCGAGCGGAAAGCTCGTCGGGCGTGTTGGATTTCACGAGCCCGACGGCTGGCCGGACTTCGAATTGGGATGGACGATTGGCCGCGAGTTCTGGGGCAAGGGATATGCGACCGAGGCGGCGCGGGCAGCGTTGAAGCACGCGTTTGGTGAGATGGGACGCGATCGCGTGATCAGTCTCATCGATCCGCTGAACGCGCGCTCGCTGAGCGTCGCACAGAAACTCGGCGAGACGATCGAAGATCACTTCGATCTCGACGGACATCGTTTGATCGTGTACGGAATCAGGAAGGAGACGTTCGATGCGCAACTATGAATTCTTCGCCGCGCGTTTGGAGCAGGAGATCCCGGCATTCGTGAAAGTGTTGAAGGCGATTCCGCCGGACAAGTTCGACTTCCGGCCGCACGAGAAAAACACGCCGGCCGGCGCGCTGGCGAGACAGATCGCGACGGAGATCGATTGCCTCACCGGTTTGTTCAGGAACGGCACCGCTGATTTCAAATCCGCCGGCGGCCCGGAAACGCTCGACGAGATCGTCGCGATGTTCGAGAACGGCGCGAAAAGCGTCGTCGCCAGCGCAAAGTCGACGAACGAAGATCTCTGGCGCGGCCCCGCGAAGTTCGTCTTCGACGGCCACGTCGCGTGGGAAGCATCGGCGGCCGACATCGCCTGGGGATTCCTGTTCGATCTCATCCACCATCGCGGACAGCTCAGCGTCTACCTTCGCCCGATGGGAGCGAAGGTGCCGGCGATTTACGGGCCCTCGGCGGATGACCCGGGGGTGTAGAGGCTCAGAGGCTCATAGGCGCACAGGCTCATAGGCGCACAGGCTCATAGACTTCTTTGAGCCTCTGAGCCTCTGAGCCTCTGAGCCCATGAGCCCATGAGCCTTGCCTCCTAGGGCTTCGCTTTCAAGCTCTCCACCAGCGCCTGCAGCCGCGTGCGCGCCTCGGTCTGCTGATCCACCGTTCCGCTCGAGAGCGTCGAGATCGAGATCAGCTCGTTGACGACGTCGGGTGTGGCGTCGCCGGTCGCGATCGAGCCTTTCGTTTCGCCGGTCGCCATCAGCCGGCGGCGCTCTTCCATCGCGCGCTGCTGTTCGCTCGTCCGCTTCTCCAATTCGCCGGGAAGGGCGAGCTTTGCTTCGTCGACGGCGTTTTTCAGATGACCGCGATCGATGGTTTTCGCGGCGATGAAGTCGCGGATCTGCAGTAAGCGCTTCGCGGCCGGAAAGTACGGACTGTTCGGATCGTCGATGAGCTTCGCCTGCACGACCGCGACCTGCGCGACCGCGGCTTTGTTGCCGCTCTCGACGCCCAGCTCCGCGGTCGCTTTCACTGACTTCCCGATCTCCGCCAACGCGACTCCGTTCGCGTCTCCGGGATTCACCCACGCGTTGACCGGAATCTCCTGATGCGTCGTCTTGCCGTCGAAGCCGGTCGAGTCGACGAGCACGTTGCGGATGTACACGCGATTGTTCGCGCTGAACGTGCCTTTCTTCTTCGGCACCGTGACTTCGACGCGATATCCGTTGGAGCCGGTGACCGTCACGTAGCGCAGTTCTTTTTCGGTGGAGACGTATTCGACCGTCTTCTCGTCGGAAACGCGTCCGCCTTCTTCGCGCTGCAGCGACGCCCATTTGTACGAGCCGTCGCCGCGCGGCTCGCGGATCGTCTCGATGTCGTTGTCGACGATCGCCAGCAGCACCTGCCGCTCGTCATTGAGATCCTTCGCGACGTCGGTGACTCGTCCGACGGCGTGGAGATCGCGGGCGAGCATCTCGTTCTTGTCGTCGGGCTGCGCGGGCGGCGATGGTTGCTGCGCGAGCGCGGCGGTGGTGAGGAGAAGCAGGGCGGCGCCGATGATGTTACGCATGGGCGCGAATATACCTCTTGCACCTCTCGTAGCGTGAGGTTCTAGGCTGTGCGGCGATGAACAAAACGCACTGGAAAATCGGCGAGCTGGCAAAGCGGACGGGTGTGTCGATCCGGACGCTGCACCACTACGACGAGATCGGACTTCTCTCTCCGTCGCACCGCACGGAGTCGGGCCACCGGCTGTACGGCCGCGAAGAAGTCGTCCGGCTGCAGCAGATCCTCTCGCTGCGGCAGTCAGGGTTCTCGCTCGAAGAAATCCGCTCGATGCTCGCCCGCCGGCATTCCAACGCGCAGCAATTCATCACACAACACATCGCGCGACTGCGGCAGCAGATCGCCGCGCAGCAGGAGCTCTGCGCGCGGCTGGAGCGAATCGCGGAGCGCTACGAATCGGCGAGCGCCGAAGAATTCATTGAAGCAATCGAGGTGATGACGATGTTCGAAAAGTACTACACGAAAGAGCAGCTCGAGACGCTGCGCCAGCGCGCCGAGACCCTCGGCGACACGCATATCAAGGAAGTGGAACAGGAGTGGCCGCGCCTCATCGCGGACGTCCGCGCCGAAATGCAGAAGGGCACCGACCCGAAAGACCCGCACATCCAGGCGCTCGCGACGCGATGGATGGAGCTCGTGCACGAGTTCACCGGCGGCGATCCCGGCATCACGCAGTCGCTGAAGAACCTCTACGCGGGCGAGCCGGAGCTCACTTCGCAGCAGGCGCTCGACAGCGAGATTTTTTCCTACGTTCGCAAAGCATTGTCGTAGTTAGTTACGCGGTTGCGCGGTTGCGCGGTTGCGCGGTTGCGCGGTTACGCGGTTACGCGGTCGCGCGGCATAAGACGCGGTATAACCGCCGAGTGACCGCGCAACCGCGTAACCGCGCAACCGAGGTTGGCCGCTTCGCACCCTCGCCCACCGGCCCGCTCCACCACGGCAGTCTCGTCGCCGCGGTCGGATCGTGGCTGCATGCAAGAGCAGCGGGCGGCCGGTGGCTCGTGCGCATCGAGGACATCGACACGCCGCGCATCGTTCCCGGATCGGCGGACGAGATCCTCGCCGCGCTGCAGCGCTACGGACTCGAATGGGACGGCGAGGTTGTGTGGCAGTCGCGGCGCACGCATTTGTATGAGCGCGCGCTCTTCGAACTGCGCGAAAAAAATCTCGTCTTCGACTGCGCGTGTTCCCGCGCGGATTTGCAGCGCGCCGCATCCGCGCCGCTCGGCGAAGAGCCGCGATATCCCGGCACGTGCCGCAACGGACTTCCGCCCGGACGTCCCGCGCGCGCGATTCGCTTCCGCGCGCCCGACGGCGACGACTTCATCGTCCGCCGCGCCGACGGCCTCTTCGCATATCAACTCGCCGTCGTCGTCGACGACGCGGAGCAGGGTGTGACGCAAGTCGTGCGCGGCGCCGATCTGTTGTCATCGACGCCGCGACAGATCGCGTTGCAGCAGGCCCTCGACTATCCGACGCCCGAGTACATCCACCTTCCGCTTGTCTACGGACCGGACGGCGCGAAGCTCGGAAAACGCGACGGCGCGCTGCCGCTGCCGACGCTCGACGACGCACGCGTTCGCGAGACGCTCGCGCTCGCGCTGCGGCACCTGGGATTCGACGTCGAAGTCGCCGAACCGCGCCGCATGCTCGATCAAGCTACTATTCTTTTGAGGTCCCGTTAGCCGTCATCCTGAGCCGCGAAGACGGCGAAGGATCTCTAAATGCGAAACGGTTGCGTAACTCGAGATCCTTCGGCGTCTTCGCGCCTCAGGATGACGGTTCATTTCTGCTTTCTGCTTTCTGCTTTCTGCTTTCTGCTTTCTGCTTTGCTTTGAACGGAGGTTCGCGTGCTTGATTTGGGCGTGCTCGACAACGTCATCGGCGTCGTCGTCGTCATTCTTCTGCTCAGCATGGTCGTGCAGTCCATCCAGACCTTCGTCAAGAAACTCTCGAATTTCAAATCGAAGCAGATCAAGAAATCACTCGAGAACCTGTTCGCGCAGACCGCCGCCAGCGCGCCGCCGCAGGGCGCCGCGACCGCGCAGAGCGTGCTCGATCACTTCGCGAGCCTCGGCCGCGTCACCGCGCTGAACAACAACGCCGTCGAATCGATCACGAAAGCCGACCTTACGAAAGTCGTGACCACGATTGAAGGCAACGCCCTGCTGCCGGCGAAGGCAAAGGCGACGCTGACCTCGCTCGTCGGCACGATCCAGGAGGCGCAGACCGCGATCGATGCGCTGGCCAATACGCCGATGCCGGCCCAAGCGATGGCGAAGCTCGCGGAGCTGCGGACGGCGGTCGCGCCGATGCTCGTGCACGCGGCGCAGGTGATCGACAACGAAGGAAAGTTGAAAGGGGAGCTGATCGTCAACGACGTCAGCGCAATGCGCGACTACGCGACCGCGGACGCGCTCGAGATCGCGAACGAGTTGCAGAGCACCATCGCGTCGACTGCCGTCGCCTCGCCCGCGAACGCCGCGCTGCAGGAAGCAGCGAAGGCCGCGACTTCGCTCGCGAACATCGTCGCGAACTTCAATGCGCACGCGACCGAGCTCGGCGCGCGGTTGCGCGAGCGGCTCGACGCGATCGAAGCGTGGTACGACCCGATCATGCAGGGATTCGAAGAACGCTACTCGCGCCACATGCGGACGTGGGCGTTCATCATCAGCGCGGTCGTCACGGTGATGGTCGACGCCAACCTGCCGCGCCTCTACAAGCGGATGGCGACCGACGATGTGTCGAAGCAGCGCGTGCTCGCCGAGGCGAAAACGATCCAGGATCGATACCTGAGCCAGATCGCGCAGGCGCGAGCCACGAGCGACCAACCGCAGTTGCAAGAGCTCACGAGACGCTTGAACGACGAGCTCGACGAAGCAACGGCGTCCTATCCCGCCCTCGGCCTGGAGCTCCTCGACGTCGACGCGTTCTGGAACCGCACCACGGCGCCGGAGAAAGTGAAGATCATCCTCGGCTGGACTCTCATGGCCTTCCTCCTCAGCCTCGGCGCCCCCTTCTGGCACGACACCCTCCAGTCCCTCTTCGGCCTGAAAAACTTCCTGCGCACGAAGACCGAGACGAAAAACGTGGAGCAGGAGAGCGGAGAGGGCGCGACAGCGTCGTAGCGTTTTTCTTTGGACTGCGGCGGCTGCTCCGCCGCTTTCCCACACGTATACAAAAGCGGCAGCGCAGCTGCCGCAGTCCAAAGGGTCCAACGCTACAATCCCCCTATGCAACTAGCGCTGATCGCGATCATCTTTCTCGCCGTCATCGGAATCGGGTACTGGTTATACGGCTCGTGGATTTCACGACTGATGGGCCTCGATCCGGATGCGACGACGCCGGCGAATGCGGTGAATGACGGGATCGACTATGTGCCGACGCGTCCGTTCTATTTGTTCGGGCAGCATTTCGCCGCGATTGCGGCGGCGGGGCCGATTGCGGGGCCGATCATTGCGTGTCAGGCGTTCGGGTGGCTGCCGTGTTTGCTGTGGATCGGGTTGGGCGTCGTCCTGATCGGCGCGGTGCACGACTTTCTTGCGCTCGCTGCCTCGGTGCGGCATGGCGCGCGGTCGATTGCGGACATCACGCGCGAGCATCTCGGGCCGCGCGCGGGCATTGCGATGATGGCGTTCATCTGGCTCGCGCTCGTCTACGTGATCGTCGCGTTCGCGGACATCACGTCCTCGAGCTTCGTCACCGGCACGGAAGAGATGGCGTCGGCGGCGATCAACTTTCATCCCGGCGGTGCGGTCGCGGCGGCGAGCATCTTCTATCTGCTGCTCGCGGTGATCATGGGATTCGTGCAGAAGTTTCTGAATCCGCCGCTGTGGCTCGTCACCGTCATCTTCGTCCCCGCGACGTTCGGCGCGGTGTGGCTCGGCACGCAGGTCTCGACGCACTTCGTGATGAACGCGAAATGGTGGGCGCTCCTGATCCTCGTCTATTGCGCGGTCGCGTCGATGGTTCCGATGTGGTCGCTCTTGCAGCCGCGCGGATACCTCGGCGGCTACGTTCTCTACTTCGCGCTGGCTCTCGGCGTCATCGGCGTCTTCTTCGGCGGCTACACGATCAAGCAGCCTGCGTTCAAAACGTGGAACGCGGGCGGGATGACGGGAATGCTCTTCCCCTTTCTCTTCGTCACGATCGCCTGCGGCGCGTGCTCCGGGTTTCATGGTCTCGTCTGTTCCGGCACCACGTCGAAGCAGATCGACCGCGAGACGCACATCCGAGCGGTCGGCTACGGCGGAATGCTGGCGGAAGCGTTCGTCGCGCTGATCGCAATGGTCACGGTGATGAAAGTCTCGCAGGCCGATCTCACTGGACTGAAGCCCGGCACGATTTACGGCAACGGCGTCGGCGATTTCCTGACGCTGGTGATCGGCGAGAAGCATCGCAACTACGCGATCACGTTCGGCGCGATGGCGTTCTCGACGTTCGTCTTCGACACCGTCGATGTCTCGACGCGCCTCGGCCGCTACATCGTGCAGGAGCTTTTCCGCTGGCAGTCGCGCCTCGGCGCGCTCGTCGGCACGGTGATGACGATCGCGATGCCGGTCTACTTCGTCTCCTTCGCGCCTGCCGGCAGCTGGGTGAAGTTCTGGACGCTCTTCGGCGCGTCGAATCAGCTCCTCGCCGCGTTGACGCTGCTCTCGATCACGGTGTGGCTGCATCAGCGGCGGCAGCACGTCGCGTTCACGCTCTGGCCGATGCTGTTCGTACTTGTCACGACGCTCTACGCGCTGGTGAAACTGACGATCGCGAACTTCGCGACCGCGACGCACGATCCGGTGGCGATGGTGAACGGCGTGACGTCGGCCTCGCTGATCGTGCTCGCGCTCTATCTCGTCATGCGCGCAATCGTACGCGTGCGCGGCGAAGGCCGGCGACAGCCCGCGCTGGCATGACCCCTTGCAGTTCTTCCGGCATGTTGAAGAAACTGAAAGCAAAGCGGCGGCGGGCGAAAGTGAAGAGACTGCTGAAGGACCACGCGTCGGAGATCCTCATCGGCGCGCTGGTCGGTCTGCTGACCGACATCCTCACCGACGTCGCGCAGCGCAAATTGCGGCGCGTGTTTTAGTCTAAAAGCGCAGCCCCACCGTCAGCGCCCACTCGTGGCCGCTGTCGCTGTTCTCGATCGAGCGCGAGTATTTCGCCTGCGCGTACGGCTTCAGAAAATCGAGATCGAACTGCACGCCGCCGATGAGATTGCCCAGTGTGTCGGTGTTGCTGCTGCCGAGGTCGGGATCGACGTAGAGCAGTCCGACGCCGGCGCCGACGTACGGCTTCACGCGCGACGAGCCGAAGTCGAACGTCACGTCGAGATTGGCAGTGCCTTCGGTCGCGCCGTCGACGAGCCAGTATTCGATATTGGGATTGAGATTGATCGTGCCGAGGTCGAACAGCATCTCGGCGCCAACGAAGTTCTCGTTGGCCCGGTCGAGCCGGCCAGCGCGCACGCCGAAGTCAGCGGCGAATGCCGCGGGAGCGAGCACGAGAAACAGGGTGATGAGTACGGTGAACCGAAACGACTTCATGAGCAACTACCTCCATGCAGATGGTGGATGGCAGATGGCGGATGGCGAAGTCGTGAATGTCTGGTTTTGCCGTCTGCCATCCGCCATCTGCCATCCAAATGATCGGGCCACACGGCCCGCGCTGTGCAGATGCGAGGCCAGAGCGTTTCGTTCCGGTTTGACGGCGACGCGTCAATCGGCACAGAATCGCCCCAAACGAAATTTGCGAGAGGTGACGAATTGGCTACGAAGAGTCCATCCAAAGGCGGCGGAAAAGGTTTGGCGGCGGAGGTCCAGCCGAGCTCTGATCTGGCCGCCATCGTCGGCGACAAGCCGATTCCGCGAAGTGAAGTGACGAAGCGCGTGTGGGACTACATCAAGGAAAAAGGTCTCCAGGACAAAGAGAACAGGCGGATGATCAACGCGGACGACAAGCTGCGCGTGATCTTCGGCGGCAAGAACCAGGTCTCGATGTTCGAGATGACCGCGCTGGTCAACAAACACCTGAAGGCCTAGCGGCCGGGGCGCAGAGGCGCACGGACTCGGCCGGGGCGCAGAGGCGCACGGGCTCATGGGCTCATAGGGTTTTCTATGCGCCTGTGAGCCTATGAGCCCATCGAGGCGCAGAGGCGCACAGGCTCAGCGGCTCATAGTTTTCTATGCGCCCGTGAGCCTATGAGCCCATGAGCCTTTGCTCGACCGCGTCGAGCGTCGCGTCGATCTCCAGCACCTTCTCGGCCCGGAAGTTCGCTTCCGGGTCTTTGAGGATGTGTCCCGTGAGCACGCAGACGATGCGCTCGCCGTCTTTCATCACGCCTTTCGCGCGCAGCTTCTGCACACCCGCGAGCGTGGTCGCCGACGCGGGCTCGCATCCGATTCCCATTCCGTCGATCGTCCGTTTCGCCGACATCAACTCGTCGTCGGTGACTTCTTCGACGATGCCGTTCGTGTCGCGGATCGCGGCGACGGCTTTGTCGTGGCTGACGGGATCGCCGATGCGGATCGCGGTGGCGATCGTTTCGGCGGTGACGGTGTGTCGCGTCGCGAAACCTTCGCTGAAGCTGCGATAGAACGGGTTCGCGCCGCACGCCTGGATCGACGCCAGTCGCGGCACGCGTGCGATCCAGCCGCGTTTGTGCGCTTCGCGCAGCGCCTTGCCGAACGCGCTCGTGTTGCCGAGGTTGCCGGCGGGGACGACGATCCAATCGGGCGCGTCCCACTGCAGGTCCTGCAGGATCTCCCACACGATCGTCTTCTGTCCTTCGATGCGAAACGGATTGATCGAGTTGACGAGATAGATGTTGAAGCGCGCGCACGCCTCGCGCACGAGACGCATCGCCGCATCGAAGTCGCCGCGAATGGCGAGACAGGTCGCGCCGTAGGCGAGCGTCTGCGCGAGCTTGCCGCTCGAGATTTTTCCCGCGGGGACGAACACGATCGCTTTGAGTCCGGCCTGCGCGGCATACGCGGCAAGCGACGAGCTCGTGTTGCCGGTCGACGCGCACGCGACCGCGGTCGCTTTCAGTCGCACGGCCTGCGTCACCGCGACGGTCATGCCGCGATCCTTGAACGAGCCGGTCGGATTCTCGCCTTCATGTTTGAAGAAGATTCCGTTGCGCTCGTACAAGCGCGTCCCGCCTTCGGGGTGCGTGATCGCGCGATCGACGTTGAGCACGCCCTCGCGAAAACGCCACACGCCGCTCTGATCGATCGGCGCATGCGACGTGCTGCGGTCATCGAACGAATTGCGGTCGATGAGGTGATCGCGTTCCACCTCCAACAGATCGCCGTCGTGATCGCACGTGTAGCGGATCTCGTCGATCGGGAAGCGATGCTTGTTGGCGATGCACTGCAGCCACTCGCTCATGCTCTGCGCACTCCTTCTTTCGCGATCGGCGCCACGTGCATCGCCGCGATCTCTCCGAACGCGCGCTGCATCGCGTCCGCGCACGCCTGCGCGCTCACTTCGCTCGCTGCGATCGCGAACAGCGTCGGTCCCGAGCCGCTGATCGAGCAGCCGAAGGCGCCGGCGTCGAGCGCGGCGCGTTTCACTTCGTAGAAACGCGGGATCAGAGGCGCGCGGCGCGGCTCGGCGTAGCGATCATCGAGCGCGCGGCGCAGCAGCTCGCCGTCGGCGACGGCGAACGCGTGCGCGAGCGCCGTCGTGTTGGCCATCTGCGGAATCCATTCATCGAATTGACCGGGCAGCAGCGCGCGGGCGTCTTTCGTCTGGATGCGCACGCGCGGCGTGACGAGCGCGATCCACCAGTCGGCTTTCACCGGGAGCTTGATCACGTCGATCGGATCGACGGAGCGCGACAGCGCGAGACCGCCGACGACACTCGGCGCGATGTTGTCGAGATGCCGTCCCGCCACCGCGGCTTCGCCTTCCAGCGCGGCCGCGATGACTTCGCGCGGACTCGGCGATTGTCCGAGCGCGAGCGCGGCCGCGTACGCGCCGGCCGCGCTCGATGCCGCGCTCCCGCCCATCCCGCCGGCGAGCGCGAGTCCTTTTTCGATCGACACGATGGCGCGATAGCCGAACGGGCGGAGATACGCATTCGCCGCGATCGCCGCGCAATTACGGTCGGCATCGCGCGGCACGAGGTCCGCGTCGCGGCCGGTGACGTCGACGACTTTCGAGTCGCCCTTCGTCAACTCGACGGTCACGCGATCGCCGATGCCGTCGACGGCGAGGCCGAGGACGTCGAAGCCAGGGCCGACGTTGCCGATCGATCCGGGGGCAAAGGCGGTGGCGCGTGTCATCGCGTTTTCCTGCGACGCTCGGTCATCGTGATCGCGACAATGTCATTCAGCACGCCCGCCGCGGTCACGCCTGCGCCTGCGCCCGGACCCGTGACGATGAGCGGATTGGTCGCGTAGCGTTTGGAGTGAATGACGACCGTGTTGTCGGTGCCGCGCAGTCGTCCGAGCGGCGAGGCCTGGTCGACGGCTTCGATGCCGACTTTGATCGCGCGCTTCGTGATCTTGGCGACGTAGCGCAGCACTTTGCCTTCGTTCTTCGCGCGTGCGACGCGCGCGGCCATTTCGTGGTCGAGTTGTCCGAGGTTCGCGACGAAGCGCGCGGGATCGGCGTCGTCCACTTCGGGCGTGTAGAGCGAGTCGAGCGCGATGTCGTCGAACTCGAGTCTGCGTCCGAGGGTGCGCGCGAGGATGAGCGCCTTGCGCGCAACGTCTTTGCCGGAGAGGTCGTCGCGCGGATCGGGCTCGGTGTAGCCGAGCTTCCACGCGTCGCGCACCGCGTCGCTGAATCGTTTGCCGTCTTCGAGCGCGGTCATGATGAAGCCGAGCGTGCCGGAGAAGCAGCCGAGGATCGTCTCGACGCGATCGCCGGCCTCCTGCAATTTCGCGAGCGTGTCGAGCACCGGCAAGCCTGCGCCGGCAGTCGCCTCGTAGCGCAGCGCGAGTCCGCGATCCTTCGCGGTCTTCAGCAATTCATCGAACGCGAGCTGCGAAACGGCGAGCGGCTTCTTGTTCGCGAGGACGATGTTGAATCCGTTCTCCAGCGCTTTCTGGAGGAGCGGCGCGGTTTCTTCGGATGTGAGATCGACGAGGATCGGCCGATGCGACGGCAAGAGCCACAGCTCCTGCTCCATCTTCGACTGCAGATCGTCGATCGACAGCGTCGAGTCGCGATCGAAGAGCCGCGCGCCCGCGGCTTTCTGCTTCGCGAGTTTCTGCAGTGCCGCGCGGCTGAATCCTTTCTCCTCGACCTTCACGCCGGAGCGATCGGCGAGCGCGACGATCTTGATGTCGAGGCCGAGCTCCTGCCGCAGATGTTTGTCCTGCGCGATGAGCTGCGCGGCGAGCTCGCGTCCGATCTGTCCGAAGCCGAGCAGTGTCAGCTTCGACTCGCGTCCGGTCGTGTCGGCGAGCGGACGCACTTTCTCGAGTTGATACTCGCTGTGCAGCGCCTGCAAGGCGCGCGTCGCGTCTTTTTCGGAGACGGCGATCGTGATGTTGAGCTCCGAGGATCCTTGCGCGATTGCGACGACATTCACGCTCGCGCCGGAGAGCGCGGAGAACGTGCGCGCGGCGATGCCGGGACGTCCGCGCATGCCCAGGCCGACGACGGCAATGAGCGCGATCTCGCGCTCCGCGCGCACGCGATCGATCAACTTCGATTTGCGCTCGAGGAGAAACGCTTCGTCGAGCGCGGAGACGGCGTGATTCGCTTCCGATTCGGGAACGACGAAGCAGATGCTGGCCTCGCTCGACGCCTGGCTGATCATCGACACCGAGTGACCGGCTTGCGAGAGCGCGCTGAACGCGCGGCCGGCGACGCCCGGCACGCCGATCATGCCCGAGCCTTCGATCGAGATCAGCGCCTGGCGACGAATCGCGGTCAGCGCTTTGACCGGATACGCGCCCGGCTTCGCGTCATCGCAGATGCGCGTGCCGCCGGACTCGCGAAAGATGTTCCGCACGTAGAGCGGGATCTTGCGATCGACGAGCGGGATCATCGTCCTCGGGTGCAGCACTTTCGCGCCATAAAACGCGAGCTCCGCTGCCTCTCGGTAATGCAGCTCGCCGAGGAGCCGCGCGGACGGAACGCTCTTCGGATCGGCGGTCATCAGGCCGTCGACTTCCTTGAACAGCGTGACCGCGCTTGCGTTGATGCTGCGCGCGAGAATCGCCGCCGAAAAATCCGTCCCGCCGCGTCCGAGCGTGACGACTTCGCCGTCCGGACCGCTGGCGAGATAGCCCGGCATCACCACGACGCGTCCGCTTTCGAGAATCGGCAGCACGTTCTTCTTCGCCGCGCGCTCGCAGCGCAGGAAGTTTGGCCACAGACTGCCGAGGCGACGCTCGGTGAAGATGACGTCGTGCGCATCGATGAATTGCGCGTCCACGCCGCTGTCGTTCAGCACCGCCGTAAAAATCTGCGCGAGCATCCGCTCGCCGCGCGCAACCAGCGCATCCGTTGCGCGCGTCGTCAGCTCGCGCAGGACGGCAATGCTCTCCGCCATCGACCGCATCTCGTGCGCAGCGTCCGCAACGACATTCCGCAGCTCCTCGGCGCGCGCGCGATTCGCGATCACCGCGTCAATCAGCTCGTTGTGCCGCACCTCGAATTTCTTCGACGCCGTAATGTACGCGATGCGATCGCCGCGCAACGCCGCGTGTCCCGCGTCCAGCAGCAAATCGGTCACGCCGTTCGCGGCCGAGACGACGGCCGCGACATTCGGCGCCGCACGCCTCACATGCGCGGCCGCGCTGCGGATCGCTTCAGGACTCCCGACGGCGACGCCGCCGAATTTGTAGACGTTGATGGGCATGGACGATTCACGAACTCCACACGACCCGTCATCCTGAGTCGGCGAAGCGCGACGAAGGATCTCAAAATGCGAACTCGCCTGCAATTTCGAGATCCTTCGCCGTCTCAACGCGGCTCAGGATGACGGCTTGTGGAGCGGCGGCCGCTTCGGCCGTCGGCCTCTCGCGAGAAATCGGCGGCCGAGAGCGGCCGCCGCTCCACTGTTTCGGTTACACCCTCCCTACCCCCTCACTCCCCGATACAAATACGCAACCCCCATCGTCAGCGCCTTGTATTCAATTGACGCGAACTCCGCGCTCGCGCGCATCAGGGCGACGAAATCGTCGCCGCACGGAAATCGGCCGGCCGATTTCTGCAGGTATTCGTAGGCGGCGCGGTCGCCGGTCAGCGTGCCGCCGAGGCGGGGGAGGATGTGGCGCGTGTAAAGGTTGTAGGCGGCGCCGAAGGCGCGGCGCTGCGGCTGGCCGAACTCGAGCACCATCACGCGTCCCCCTTTTTTGACGACGCGCGCCATTTCGGCGAGACCTTTTTTCGGATCGGCGACGTTGCGGATGCCGAACGAGATGCTGGCGATGTCGAACGTCGCGTCGTCGTACGGAAGGTTCGTCACGTCGGCGACTTCGAAGTAGACGTTCTTCGATTTCTCGCGCGCGAGCTGGATCATCTCGGGCACGAAGTCGGTGCCGGTCGCGTTGCCCGTCACTTTGTGAAATGCGATCGCGAGGTCGCCGGTGCCGGTCGCGCAGTCCAGGACGCGATCGCCCGGCTGCGCGTCCGACCAGCGCACGGTCTTGCGCCGCCACAGATGATGGATCCCGGCGGAGAGGACCGTGTTCGTACGGTCGTAGCGCGTCGCGATCGACGCGAACATCGAGTGAATCTTCTCGGGATCGGGACCGGTGTGGTGCGTCATACAATCACGCGCGAATGCGCGACTTCGCTTTCGTGCAAATCGCTCCGGGACGCGTCTTCGTCGGCTGGGGCCCGTTCGAACAGCTCCCATTCCGCCGCCCGGAGCGGCCGGCATTCTACGTGACCGACTTCTTTCTCGACGACGCGCATCCGTGGCGGCATCCCGTGGAGTGGGAGGAGCTGTCGATCGAGGAGTTGATTCGCGCTCTGCCGTCCGCCATCCGCCATCCGCCATCCATCGAATGGGATTCGCCGTCGATCGACGAATTCGCTCCGCTGTTTCAGTCTGCGCAGGATGCGATGCAGCGCGGCGACTTCACGAAGATCGTCCCGGTGATCTTCGAGCACGGCACGCTGCGACATGACGGGTTGCTCGCGCATCTTCTCTCGCAACTCACGCTGCTCCCGCCGGGATTGTGGGCGTACGGTTACGCGTACAAAAATCACGGCCTGATCGGCGCGACACCGGAGCTGTTGTTCCGGGCGGAAGCGCGCGCGTATCGCACGATGGCGCTCGCGGGGACAGCCGTGGTTGCGCGCGCCGAGGAGCTGCTGACGGATGCGAAAGAACGGCGCGAGCACCGGCTCGTCGTCGACGACATCGTTCGTCGCCTCGCGCCGTTCGGCAACATCGAAGTCGGTCCGCTGGGACTCTTGCGGCTGCCGGCCATCGCGCATCTCATCACGCCGATTTTTTTCGCGGAGAGCGGCGGCAACGAGAAGATGTCGTTCGCCGAAATGGTGCGCCGTCTTCATCCCACCGCTGCGCTCGGCGTTTCGCCGCGCACGCCCGCCGGCGAGCGCTGGCTGCGCGAAGCGGATCGCGGCGTGAAGCGCCGCACGTTCGGCGCGCCGTTCGGCATCGAGCGCGAAGACCGCACCTCGCTCGCGCTCGTCGCGATCCGCAACGTGCAGTGGCAGAGCGATCGCGTGCGCGTCGGCAGCGGGGCGGGCCTGCTTGCGGAGAGCCGCCTCGAGCGCGAGTTCGAGGAGATGCGGCAAAAGCGCGATCAGGTGAAGGCGCTGTTCGGAATCGAGCCGGCACGGCCGGCTGCGTTGGTTGGCCAAGCCTCCTTCAGGAGTGCAAGCTGACGGGATCGTGCATCGTGTCGCCATGGGCAACCTCGACGTCGCGCGGCGCCTGATCGACGACGTGCGCGCCGCCGGCGCTCACGAGTTTTGCGTCTGCGCGGGCTCGCGCAATTCGCCGTTGCTGGCGGTGCTTGGAGAACAGTCGCTCGGTCACGCGGTCACGCAGTCGCGCGGCGAGTCGACGACTGCAACACCGCGCGACCGCGCGACCGAGCAACTGCGCCTCTACTCCTTCGTCGACGAGCGCTCCGCCGCTTTCTTCGCCCTCGGCCGCGTGAAGCTGCACGGCCATCCCGTCGCGGTCGTGACGACGTCCGGCACCGCGGTCGCGGAGATGCTGCCGGCCGCGATCGAGGCGTACTACTCCGGCATTCCGCTGATCCTCATCTCCGCGGATCGTCCGGCGCGCTTCCGCGGCACCGGCGCGCCGCAGTCGATCGAGCAGCTCGGACTCTTCGGCGTCTACGCCGAGACGTCGCTCGACGCGTGGACGCGCACGAAGCCGCTGCACCTCAACGTTGAATTCGATGAGCCGCTGCTTGACGGGCCCCTCATCCGCCCTTCGGGCACCTTCTCCCCGCAAGCGGGGAGAAGGGCAACGAACGACGAGCGTGTTGAGTTGCCCCTCGCCCCGCCTGGCGGGGAGAGGGTGGCCGAAGGCCGGGTGAGGGGTCGCCCGCTCGTCATCATCGGCGGCCTTGCCGCGAAACATCGCCCGCTCGTGCTCGAGCGCGTGCGCCACGCCGCGTTTTACGCGGAGCCGCTGTCCGGTTTGCGCGAGCACTCCACGATCACAGCCGGCGAGCGGATGATCGCGCGCGGCGACTTCGACGGCGTGATTCGCATCGGCAATGTGCCGACGCTTCGCTACTGGCGCGATCTCGAGTCGCTCGATCTGCCGGTCGAGCACTACAGCGATCTCCCGTTCACCGGCCTCACGCGCGGCGCGTTGCATCCGATCGAGGCGCTGCCGGCGATCCATTCGGATGCATCGTTTCCCGGCGACGCCGGGTTGCGCGCGCGCTTCGAACAAATCCTCGACGATGAGCCGCGGTCTGAGCTCGCGATGATCCGCTCTTTGTCGCGCGAGCTCGCTCCGCACACGCGCGTCTACCTCGGCAACAGTCTTCCGATTCGCGAGTGGGACCTCGCCGCCGAGCGAAAGCCGTTCGAATACGAGGCGAACCGCGGCGCGAACGGCATCGACGGACAACTCTCGACCTTCTTCGGCTGGTGCGATCCGAATCGCGACAACGTCTGCGTGATCGGCGATCTCACCGCGATCTACGACCTCGGCGCTCCATGGATCGTCCCCCAGCTCGGCCACAAACGCGTCCGCATCGTGGTCATCAACAACGGCGGCGGCCGCATCTTCGGCCGCGTCGCGTCGCTACAGTCGCTCGATGGGTCACTGCGCGAGCGCATCATCGAGAACGCGCACGACGTCCGCTTCGATCACTGGGCCGCGATGTGGAACATTGACGTGACGGAGTTGCGGCCGGATGCCGGCGCATCACAACGCGTCTGGGAAAGGTATGACGAGCTGTGGATTTGATCAGGGCGGTTTGATCTATTCATCTGACTAAGCCGAGCTCTTATCGAAGTGTCCCGATCTATTCCTCGGGCCCGCTCATAATCATTAATCAGTGGATCAAACCTCTTCATCGAATGACTATAACAATTCATCTGAGTCATACAGTATCATCATCATATGCTCTAGAACATTAGTTCTTGAGCAGCTATTAAGAAGTTCTGACGTATCTTGATTTTTAATCATGAGGCTTCATTGAATTCATCAGGGAGGGGTATGGTTTCCGACCAAATCGATCCCGAAACGATCATCGAGACGCTCCGGGAATGGCAGTCGCGCGTCCCGGACTTCCGCCCGCTCACCAACGCGGAGATCATTCAGCTGCGCCGCGCCGCGACGATGCCGGACGATTGGACCAACACCGCCATCAACACCGCCGGCGCGTCCCCCGCGGTGGAGTCGGCCATCCAATCGACCGCCGAGGAGATGCGGAAGGAGAAACAGAACAACCTGCTCTGGGCAGAAGCCGAGCAGGAGTTGCGCGTGTTCCTCAAAGGAGTCGCCGACGGAAATCTCATCCGCCGGCATCGCCTCGGACTCAAGACGCTGCAGATCTACGGGATCAGCCGCCATCTCATCCGGCAGCCCGAACATCACGACCTCCTCACGTTCGTCGAGACGATGAAGAACATGAGAAAGCTCGGCAAGCGGAAGCCGAAGGGCGAGAAGTGATCCGGACTCTATCCGGGTTCCTCGGCCTGGAATCGGATTGGGACTTCCTCCCCTGGCCGCATGTGGAAGTGGAGCGGCGGCCGCTTCGGCCGCCGACCTCTCGCGAGAATCCGGCGGCCGGGAGCGGCCGCCGCTCCACTGACGTCTTGCTCGGCTACTCCATGGGCGGTCGCCTCGCTTTACGCATTCTCGAGGAAAGTCCATTTCACAAAGCCATCATCGTCTCCGCGGGTTTGAACGCGTCCGACGAAGAACGGCGTGCGCGCGACGAATCATGGGCGCGCCGATTCGAGTCCGACGATTGGTCGACGCTCATGCGCGATTGGAACGCGCAGCCCGTCTTCGGCGGCCACGTGCTCGATCGCCGCGAAGCGGACTACGACCGCGCGGAGCTTGCGCGTCAGTTGCGCGAGTATTCGCCGGCCGTCCTTCCGCCGCCCGAGCTCGAGCGCATCGAGACGCCGATTCTCTGGATCGCCGGCGAGCGCGACGCAAAGTACGTCGACTTCGCGAAACGCGCGGTCGCGCGTCTGCCGCACGCGGAATTGTGGATCTGCCCGAACGCGGGACATCGCGTTCCGTGGGAGCAGCCGGACTCATTCGTCAGTCGTTTGCGCGCCTTCATCGAATGAACTATGTTCCCGCGCCATGGCAGAGACCTGGCAGAAAATCCACGATTTCCAAGACATCAAATACGAGCGCACGGACGACGGGATCGCGAAGATCACGATCAATCGCCCCGAGGTGAGGAATTCGTTTCGGCCGCTCACGGTGAGAGAGCTGAAGGAAGCGTTCGACCTGGCGCGCGACGACGAGGCGATCGGCGTCGTCATTCTCACCGGCGAAGGTCCCGACGCGTTTTGCGCGGGCGGCGATCAGAAAGTGCGCGGCAAGGGCGGCTACGTCGATCCGAAAGAAAAAATCCCGCGCCTCAACATCCTCGACGTGCAGAAGCAGATTCGCAGTTTGCCGAAGCCGGTCGTCGCGATGGTCGCGGGCTACGCGATCGGCGGCGGCCACGTGCTGCACGTCGTATGCGACCTCACGATCGCCGCGGAAAACGCGCGCTTCGGACAAACGGGCCCGCGCGTCGGCTCGTTCGACGCGGGACTCGGATCCGTATACCTCGCGCGCATCATCGGACAGAAAAAAGCGCGCGAGATCTGGTACCTCTGCCGCCAATACGACGCGAAGCAGGCGTTGGAGATGGGACTCATTAATACGGTAGTCCCGCTCGATCAGCTCGAAGCCGAGACGCTCAAGTGGTGCCGCGAGATGCTCGCGCTCTCGCCGATGGCGCTGCGCTTTTTGAAAGCTGCGATGAACGCCGACTGCGACGGACAGATCGGCCTCCTCGACTTCGGCGGCAGCGCGACCCTGCTCTATTACCTGTCGGAAGAAGCGCAGGAAGGACGCGACGCCTTCGTCGAGAAGCGGAAGCCGGACTTCGGCAAGTTCAAGAGGTTTCCGTGAAAAGCAGAAGGCAGAAAGCAGAAAGCAGAAATGGCCCGGGGATTTCCTCACAGCCTCGCACGATGACGAACGCCATTTCTGCCTTCTGCCTTCTGCTTTTTGCTTTATGAACAGCTGGTTCCTCGCCGCGCGCCCCAAGACCCTTTCCGCCGCGATCGTGCCGGTGCTCATCGGCACGTCGCTCGCGGCGCCGCACATTTCGTGGCCGCTCTTCGCGTGCACATTGATTGGTGCAGTGCTGATTCAGATCGCGACGAACTTCATCAACGACGCGTTGGATTTCAAAAAGGGCACTGACACCGCCGAGCGACTCGGACCGATGCGCGTCACGCAAGCGGGCCTGCTCAGCGCTGACGCGGTTCTGCGCGGCGCATGGATCTGCCTCATCGGCGCAGCGCTCTGCGGCATCCCGCTGATCGTGCGCGCCGGCTGGCCGCTCCTCGCGATCGGACTCGCGTCGATGCTGCTCGCGTACGCGTACACCGGCGGCCCGATGCCGCTCGCCTATCACGGACTCGGCGAGCTGTTCGTCATCCTCTTCTTCGGCGTCATCGCCGTCGGCGGCACGTTTTACGTGCAGACGCTGCGCTACACGCGCGAGGCATTGCTCGCCGGTCTCGCGGCCGGCTCGCTCGCGACCGTGTTGATCGTGATCAACAACCTGCGCGACATCGAAGGCGATCGCCGCGGCAACAAGCGCACGCTTGCCGCGCGATTCGGCGAAACGTTCGCGCGGATCGAGGTCGTCGTCTTCGCGCTCGCGCCGTTCGCGCTCGTTTTCACGATCGCGTGGCTGCCGCTCATCGCGCTGCCGCTCGCGCTCCTCGCCATCGCCTGCGCCACCCGCGGTCGCGGCGCCGCCCTCAATCGCTGCCTCGGCATGGCCGGCGCGCTGCAGTGGGCGTTCGGTATCCTGTTCGTCATCGCATGCAGCTTTGGATTTGGCGCTACACGCTGAAGCCGCGACGGCGTTTGAGCGCGGTCGCGTTTCCGGGCCCGCGTCACGGCGCGCTGCTCCGCGCGTACGACGGTTTTGCGGACATCCATCCGTGGTCGGAGCTCGGCGACGCACCGCTCGACGAGCAGCTCGCGCGACTTGCTCGCGGCGAGACCACGCCGCTCACGCGCGCGTCGCTGCATCACGCGCAGGTCGACGGCCGCGCGCGCACGTACGGCGTGTCGCTCTTCGCCGGCCTCACGATTCCGGAGAGCCACTGGCCCGGCGACAATCCGCCGCCCGCGTTCGACACCGTGAAGCTGAAAGGCGTGAGCTCGATCCCGCCGCGCGTGCGACTGCGCATCGACTTCAATGCGACGCTGACGCCGGATGAATTCGTGCGCGTCGCCGGCATCCTTCCGCACGACCGCATCGACTTCATCGAAGATCCCGTTCCGTACGACGAGACGACCTGGATCGAACTGCGGCAGCGCACGAAGCTGCGGCTCGCGCTCGATCGCGGCGAGGGCATTGCCGCCGACGTGCTCGTGCACAAGCCCGCGCTGTCCGGCGAGTTCCCGCGGTTCGACGGCGAGATCGTCGTGACGTCGTACATGGATCATTCGGTCGGACAATTTCATGCCGCGTACGTCGCCGCGTCGCACGACGTTAGCGATCGCTGCGGACTCTTCACGCATGTGTTGTACGAGCCGAACGAATTCATCGAGGCGATCCAGACCGTGGGCGCGCGACTCGTTGCGCCGCGCGGCGGGGGCATCGGATTCGATGAGATTCTCGAGCGCCTTCCATGGCAGCGACTCTGATCTTCGTCGCCGTCTCGCTCGCGCTCGTCCTCGTTTGGAACGCGCTGTTTCGTCCCGTGCCGTGGCTGATCGTGTTCGCGATTTACGCCGCGATCGCGATCTACCAGGGCGACTCACTCTTCACTCATAAAGTCGATCTGCCGGGACGCCTCGCGTATTACGCGTATCCGTGGAAAGCGCTCGGCCGCGAGCCCGTGCGCGCGAACACCGGCATCGCGTTTCAGCAGCTGATCGCCTGGACCGAGACCGCGCGCGAGATCGTGAAAGCCGGCGAGGCGCCGCTCTGGAATCGCCGCATCGGCTCCGGCACGCCGCTGCTCTCCGATCAGCAGTCGACGATCGCACATCCATTCACGCTCCTCGGACTCTACCTCTCGATCGGGAAAGCATTCACGCTCTCCGTCGCGCTGCGCCTCTTCTTCGCGCTCTTTTTCTTTTTCGTCTTCCTGCGCAACTGGGATTTCCGCGACGGTCCCGCGCTCTTCGGCGCGATCGCCTACGGCTTCTCCACCTTTCACATCGTCACGCTGCTGATGCCCCTCGGCCTCACGATGATGTCACTGCCGATGGCGCTCGCGACGACCGATGAGCTGATGCGCCGCCCGCGCGGACGCTCGTTCGCGTTTCTCGTGATCGCGCTGACGATGACGGTGTTGTCGGGACATCCCGAAGCGGAGATGTGGGTCGGACTGACGGCCGGCGCGTACGCGCTGTTCCTGCGCCGATGGAAGCCGCTGATCCTCGCCGCGTGCGCCGCGCTCGCCGCCATTCTCCTCACCGCGTTCTTCTGGTATCCGACCGTCGCGCTGGTAAAGCTCAGCAATCGCTACGCGCTCATGCACGCGCTGCTCGAACAGCCGCCCCAACATCACATCAGCGCGCCATGGTTCGAAGCGCTCGTCGCGCCGAACATCCTCGGCACGGTGCACGGCGGCACCTACAAACCGCCCGAGCCGCGCTTCCCCGATCTGCTCGACGACTACGGCGAAGTCGCCTGCGGCTACACCGGCATCATCACACTGGCTTTGGCGCTGGCGCTGGGGATTGTCGGGCTGCCTCTTCTGAGAGCTGGAGTGGTGCGCGCCTCCGGCGCGCCTCTGGGCGGGGGCGCGCCGGAGGCACGCACCACTCCAGTTCCCCTCGGCATCTTCGCTGTCGCCTGCATCGCGATCGCGCTGCTGCTCATCACCGAGCCTCCGTTTTTGCGAAGCGTGCCTGTCCTCAACATCTCGCTACTGCAACGCTTCCGCTTCCTCTGGAACCTCGGCGTCGTCATCCTCGCCGTCATCGCCCTCGACGCGCGCATCCCCCGCAAACAAATCACCCTCGCATCGCTATCCGTCCTACTAGTCCTATCCGTCCTATTGATCACTTCCTTTCCTCACGCAATCTCTTCCTTCGAGGTCCTACAACTCCTAACCCCCCTCGCGTTCCTCATTGCGTTGCCCTTCTTCCACTGCCGCGCGGTCCCGCTCACGCTGCTCGTTCTGGCCGATCTGTTGCTGACCACGTGGCGCTACAACCCCCCCTCGTCACCCGAAGACGTGCTGCCGATGACCGGCGCGATCGCGGCGATGCAACGCGAGGCGCCGCCGTACCGCATCGTCGCGCGCGGCTGGTCGCTGCTTCCCGACACGCCGGGCTGGTACGGACTCGAAGACGTGAAGTCGACGAGTCCATTCACGACGCCGGAGTATCTGCGGCTCTTCAGCGGCTACTTCGCGGCGAGCGGATTCGAGCAGATCATCGGCGCGACGAAATATCCGTTCTGCGACTATCTCAATGTCCGCTACATCTACGTCCCGCCGGGCGACGTCCCGCTGCGCGACGACGTCGTCGAGATTTATCGCGGCGCCGACGGCGCGGTCTTCCGCAACGACCGCGCGCTGCCGCGCTACTTCCTCGCGCGGCACTTCGACGTCGAGCCCGACTTCGGAATGACCGTCGCGCGGATGAAAAACGAGATCACCGACTACCGCGCTCGCACGCTCGTCGACCATATCCCCGACAAAGTCGCGCGCCTCGCCGGCGCGATTCCAAATGACGCGCAGGGTGGTGAAGTGCGTCTCGTGAACTACGGACCGAATGAAACGAAGCTCGACGTCGTCAGCCGCGGATGGAACCTTCTCGTGTCGAGCGACGAATGGTTTCCCGGCTGGCGCGCGTACTGGAACGGCCGGCGCATGCCGCATGTGCGGGTCAACGGCGCGTTCGTCGGCGTGTTCGTTCCGCCCGGACGCGGTATCGTCCGTCTGCGCTATCAGCCGAAGGAATTCGACGACGGCGTGAAAGCCGCGGCGGCGACATTCTTGATTCTCGTCCTCGCGGCAGCGATTCATGTTGGACTTCGAAAGCGACGACACGCATCTGCTGCTCAATCCGCGCCTGCCGCCTGACGAGCGCGCGCGGCTCGAGCAAATGCACGCGGCTGCGCCTCCATTGCGCGCACACGTCTGGCTCTCGACTTCGGGCACGACCGGCTCCTTGAAGCTCGTCGCATTGTCCAAGCGCGCGATCCTCGCGTCCGCCGCCGCCGTCAATCGCCACCTCGACTCCACCGCCCGCGACGTCTGGTGCTGCGTCCTCCCCACCTTCCACGTCGGAGGCCTCGGCATTTACGCACGAGCATTCCTGAGCGGTTCACGAGTGGTGCGCGCCTCCGGCGCGCCTGTGGGCGGGGGCTGGAATCCCCAATCATTCATTGAACTATGCGACTCCGAACGCGTCACGCTCGCGTCCCTCGTTCCCGCACAAATCCGCGATCTTCTCGGGTTGCGCGTTCCCGCCTCGTTGCGCGGCATTGTGGTCGGCGGCGGCGCGCTCGCGCCTGAGCTATACGAAGCGGCCGCGGACTGGCCGTTACTGCCGAGCTATGGCATGACCGAGACCGCCTCACAAGTCGCGACCGCCAGGCTCGGCAGTCCCGATTTGCTCTTGCTTGATCACGTGGAAGCCCGTACTGAGGATAGTCGCATCGCCCTGCGCGGAGAATCGCTCTTGACCGGGTATATGGAGGAGAGCGGGCGTCCCGCCCGCCCACCGGGGGCGGGCGGGACGCCCGCTCTCCAGGACCCGAAGCACGATGGCTGGTTCGTGACGCCCGACATTGGATCGATCGAAGGCCGCGTTCTGCGCGTCGCCGGCCGCGCAGGCGACTTCGTCAAGATCGGCGGCGAGTCCGTCGACCTGAGCCGACTGGACAGGATTCTGGCCGCGATCGAGCCAAACGCGGCGATTGTGGCCGTTCGCGACGAACGGCTGGGCTTCGTCATCCATTTAGCGATCGCCAGCGGCGATTCGGACCGTGTTGTGGCTGCTTTCAACGAGCGGGTTCTGCCGTTCGAACGGATCAGGGCGGTGCATCAGGTCGACGCCATCCCCCGCACGTCCCTTGGCAAACTGCGCCGCACCGAGCTTGCCCGCGCGCTCGGAATATGAACGTGGCCCTGTCAGTTATCCGATGTCCCGACACGGGAAACACGATCTTTGATGAGGTTAACTCACGGCTGAGCAGTAACTTACGATGCCGGATGAGGCTGCGAAATAAGCGGGTCCCGGCATCAGTTAATAGAGTTCCCTGCGCGACGAAGTTGACAAACGGCGCGCACGGCTCCTAGAATCGCCGTTCCCTGCAGTACCGCTCCTCGCTCTTTTCACGTCCGCAGTTCCCCGTGGTATACGTGTCCGGGTCAGACGGAATGCGTTCTTCGCAAGAACGGAAGCATTCCGCTTGACACGGCTGGGAGGGTCTGGCAATCTTGCCGCCCTTTCTGCGAGGCCGGTTCTTTGACAACTGAATAGGAAAGCAACGAAGGCAAACGTGATTCCTTTTGAGATTCGCTTGTCGAATCTTGAAACACAAAAAGCAGTAACCGAATAAATAGCATCAGTCGTTCACGATTGATGTCAGAGC
>Ga0209468_1000121_pt1 | contig 37003 bp, 31 predicted proteins | sample GraSoiAngelo_102_FD_185871 | JGI IMG/M metagenome (GOLD analysis project Ga0209468, IMG submission 185871) | Grasslands soil microbial communities from the Angelo Coastal Reserve, California, USA - 14_0903_02_40cm (SPAdes) (version 2) | ecosystem: Environmental > Terrestrial > Soil > Grasslands ...
CGAGTCCGAGGCGTTCGAGTTTTTGGGAGGGGACCGTGGGTGGGGGCGGGGTGTGAGGGCGGGCGTGGAGGTAATCGTCCGAGTCGCCGTCGGCCGTCAATACGGGCTCGGGCTTTTGTGCGCAGACCGCCAACAGGAGCGGCGTCGCCGCGAGGAACGACCGGCGGGTGAAGTCAGGCATGCCGCTCTAATGCCGCGCGGTCCCAATTCCCACAATCAGCGGCGGCATTGTAGGTGTCTTCACAGAACATCCGCAGCGTGGCTTCGGGATCGCTCGCATTGCCCACCGCGTCATAAGGCAGATAAAAACCGCCTAAGGGCTCGTTATAAAAAGCCTCGTTCGGTCGGATTTTCGCTGCACGAAATCCCTGCGGCTCGGGCGCCGCGTAGCTGTAATAGCTCGCTTCGCTGCGATCATCGCCCGGCCACCAGCCGACGCTGCTCACCTCGTGCGAGTACGCCTCGCGCGTCATTGCATCCACTTCCGCCCTCTCCGGCGCGGGACGTCCCGAAAATCGCGTGACGGCCAGATCGAAACTCCCCCAGAAAAAATGGACGGGACTGCATTTGCCGATGAATGCGGACCGGAATTTCGTGAAAACGTCCGCACTGAGCGCAAGCGCGCGCCAAAAGCGCTCGACGAATTCCCGGTCATAAGAGCGATGCACGTCATCGCGCTCGAACGGAATCGGTTCGGCGACCTCAGAAGGTGTGGTGTAGATCCTGACCGGTACATGGAGCTCATCGAGCGCCTGCATGGTCTCGCCATAAAACTGCGCGACCGTCTTCGGCTCCAATGAGATCACTTTCTCCGCGCCGTCGCTGACACGAATGCGCAACACGTGCGCGACAAAATCGAAATCGATCGCCAGCCAGCGGTCGCCGTGATACATCGTCGACGTCGTCAGTCCGCGGGCCGTGACGTACAGCGTCACGTTCCACCAGTGATTGATGAGTGGCGTCAATTTCAAGCGGATCTTGCCGACGACTTGTGTCCACATGTGCAGCGTGTCGCGGGTGTCGCGCCATGCGGAGAGCGGCAAGTCCGGCCAGTTCGTCATCGGGTCATCCTACTCTCCACGGACTCGTGCCGCGCGGCTGCCGGTACCAGCCCGGATCCTTGTTGTAATCGATGTCGTCGCGAATCTTCAGGACGGTGAACATGCCGCCCATTTCGATCTCGCCGTACGGTCCGCTCGCGCCCTTCATCGGAATGCTGTTGCGCGGCACGCCCATCATGGGCAAGTGCGCCGACATGCCGCCCATGCCGCTCGTGCCCATCACCATCGTTCCGGGCGTGAGCTCATTGAGGCGCTGTTGCGTCGACGCCGGATCGATGCCGATCAAGTTCGGCAGGTCGTGTCCCATCTGATTCATCACGTGATGGGTCTTGTGGCAGTGCAGCGCCCAATCGCCGGGATTGTCGGCGACGAACTCGATGTCGCGCGCGGTTCCGACCGGCACGTTGACCGTATTGATGCCCCACCACGCCGACGCCGGCAGCGGCCCGGCCTCGGTGCCGGTGATGTAGAACTTGCGCGGCGTCGAAGGCGATGCGTCCGATCGTGCGGCGCCGTGAGAGTCGCAGAAGATCGACGAGCGACTGCGCAACGCGGACTTCGAACGGGCGATACGGCCGCGCGGGGAAACGCAGTTCGGTCTCGAGCAGCGGATTCGCGATCGTGCTCGCCTCGATGAGATCGGCGCGCGCGATGCCGAGGCCCGCGAGCGCGACCTGCACGCGCGGATTGTTCGTCATCGCGAACGCGACCGCCTGGTCGGCGGTGAGCTCGTGTGTGAGATCGACGCTCGCGTGCGTGTCGATTCCGGGGATCTGCACGTCGCGCGGCACGCTCACGCACGACGCGATGAGCGCCAGCGCGGCGAGGAATGGGTAGTTTTTCATTGTGGGTACTCCGTTGGTTCTATGGAGCGGCGGCCGCTTCGGCCGCCGAGTCATCGCGAGGATCCGGCGGCCGAAGCGGCCGCCGCTCCACCGGACGGGAGCAGGTGGGGAGATTCGATCAGATGCGGAAGGTTTCGACGAGGAGGTGCAGTCCCACGTCGCGATCGCAACGCAACGCGCCCTGCGAGATGAAACTGCGATACGCGGCGGGCGTGACGATCGGATCGGTGGGTTGTGCAGTGATCGATGCGAGGCTCGTCGTTGACGGCGAGACGCCGGTGATTCGCTTCACCGGCGCCGGTTTCATCGTCGGATTTGCCGGGGCTTCGCGATGTTCGTCGCCGGCCATCGCGTTCATCGCGGCGTGGCAGAGCGGCATCAGCTTGTGCGCCATCTGGTGAAACGGCAGCGCGCAGCAGCCGAAGTGCATCACAATCGCCACCACCGTCGGAACGCCGGCTGCGGCGAGCGCGGCGGCGGCGAAGAAGGCTTTCTTCATCTCACGGGAAACCGTCATCCTGAGCCGCGGAGACGGCGAAGGATCTCGAAATGCGCAACGTCTCCGTAACTAGAGATCCTTCGGCGTCTCCGCGCCTCAGGATGACGGTTAGATTCTAACGCGCCGCAGGCGCAGCGCGTTTCCGATCACGGACACTGAGCTGAAACTCATCGCCGCGGCGGCGATCATCGGGCTGAGGAGCGCGATGGCGGCGACGGGGATTCCTACGGCGTTGTAGATGAACGCGAAGAAAAGATTCTGGCGGATGTTGCGCATCGTCGCTTCGCTGAGACGCCGCGCGCGCACGATGCCGCGCAGGTCGCCTTTCACGAGCGTGATGTCGGCCGCTTCCATCGCGACGTCGGTGCCGGTGCCCATCGCGATGCCGACGTCGGCCTGCGCGAGCGCGGGCGCGTCGTTGATGCCGTCGCCGGCCATCGCCACGATGCGTCCCTGCTGCTGCAGCCGCTTGATCGCGTCCGCTTTCTGATCGGGCAGCACCTCGGCGATCACTTCGTCGATGCCCGTCTGCTTCGCAATCCGCTCCGCGTTTGCACGGCTGTCGCCGGTGAGCATCACGATGCGCAGTCCCTGTTCGTGCAGCGCGCGAATCGCCTCGACGCTCGTCTCTTTGATCGGATCGTCGACCGTGATCGTGCCGGCGAGCTTGCCGTCGACGACGACGAGGATGCCGTCCGCATCGATGTCCGGAAACATCGCGCGATTCCCGATCGCGACTCGTTTCCCATCGACGACACCGCGCACGCCTTTTCCGGTGATCGACTCGAACTCGGTGACTGGAAGGATTTCGTCGGCCGCCGCGATGATCGCCGATGCGAGCGGATGCTCGCTCGCGCGCTCGACGCTTGCCGCGAGTCGCAGCACTTCTTTGTCGGTCAAGCTCGTCACCGCCGGCTTGCCGAGCGTCAGCGTGCCGGTTTTGTCGACGACGATCGTGTCGACGTTGCGCAGCACTTCGATCGCCTCGGCGTTGCGAAAGAGCACGCCCGCGCTCGCGCCTTTTCCGGCCGCGACCATCACGGACATCGGCGTTGCGAGCCCGAGCGCGCATGGACACGCGATGATCAGAACCGCGACTGCATTCACGATCGCGTTGGTGAGCGAGCCGAGGCTCATCCAGACGATGAAGGTGATGATCGCGATCGCGATCACGGCCGGCACGAACCACGCCGACACTTTGTCGGCGAGTTTCTGAATCGGCGCGCGGCTGCGCTGCGCTTCGCTCACCATCCGCACGATCTGCGCGAGGAGCGTCTGCGATCCGACGCGCTCCGCGCGCATCAGCACGGAGCCGGTCGCGTTCACGGTCGCGCCGATCAGGCGATCGCCTTTTTTCTTCTCGACCGGCATCGGCTCGCCGGTGACCATCGACTCGTCGACACTCGTCGTTCCTTCGATGACGACGCCGTCGACAGGAATCTTTTCGCCGGGTCGCACGCGCAGCACGTTGCCGTGATGGACGTGCTCGAGCGGCACGTCGCGCTCGTTTCCTTCTTTGTCGACGCGATGCGCGGTCTTCGGCGCGAGCTCGAGCAGCGCACGGATCGCGGCACCGGTGCGGCTGCGCGCGCGCAACTCGAGCACCTGGCCGAGTAGCACGAGCGTGACGATCACGGCGGCCGCTTCGAAGTACATGCCGCGCGCGTGAAAATTCGTGAGCGTCGCGGCGAGGCTATAGAGATACGAGACGGTGACGCCGAGGCCGATCAGCGTGAACATGTTTGGCGAGCGGTGGACGAGCGACGCCCACGCGCGCTCGAAGAAGGGCCAGCCGCCCCACAACACGACGGGCGTCGCGAGCGCGAGCTCGACGTACGGCATCGAGCGCGTCATCGCGATGATGACGAGCGGCAACGACAGCGCGGCGCTGATCCAGAAGCGCCGCGTCATGTCGTCGAGCTCGCTCGTGTCTTCTTCGACCGTGACGTGCCGCGGCTCGAGCGCCATGCCGCAGATGGGGCAGCTTCCCGGCGCGTCGCGGAGCACGTCCGGATGCATCGGGCAGGTCCATTGAGGTTCCATCGGGTCTCCTTTTACAACAGGAAGACGCAATGCCCGTTCAGACATTACAGTGATGCGATGGACGTCACGGCCCGGCTTGTCGACAGTCACCGCGATTTCCTCGGCTTCCTCGAACGCCGCCTCGGCGATCGCGCGCTGGCCGAGGACATCCTGCAGGACGCGTTCGTCAAGAGCATCGAGAAAGGCGCGGATTTGCGCGACGATGAGGCCGCGATCGCGTGGTTCTATCGGATGTTGCGCAATGCGGTGATCGATCATCATCGGCGCGCGGGTGTGCAGAACCGGCGACTGGAAGAGCTCGCGCGCGAGACGTCGCCGTCACCGGAAATCGAACGCGCGATCTGCGCGTGCGTCGGACACCTCGCTTCGACGCTGAAGCCGGAGTATGCGGACGCGATCCAGCGGATCGAAGTCGAAGGCGCACCGTTGCAGACGTTCGCGGCCGAGGCGGGGATCACGGCGAACAACGCGGCGGTGCGCGTGCATCGCGCGCGCGAAGCGCTGCGCAAACAGGTGCACGCATCGTGCGGCACGTGCGCGGAGCACGGCTGCGTGGATTGCACATGCGCATGAGAATCTTGCTGGTTGCGGAGGCGGCGATCTTTTTGATCGCAGCGCGGTTTTTCTTTGGACTGGGCCAGCTGCGCTGGCGCTTTCCAAAGCGGCGGCGTAGCCGCCGCAGTCCAAAAGAGATCGCGCAGGCGATGCAATCCGCCGCACGCCACCTCCCGCTGCGCACCACGTGTCTCGATCGCTCGCGCGCTCTCTTCTGGATGCTGCGCGCGCACGGCTGTCCCGCGGAACTGCGCATCGGCGCGCGCCATGAAGATGGAACGCTCACTGCGCACGCATGGGTCGAACTTGACGGCGTGCCGCTGCTCGATGATGAAGCGCAGCGATTCACGGTCCTACGCGGAGCCTCCAAGCCTCCCAGCCTCCCGGCCTCCTAGGGAAGCTCTGCACAATTGTCTCGTGTCATTCCGAGCCGCGAAGACGGCGAGGAATCCCCCGGCGAAGCACGACCAGCGCTCCGTCGGCGGGAGATCCTTCACCGTCTTCGCGGCTCAGGATGACACTTTGCAGAGTCTGCCTAGGTGCCTCGGAGGCCGGGAGGCCTAACGCAGTAGCCGGTATCATCGGCGCATGCGGCGCGAGATCGAGATCGATGGACGGCGGATCGTCGTCGTGGACGACGTGCTCACCGGCGCGCGCCTGACGAACCTCGCGGCGTGGCTGGAGCTCGCGCCCGCGCAACGCGTCGAAGGCGATAGCGGTTCGTCCGAGGCGCGCTCGTGGAGCATTTCATTCGATCAGGATTCAGTCGCGAGCCAGCCGTATTACGACGCGATGATGCGCGAAGTCGGCGGCGTGTTTCCGGATGAGAAGTTCACGCTCAAACGCGCTTACTGCAACGTCGTCAGCTTCGGCGACATCCTCGTTCCGCATCGCGACTCGCGCGCGGAGCGCGACGTCACCGCGCTGCTCTACGTCGCCGAAACGTGGGAAAGGAGTTGGGGAGGGGAGACGATTTTCTTCGACGACTCCGGCGACGCGAGGCATGTCGTCTCGCCCCGTCCTGGCCGTCTCGTGATGTTCCACTCGATCATCGAGCACTGCGGCACGGCGCCGTCGCGGTTGTGCACGCGCGCGCGCATGACGCTCGCGCTCAAACTCCGAGCGGCCTCGTGATGCAGCGCAAGCTCTCCAACTCCGCGGCGATCCAGACGTTCAACTTTCATCGCTCGCTTCTCGAAGACTCCGCGCGCACGAACGCGTATCGCGCGGCGATCGAAGATGTCGTCCGCGAAGGCGACGTCGTCGCCGACATCGGCTGCGGCACCGGGATCCTGGCGATGTTCGCCTGCCGCGCCGGCGCGCGACGCGTGTACGCGATCGAAGAAGAGGCGGTGATCGAGATCGCGCGCGAGCTCGCGCACGCGAACGGCTTCGACGATCGCATCACGTTCATCGCCGGATCGTCGCTCAACGCGGCGCTGCCGGAGCGCGTCGACGTCGTCGTGACGGAGACGATGGGGAACAACGGCCTCGACGAGCAGATCGCCGGCACGATCGCGCACGCGCGCGACGCGTTTCTCAAAGAAGGGGGAACGATCATTCCGCGCGCGCTGGAAATGATCGCGGCGCCCGTGGAGCGGTCGTCATTTCACGAACGATGGCCCTCGTCGTACGGTCTCGATTTTTCGCCAGTGCGTGAACATGTCGTGAATCTCTTTCATCCGCTCGCGATCGCTCGCTCCGAGTTGCTCGCGACTCCTGCGACGATGGCGCGCGTCGATGCTCCCGCAGCGCGCGGCTCCGCGGCGTGGACGATCACGCGCGACGCAATGCTGAGTGGAATCGCGGTCTGGTTTCGCGCCGAGCTCACGCCGAGCATCGCGATCGCGAACGAGCCCGAGTCGGAGCTCCGCTGCTGGAAGCAATCGTTCTTCCCGATCGCAGCGCCGCGCGCAGTGCGCGCGGGCGAAGTCGTGCGCGCGGAACTGCAGACGTTTGACGGGATCGAGTGGGTGTGGCGCGTCGATGAGGAAACGCGGACGACGTTGAAGGGCTGGCCGATTTCGGTGTAGGACAAGCTTTCCAGCCTGTCCCCCGGGAGGGGGCTGAAAAACCCCCCTTACACGGCGCGAATCAAGTTGTTCTTCTCCAGCTCTCCGATGAACTGATCGAGATCGCTCTCGAGATCCGTGCGCGAGACTTCGTATTCTTCGAGCATCGTCTCGACGGCGTCGCCGACGGTGCGGTCGGCGGCGATCAGTTCCCAGAAGCGGCTGGCGACGGCGTCGAGGCCGAGGTACGTGCCGGCGTCGAGATCGAGCAGGACGATCTCGTCGCCGACGCGGTTGAACATCACGCCGTCGCGGATCGTGTAGTGCGCGTCGCGGTTCATCGTGCCGATGTTAAACGCATTACGAAGAGATGGCGGAACAGGCCGGGTTGCTGTTGTTCGATTTTGTCCCAGACGCGGAGATCGAGCTCGTCGCCGAGGCCGACGAAGCCGGCGAAGCGGAGTCCGGCGTCGCGGATCATCGCGTCGAGGTCGAGGGGCGTGAACTCGATCTCATGCGCGTGATAGAGCGTGTCGCGGAAGTGGCCGAGCTCGAAGAAGTCGAGGTCTTCGACTTCGGCGAGCTCGCGTTCGTCGAGCGCTGACAACATGCGCTCGCGTGCGCGGCGAATGTCGTCTCCCGGACCTCCGAGCTCGCGCAACCGCGCCAGCGAAGCGCGCGCGCGTTTGCTGTAGACGCCGATCACCATCTCGCCGTCATGCGCGAGCTGTTCGCGCAGTGCGCGCAACCCCTCGGTCGGATTCGCGAGGTGATGCAGCACGCCGACGGATTCGATGCGGTCGTAAGTCTCGCTCACGTCGCGGAGGTCGGCATGCAGGAAGCGGATGTTGTGCACGCCCATTTCGTTGGCCTTGCGCATCGCGTAGCCGAGGCTGGGGAGGCTGATGTCGATGGCATCGATGGACCAGGTGGGGTGGTGGAGGGCGAGGCGGATGGCGCTGCGGCCGGTGCCGCAGCCGGCGACGAGCGCGCGGCGCGGAGTGGCGTCGGGACTCGGTTCGGGGCGATGCATCGACAACCATCGCGGATAGGGATGCCGTTCGTACTGCGCGCGCACGGCCGCGGTGACGGGATCATTCGCGATGCGCGGATTCGCGATGGTCGCGGCGAGGCGGCGCTCTTCGCGCGGCTCGTCGAACACGATGCGCACGAGGTCCGCGTATTCGGGATCGTCGCGGAGTCCGTCGCCGGACGTGAGCGGCTCGCCCCACGCGTAGCCGTTGAGGAACGACTGGATTGCGAGCGAGACCGCGAGTCTCTTCGACGGCGGGTTTTGCTGCAGGGCGATGAGGCGCTGCTCGAGTGCGTACGAGATGTTGATGCAGTTGCGCAGATACGCGTGCAGCAGTTCGTCGACGTCGTCATCGTCGGCGTGCAGAAGAATGGATGCGACGGGGCGCGCGAGGTCCTGCAGGTCGATCGAGTCGTCAGCGAACAGCGTCAGGAGCTGCCGCCGCACTTCCGGCGTCGCGCTCGTGAACTCGAGCGACGCGAGGCGCCGGACGAATTCCTGACGCGAGCTCATGACGCAAGTTTCGCACGTCGTCGACGATCGCATCCGCGAGATCGAAGACGGAGTCGAGACGCACGTTCGGAACGGCGAGGCGCAGCGGGACGCTCGCGGTGATGCGGCCAAGGCGTTCGAAATTCGTGGGGAGCAGCGACGCGTCGCGGACGCTGTGGTAGGTGTTGGCGATACTCGACGTGCGGCGCGGCGTCGCGACGATCGTCGATGCTGTAGATGGCCGCGAGCTCGAGGCGTTTGTCGGGCGTGTCCGGCAGCTCGGTGAAGTGCTTCCAGTCGGTCCCGGCGAGCCAGGGAAGTGCATGCGCGTCGCCGTAGATCAGCGCCGCGGCGTCACTCCACAGACGAAGGCGGCGATGCGACGGGAGCACTTCGAAGCGATCGCCGTGATCGACCAGTGCGGTGACATCCTCGCTCACGATCGAGAAGCCGCGCTGCGCGAGGCACGCGGCGAGCGTCGATTTTCCCGAACCGCCCGGGCCGGCAAAGGCGACTGCGACACCGTCGATGTTCGCGCAGCTCGCGTGCAGCACTTCGTGGCCGCGCAGGCGGAGGACGAAGGCCATGACGGTGTTGACGAGATAGATCGCGGCGAGCTCGGGCGGTCCGCTCGCGCGGATCGATGTTCCGTCGCGGTCGATGACGAACTGCGTGCCGTCGGGAAAATCGAAACGATAGCCGTCTCGTTTGCGAAAAACGGTGAACAGCGGACCGTCAATGAGTCGCTTCTGCAATGCGTGCGTCTCGCGAGCGACGTCGAGTGTGACATGGAGATCGATGTCGCCGGCTTCGGCGCCCGGCACCCCTGCGATCGGCACATTCGATGCGATCACGAGGTCATGGAGACGATGGAGGGAGGTCACGTCCGCAGGTTGTTGGCGCCGCCGTCGCGGGTCGCGTTGCGGTTGGCGTTCTGGGTGAGCTGGCGGATGTCGCCGTAGACTTTGAGACGCGGCGGCGCGTACGGTTTCTTGGGCGGTTTCTGTGAAGGCTCGGTAGTCATCGCCGTGCACGCAGCCAGTGCGCGAGGCAGAGTGGCAGCGTGAGCAGGAAAGAATCATACAGCGATCGCGTTGGCGATCGAAGAACCTCGCCTAATACGCGGCGGTCGACCCATCGATCCAGTTCGGGCGTCATGTCGATCAGGCTCTGCAATTCGTCACGCTGGCGATCGATCAGTAAGTGAGCAGGGTCCATGCCGATCGGCGTTTTTCTCCGCAGCCGCGCCAGTTCCGGGAGCCGCCCGCGCATCGCCTCGCGCGGCAATTCTTTTTCCGCGAACCACGGCATCGGCGGCACGCGCAGGAGAAAGCGCACGAGCGGCACGTCGAGAAGCGGATTGCGATATTCGATGCGCGCGCCCATCGCCGCGGGATCGGTGTACTCATTGAGCCGCTGCCAGCCGGCGCCGAGGAGGAGACCGTGGGCCTGTGGGCGCGTGGGATGAAGCTCGGGAAGATCGTTCCAGTAATCGTCCCAGCGCTCGCGCAGATCGTAGTGAATCCAGGCCGGGTACGGATCGCGCGGCGCGCGAATGCCGCGCGCCTTGCGCAGACTCGAGCGCAAACCGAGCGGAGGGAGTCGCCGTTTGCGAATCAGATGCGCGCCGACTTCGGTGAAGAAGCGGATGAAGCGCGCCCGACGGAGGAGTTGCCAGAAATACGAATGCGACGCGTAGAACACGGCGTCGCCGCCCTGGCCGGCGAGCATGACCGGAGCATGATTCGCGGCGTCGCGAAACTGGTCCGTCGTGATCGCGGAGAAGGGATCATTCGACGGCTCGTCTTTGATGTACGAGGAGTCGTCCCACTTCTCGAACATCCGGTGGCGATCGGCGCGGATGATCCGCAGGTCGATCGCGAGCCGCTCCGCGACCGCGCGCGCGAAGCGCTCTTCGTCGTCGGGCACGAGCGGGTCCCACACGATCGTGTACGCGGTGATGTTTGGCGAGGCGTGACGCGCGCGAAGCACTTCGGCAGCGACGGTGGTAATCGTCGTCGAGTCGAGTCCTCCGCTCATCGATGCAGTGATCGACGAGCTGCCGATGCGACTCGCAACCGCGCGAGTCAGATGTTCGTTGAAGGCATCGATCACCTCGCGTCGATCGCGGAACACGATCGGCTCCTCGACCGGCAGGTCGAACCAGCGCTTGATCTCGATGTCGCTGCCGCGAACGAACATCGAGTGACCGGCAGGAAGCGTGCGGATTTGCGCGAACGTCGTCGCCGACGGATCGAGGCCGATGCTGAAGAGCAGAAACTCCGCGATCGCGTTGTTGTCGAGATCATTCGCAACCTGCGATCGCACCGCGGCGAGCGCGGAGGAAAAGACGAACGTGTCGCCGCGATGCGCGTAATAGAACGGCTTGACGCCGAAGGCGTCGCGCGCGGCGAAGAGCGAGCGGGCTTCCGCATCCCAGATCGCGAACGCGAAATCGCCGAAGAGATGCGATGCGGCGTCCGCTCCCCAGCGGCGATACGCATCGAGAACCGTGGCAGCGTCGCAATCACCGACGATCCAGCGAACGCCGTCGATCGTCATCGGCATCATCGGACGCGGGCGTTCCGGATCGGAGTCGAAGTGCGCATACGCGAGTGAAGCGTCGTCCGCATTCCTCGTGTGCGTTCCGTGCGGAGCGGTTCGCTCGAGAACGGCGATCATGTCCGCAAGCCGGCCGCGACCGATGATTCCGGCGAAGCCACTCATGCGAGCGCGGACCAGTAGTCCGTTTCCGCGGCGACGAACCATCCCGCGAACGCGGTCTTCGGCGTCACTCCGTGCACCGGCCGGACGCGATGCTCGAATTCGGCGCCGATCGCGAAGAGGATCGCGTCGCCCGCGCCGGTGTTGGCGATCGTGACGATGCGATCGTCCTGTTTTCGACGAATCTGAAACTCGCCGCCCGCGAATGGAGCGCCGAGGTTGATGCTGAAGCCGATGAGACGCGTGCCGGCGGCGTTGTCGTCATGCCACGAGTCGTGATGCGGCACCTGCGGATCGAAACGATAAACGCGCCCGCTCGTGATCGTCGTCTGGGCGTTGCCTGTGATCAGCGCGACCGCATCGCGCACCTGCGGCGCGTTCATGACGAACGTGAGCAGATCGAGCGCGCGACTCGCATCGAGACAAAGCTCGACTGCGATTCCGGCGTCCTCGCGGGTTGAAAACGTACTTTTCGCGATGAGCGCTTGCACGGTCTCGAGCAGCTGTTGGTCGAGGAATCCGCGAACGCGGACGACGTGATCGCGTTCAAAATCCTCGCGCAATGCGGCGAGCTCGCCGCGATCGCCTACGGTGACTCCGGCGCGTGTCGCTTCGAGGAGGGGCATGGGGGATTACGCGTGCGGTTCAGCCGAACCCTGATGGATTGCAGACTCGAATTCCAGCTCAAACGCTTTCAATGCCGTCAGAACGTCATTTCTTCGCTGAATGACCGTTTCTGATCGCACCAATCCGTGCAAGTTGGGATTCGGCTTGTAAATTGCCGAATGTTCTACTTCCCAGAACAGGCCCACGAGAAGGGAAACGATTTGTATCTCGGCGTTTACGCGAGCGCCTGCGTTCCACTTGCCAAAATATTTGAGCGCCAGCGGCCCTGCGGCTTCGGATATGCCCGGAACTGGATCCGCCGTCCACGATGTCAGCATCGGTAGTAAGGCGATTCGCGCATCGTCAAAACGCTGCTGCGGGAACGCCATACCCGAACCGCCGCCAGATCGGGAAGGCTGGTTAGGGAGTAGGTGTCCGTGCGCTGAGGATCGAACAGACCCAGCGTCTGTCGGCGGCGCAAAGCATCGACTGCGCTGTCGCATTCCTTGGCGCGCGAAGTGACGAGCAGCCGCTCGTAACGCTGCAGGGCCAATGTGTTTTCAAGAAGCTGGCGCCGCACGCGCGTTTCGGTCTCGACTACGGTACGGCGGATTTCCGGCAGAAGATCGAAGTACTCTTCGCGAAGGCGATCTTCGACGGTTCGTCCGTTACCCATTCACTTCAGCGAGGAATGTATCGATGACTGCCTGTGAGGGCTCTGAATTGAGATACAGCCTCCAGTCGCTGTTACGCTCGTCGAGCGCCTGTTGCAATTCGTCATCGCTGTGATCTTCGAGCCAATCAACGCTGAACGCCTTCTTCTCCGCGCGGTTGACGTAGACCATCCGATCGAAGTTATAGACATACGCGCGGGCTTTGAGAACCGGCTCCTTTTGCGTTCGCATATTGAGATCTTACGTCTTAGCCGTTTGTCAGCCAAACAGAAGCGTGCCCGTTTTTCCTTGCAGCATCACAACCCTTCGAACACCGCCGCGAACATTTCGATCCCGTCCCACAGATTCTGCAGCCGCAGGTTCTCGTCCGCCGCGTGCTGGTTGTCGTCGTGGTTGGCGATCGGGAAGCCGATGACGGGCGTGCCGGCGGGTTGCTGGAAGAGGTACATCGGGACGCTGCCGCCGAGGGTGGGGAGGAGGACGGGATCGTGTCCGGCGGCGGCGAGCGTGGCGGCGACTTTGCGCGATAAAGGAAGATCGAGGCACGTGCGGGCGGGCGGGTAGCCGTTGCCCCAGTTGACGCGCACGAGTTTCGGATGGGCGAGACGCGTGGCGGCGTCGGGGGTATCGCGCACGATGAAGTAGCCCTGCGACTCGATGTGGCGCTCGACGAGCGGCTTGATCGACTCCGGCGTTTCGTTCGGCACCATGCGGAAGTCGATCGATGCTCGCGCCTCGGGTTGGATCGTGTTCGATCCCTGCGGGCCGACGTGTCCCGACTCGATGCCGCGCACGTTGAGCGCCGGCAGCATGATCCGTTCGTCGAGTGACTCCGCCTCGGTCGATCCGATCTGGAATTCGCGTTTGAGATCGGCTTCGACGGGCGGCACTTTCGACAGCGCTTCGCGCTCGGCAGTGTCGGGCGCGCGGACCTGGTCGTAGAAGCCGGCGATGAGGATGCGTCCGTTCTCGTCGCGCATCGAGTCGATCAAGTGCGTGAGCCGCACGATCGGATTCGGCACCCAGTTGCCGTAGTGGCCGTCGTGCAGTCCGCGAATCGGTCCATAGACCGTCAGCTCGAGATCGACGACGCCGCGCGCGCCGAAGAAGAGTTGCATGCGGCGGCTCTGATGCACGGGGCCGTCGCAGACGAACCAGGCGTCGGGACGCAACACGTCGGGATACGCGGCGAAGTATGCGCCGAGGTGATCGGAGCCGGCTTCTTCTTCCCCCTCGAAGATGAAGCGGATGTTGACGGACGGCTTCTTGTTCTCCGCGCGCAACGCGTCGATCGCGGCGAGCATGGCGATGATCGGCGCCTTGTCGTCGCCGGCGGAGCGCGCGTAGATGCGCCACTCAGCGTCGATCGTCTTCGCGTTTTTCCAGTCGACGTCGTTGCCGCGCGCGTCGCGCATCACCGGCGTCCACGGATCGCTCTTCCACTTCGACTTGTCGACCGGTTGGCCGTCGTAGTGCGCGTAAAAGGCGATCGTCTGTTTTGCGCCGGGTGAAACGAGATCGGCGACGATGAGCGGCGGCGCTCCGGCGACTCTCAGCAATCGCGCGGGAAGGTTGCGTTTCGCGAAGAGCGCGACGATCGCCTCGGCGTTGCGTTGGATGTTCGGCGTGTCGGACGCGAGATTCGGGATCGCGAGGAGTTGTTCGAACTCCGCGAGGATCTCGCGCTCGTGCTGCGCGCGCCAGGCGCGGACGTCAGCGAGGGTTGTCGATGCCGTGAGAAGCGAGAGGAGCAGCAGCGCGCGCATTGGCGCTCATTCTACCGGCGCGAAGGCGGCGCTTGAGGCGCCACCAGCGGACGGCCATCTTGCGGCGCGAGCGCTGGTCACGGAACAGCATGATGCTGTGCAGGATGACGAAGAAGAGGATGGCCGCGCTGATCTGGATGCCGAGGCCGTACTTTTGGAGCGAGACGCCGAGGAAGGCGCTGAGGCCGACGAGGATCGGAGTCCAGATGACGGCTGCGATGAGGAAGTACGTCGAGAAGCGGACGAAGCTCATCCCCAGCGCGCCGGCGGCGGCATACGCGGGCACGCGCATGCCGGGAAGGAAGCGCGCGGTGAGAACGGCGGTCGTGCCGTGGAGCTCGAACCAGTCCATTCCTTTGCGGATCTGTTTTTCCCAACGCTTGCCGAAGCGGTTGAGGAATTGCGTGCCGATGAGGCGGCCGACGCCGTAGTACAAGAGGTCGCCCGCGTAGATGCCGATGATGCAGGCGAGCGTAGCCGCAAAAAACGAGTGGCGCCCGCTGGCGATCAGCAGGCCGGCGGTGATGCAGGCGACGTCCTCGCTGATGAGGGTGCCGAGAGCGAGGGTGATGAGCTCGAACATGCGGGGTTGGCCCTCGAAACAACGGCGTTCGCGGGGTATTTCCTCAGGCGGTCGAGAAGCGGCGTGGCCATGGCGGTCGTTACCAGCGCCATCAGCAGGGCCATGGTGAAAAGTTCTGCGAGATGACGCCGATGTCAGGTATTTGAGCAGCAGTTTGAACCAGGCCTGACGCGGATCACGGATGGATTCAGTGCCGCGTCAAAGAGACGATTTCTGATTGCGCGGAATTTGCGCAGGACTTACGGATCAATCACGGTGTGCGGCCCTATGATCGGCCGTCCAAAATTGACGCGGCCGGCTGAGCGGACGCGTCGTCCAACAATCCAAAACCGGTGTTGACCCGCAACGGCAGGGTTGCGGGACTGCCGTCAATCGACGTGTGTGAGGAATCGATGCCGCTGACTCGTGCGAAGTTTTATGTAACCGGTTTCCTGCTGTTGGCTTTCGTTGTCCCCGCCGCGCATGCCGCGCTGACGGTCACGCCGATCACCTGGAACGTCATCGGTCTCGACAGCAACGACGTGAACACCGGACCGAACAACTTCCCGGTCGGCGCGCGCGTCTGCAGCAACGTCGCGACGACGAACGTCTCGGTCAGCTACGTCTGGGACACGTTCAACGCGTTCATCGACCTCCGCGCCGGATCGCTCTCGACCGTCAACGTCCCGTCGATCGGCGCGGGCGCGTGCGCCGATGCCTACTTCGAAGTCACGGTCGTCCGCAACGCCTCGGCGTACAACAACACGCGCCGCTATCACATCACCGCGACCGATTTCTCCGGCACGGCATCGACTCCGACGCCGCGCGAGGTCTTCATCGAGCACCTCATCTCGCAGAATCGCAACTCCATCAGCGACGTGAAGTACGGGCCGGTCGGCGGTCCGTATACGTCCGTTCCATCCGGCGGCTCGATGGCGCTCGTCGTCGGCAACACCTACGACATCCAGCTCTTCGGCGGCACGGCGACGCAGGGCTACAACCAGTTCGAAGAATTCATCAACTTCCCGAACACGATCTTCCAGATCACCAACGTCAACACGACCTACTCCGCCGACAACTCGCCGTACGTTCCCAATCCCAACAACAAGCTCTACGCCGATGCCTGCCAGTGGGAGAACGACCCGAACAGCCCGAACTACCGCGCGTGTGTGGGCGGCGACTTCAAGGCCGGCGGCAGCAACGTCGTCACGACCTACACGCTGAAGATCATCGGCGGCGGCGGCACGAACCAGTCCCTCGGCTCGCTGCTCTATGACTTCTCCGGCAGCAGCTACCACTACAACGCCGACTACGGCACCGGCGCGCGCATCGCCAGCATCATCGATCCGTCGACGGCGAACATCGCGAAGGCGTTCACGCCGAACACCGTCGGCGTCAACGGCGTCGCCGTGCTCACGATCACGCTGACGAATCCGAACGGCGGAGCGCTCAGCGGCTACAACTTCGTCGACAACCTGCCGGCCAACCTCGTCATCGCGACGCCGAACGGAGCGACGACTTCCGGCTGCGGATCGCCGACGCTGACCGCGACCGCGGGATCGAGCACGATCTCGTTCTCCAACGGCACGGTCGCCGCGAACGGCTCGTGCGTCATCAACGTGAACGTGACGCCGACGACGACCGGCGCGAAGCTCAACACGACGAACAATCTGTTCGTCGGCACGACCGACACGGGACACAACGCCAGCGCGTCGCTGACCGTGAACAACGCGCCGCCTCCCGGCACGGGACTCTGCGGCATCACGCTCGCGCTGTGGGAGTTCCCGACCGGCTTCAATGTCACCAATCCCGCTCCGACGACCGCGAGTGTTCCCGCGGGTGCGGCACACGGCACCGTCAACGCCATCGCGACTTCGCACGACAGCACGATCAATCCTTCCGCCGGCACGACGTCATGGGGAGCGAACGGCGGGATTCCGACCGGTGCGTTGGTCACCGCGAACGACGATTACTTCGAGTTCGCGATCGACACCACCGGCGTCAGCTCCGTCTCGTTCAGCTTCGACGCCGAGTATCGCGCCGCCAACGGACCGCAGGGAGTCAACGTCTTCTACGGCACGACCAACGCGCGGCCGGAGGCGGGCACCCAGATCATCGACCCGAGCCTCGGCTCGAGCGCGCTCACCGCCACCGGGCAGAACGCGTGGAAGCATTTCGGCCCCTTCAACCTCAATACCGGTTTGGCTCCCGCCGGCAACACCTACTTCCGCGTCTACTTCTCCGACTCCGGCAACACGAACTCCGGCTCTGACGGCGAGCTCGATCACGTCCTCCTCACCGGCTGTCTGGCTCCCATCCAGCCGACGATCGCGAAGGCGTTCGCACCGAACCCGATCGCGGTGAGCGCCGTCTCCACGCTCACGTTCACGCTCACGAACACGAATACCGCTGCGCTCACCGGCGCCGCATTCACCGACAACCTGCCGGCGGGCGTGCAGGTCGCGGCGACGCCGGCGGCTTCGACGACGTGCGCCGGCGCCACGTGGGCGCCACTCGCGGGGAACACGACGCTGACGTTCAGCGGCGGAACGATTCCGGCGAGCGGCTCCTGCACCGTCAGCGTCAACGTGACCGCGACGACCGCGGGTCCGCACTCGAACGTCAGCGGACCTCTCTCGACGACGGAGGGCGGCACGAACACGTCGAGTCTTGCGACAGCGACGTTGACGGCGCTCATGCCTCCGTCGATCGCGAAAGTGTTCTCGCCGTCGCCGATCATTCCGAACGGCGTCTCAACGCTCACGTTCACGATCACCAATCCGAACCAGAACAACTCCCTCGGCGGCATCGCCTTCAACGACACGTTCCCGGTCGCGCCGGGCGCGATGGTCGTCGCGGCAACACCGAATGCGACGACGAGCGGATGCGGCGCGCCCACGTTTGCGCCGGTCGCCGGCGCGGGATCGATCTCGTTCTCCGGCGGCACGATCGCAGCGGGAGCGATCTGCACCGTCACCGTCAACGTGACGGCGCCGAACGCCGGCACGTACAACAACACCAGCGGCCCGGTGTCGACGATCATCAACGGCTCGCCCGTCAACGGCAACACCGCGTCGGGCTCGCTGGTCGTCAATCCTCCGAATCCGTCGATCCACTTGCTCAAGCAGGTCGGGCCGAGCAACACGGGACCGTGGACGCCCTTCCTGAAGACTCCTGTCGGCGGAAACGTGTTCTACCGGTTCACGGTCGAGAACACGGGCGACGTTCCGCTGCTATCGCCGACCCTCACCGACAACAACGTCAACGTCTCGGCGTGCAACGCGAGCTGGAGCGGATTGACGCTGCCGGTCGCGGTGCCGGCGAATGACAATCACATCATCACCTGCATCGTCGGTCCGATCAGCGCGGCGAGCGGCTCGCATCCCAATACGGCGAGCGTCAGCGCGACGTTCAACGGCAACCCGGTGGCGTCGCCGAATTCGATCGCCACGTATGCGACGACCGGCCTCACTCTCGTGAAGAGCGCGACGCAGACGACGTTCACGAACGCCGGCGACACGCTGAACTACTCGTACCTCGTGACCAACAGCGGCTTCGCGCCGCTGCAGGGTCCGGTCACCGTGAGCGACGACAAAGCGACGGTGACGTGTCCCGCGGTCACGACCGTCGGCGATCTCGACAACTTCCTCGATCCCGGCGAGTCGATCACCTGCACCGCGTCGTACATCGTCACGGCAACCGACGTGTCGAACGCGAAAGTGACGAACACGGCCACCGCGACGGTCGACGGCGTCAACTCGAACCAGAGCAGCAAGACCGTTCCGCTGTCGACGTCCGCCGACGTCAGCGTCACGAAGACGCTCGACACCGCCGCGCCGTATTTCGCGGGCCAGTCCATCACCTACACGATCACGGTGGCGAACGCCGGTCCGTCGACGGCGACGAACATCAACGTCACCGACACCCCGACGAATCTCACGATCACGAACGTGAGCGGCGCCTGCACGTCGTTCGCGCCGTGCGTCATCGCCAGCCTCGCCTCGGGCGCGAACACGGTCATCACCGTCACCGCGACGATCAACGCCGCGGGCGCGTTCGACAACAGCACCACCGTCTCCGCGACGCAGCCCGATCCGAATCCGGGCAACAACACCGACAACACCGGCAACGGCGGTACGGCCACGCTGCTGGTCGACGTCACGATGAACAAGCAGTTGACGACCGGCGGGCCGTTCACGGCCGGCCAGTCGATCAGCTACACGCTCACCGTCGGCAACAACGGTCCGTCGACCGCGACGAGCGTGCAGGTCACGGACACACCGACGAATCTCACGATCACCAATGTCAGTGGCGGCGGCTGCTCGATGCCGTTCCCGCCCTGCACGATCCCGAGCATCAACTCCGGCGGAAACGTCGTGCTCACCGTGACGGCGACGATCAACGCCGCCGGCGCGTTCGATAACAGCGCAACTGCAACGCCGGCCGAGACCGATTCGAACAACGGCAACAACACCGACAACAGCGGCAACAACGGCACCGCCGCCGCGTCGGCGGACGTGTCGGTGGTCAAGACGTTGACGACCAGCGGTCCGTTCAGCGCCGGCCAGACGATCAGCTACACGCTGACCGTCGCGAACGCCGGTCCGTCGACGGCGACGAACATCAACGTCACCGACACGCCGGCGAACCTCACGATTACGAACGTCAGCGGTGCCTGCACGTCGTTCGCGCCGTGCGTCATCGCCAGCCTCGCCTCCGGTGCGAACACGGTCATCACCGTGACGGCGACGATCAACGCCACCGGTGCGTTCGACAACAGCGCGACCGCGACCGGGACGGAGTCTGATCCGAACCCAGGCAACAACACCGACAACAGCGGCAACGGCGGCACGGCCGCGGCCTCCGCGGACATCTCGGTGGTCAAGACGTTGACGACGAGCGGACCGTTCACGGCCGGCCAGTCGATCAGCTACACGCTGACCGTCGCCAACGCCGGTCCGTCCACCGCGACGAACGTGCAGGTCACCGACACGCCGACGAACCTTACGCTCACGAATTTGACGGGCGGCGGATGCTCGCTGCCGTTCCCCTGCACGATTCCGAGCATCAACTCCGGCGCGAACGTCGTGCTCACCGTGACGGCGACGATCAACGCCGCCGGCGCATTCGACAACAGCACGACCGTGTCGGCGACGGAGCCCGATCCGAACAGCGGCAACAACACCGACAACAGCGGCAACGGCGGGACCGCTGCTGCATCCGCGGACGTCACGGTAGTCAAGACGTTGACGACCAGCGGACCATTTACTGCGGGCCAGTCGATCAGCTACACGCTGACCGTCGCGAACGCCGGTCCGTCGACGGCGACGAACATCACCGTCACCGACACGCCGACAAACCTCACGATCACGAACGTGAGCGGCGCCTGCACGTCGTTCTCACCCTGCGTCATCGCCAGCCTCGCCTCCGGTGCGAACACGGTCATCACCGTGACGGCGACGATCAACGCCGCCGGCGCGTTCGATAACAGCGCGACCGCGACGGGAACGGAGTCCGATCCGAACCCGGGCAACAACACCGACAACAGCGGCAACGGCGGCACGGCCGCGGCTTCCGCCGACGTGTCGGTCGTCAAGACGTTGACGACGAGCGGACCGTTCAACGCCGGCCAGTCGATCAGCTACACGCTGACCGTCGCGAATGGCGGTCCATCGACGGCGACGAACATCACCGTCACCGACACGCCGACGAATCTCACGATCACCAACGTGAGCGGCGCCTGCACGTCGTTCGCGCCGTGCATCATCGCCAGCCTCGCCTCGGGCGCGAACACGGCCATCAACGTGACCGCGACGATCAACGCCTCCGGCGCGTTCGACAACGTGGCGACCGCGAACGGCACGGAGTCCGATCCGAATCAGGGCAACAACACCGACAACAGCGGCAACGGCGGCACCGCCGGCACCTCCGCCGATGTGTCGGTGGTCAAGACGTTGACGACCGTCGGACCGTTCATTGCGGGGCAGTCGATCAGCTACACGCTGACCGTCGCGAACGCCGGTCCGTCGACGGCCACGAACATCACCGTCACCGACACGCCGACGAACCTCACGATCATGAACGTGAGCGGCGCCTGCACGTCGTTTTCACCCTGCATCATCGCCAGCCTCGCCTCGGGCGCGAACACGGTCATCAACGTGACGGCGACGATCAACGCCTCCGGCGCCTTCGACAACAGCGCGACCGCCACGGGCACCGAGCCTGACCCGAACCCCGGCAACAACACCGACAACACCGGCAACGGCGGCAGCACCAACGCGGCCGACATCTCGGTCGTGAAGACGCTCGTCACGAGCGGACCGTTCACGGCCGGCCAGTCGATCAGCTACACGCTGACCGTGGCCAATGCCGGTCCGGCGACGGCGACGAACATCAACGTGACGGACACGCCGACGAACCTCACGATCACGAACGTGAGCGGTGCCTGCGCGTCGTTCTCGCCCTGCATCATCGCCAGCCTCGCCTCGGGCGCGAACACGGTCATCAACGTGACGGCGACGATCAACGCCGCCGGCGCGTTCGACAACAGCACCACCGTCTCCGGCACGGAAACCGATCCGAACCCCGGCGACAACACCGACAGCACCAACAACGGCGGCACGGCCGCCGCGTCCGCGGATGTGTCCGTGGTCAAGACGTTGACGACCGCCGGACCGTTCGTGGTCGGCCAGTCGATCGGCTACACACTGACCGTGGCCAACGGCGGCCCGTCGACGGCGACGAACATCACCGTCACCGACACGCCCACGAACCTCACCATCACGAATGTCAGCGGTGCCTGCACGTCATTCTCGCCGTGCATCATCGCCAGCCTAGCCTCGGGCGCGAACACGGTCATCACCGTGACGGCCACGATCAACGCCGCCGGCGCGTTCGACAACGTGGCCACCGCGAACGGCACCGAGTCCGATCCGAACCCGGGCAACAACACCGACAGCACTGGCAACGGCGGCACCGCCGCGGCATCCGCGGACGTGTCGGTGGTCAAGACGTTGACGACCGCGGGACCGTACAGCGCCGGCCAGTCGATCAGCTACACGCTGACCGTCGCCAACGCCGGTCCGTCGACCGCGACGAACGTGCAGGTCACGGACACGCCGACGAACCTGACGCTCACGAACCTGAGCGGCGGCGGCTGCTCGCTGCCGTTCCCCTGCACGATTCCGAGCATCAACTCCGGTGCGAACGTCGTGCTCACCGTGACGGCGACGATCAACGCCGCCGGCGCGTTCGACAACAGCACGACCGTTTCCGCGACCGAGACCGATCCGAATACGAACAACAACTCCGACAGCAGCGGCAACGGCGGCACGGCCGCCGCGTCGGCGGACGTCTCGATGGTCAAGACGTTGACGACCGCCGGGCCGTTCATCGCCGGCCAGTCGATCAGCTATACGCTGACCGTCGCCAACGCCGGTCCGTCGACCGCGACGAACATCAACGTTACGGATACGCCGGCGAACCTCACCATCACGAACGTGAGCGGCGCCTGCACGTCGTTCTCGCCGTGCATCATCGCCAGCCTCGCCTCGGGTGCGAACACGGTCATCACCGTGACGGCGACGATCATCGCTCCGGGCGCGTTCGACAACAGCGCCACCGCGACGGCGACGGAGACCGATCCGAACCCCGGCAACAACACCGACAACACCGGCAACGGCGGCAGCACCAATTCCGCGGACGTGGCAATCGTCAAGACGTTGCTCACCAGCGGTCCGTTCACGGCCGGCCAGGCGGTGAGCTACACGCTCCAGGTCACGAACAACGGTCCGTCGACGGCGACGAACGTCACCGTGACGGATACGCCGACGAATCTCACGATCACCAACGTGAGCGGCGCCTGCACATCGTTCTCGCCGTGCGTCATCGCCAGCCTCGCATCCGGCGCGAACACGGTCATCAACGTCACGGCGACCATCAACGCCGGCGGCGCCTTCGACAACAGCACGACCGTCTCCGCCACCGAGACCGATCCCGTTCCGTCGAACAACACCGACAACACCGGCAACGGCGGCACGGCCGCGGCGTCGGTGACGGTCGACCTCGCGCTCACCAAGACCGCGAACGTGACACTGGTGCAGATCGGCCAGCCCTTCGACTACACGCTGACGCTCCACAACAACGGCCCCGGCACCGCCACCGGCGTGGTCATGACCGACTCCCTGCCGGCGAACTTCCAACTGCAGACCGTAACGTCGACACAGGGAACGTGCAGCGGCACGACCACCGTGACCTGCACGATCGGCACGATGCTGAACGGCGCGACCGTCACGATCACCATCCACGGCACCGCGACGCACGCCGGCACGCTCATGAACACCGCGACCGCCGCCGCCAACGAGACCGAGACCATCACCGCCAACAACACCTCGAGCGTGGCAGTCGTCGTCAGCGGCGACGGCCCCACCCTCAGCCCCCTCAGCCTGATGCTCCTCGCACTCATGCTGACTGCGGTGGCCATCGTCGTGATGCGCAGGTAGCGCGCATGCAAAGTGAAGCGGCGGGCGAAAGCCCGCCGCTTCAGCAACTCACAAACGTTCGTCATGCCGTGCTCGATCCCCGCGCGGTCATCGTTCAATGACGCTCAGCAATCGTGCGATCTCTCGCCGTGATCGTTCGTCTCGTGTCGTGACCGATCTTGCGCCGCGACTGCTCGGTTTCCCGCACTGATCCTCGCAGACGCGTGCAAGCTCAGGCCCACCATCATCTTCCGCCGCGAAGAGGGCCAAACCTCCACTACGGCCCCCGGAGATCCTTTCGCTGCACGGAGTTGATCGTTGCCCTTAATGCGGCGCCGGCACGTTGCGAGTCGTCGGACTCGTGGCCCCCCGAACGACCGCCGCCACCGCGCGAGGACTCGTTGTGATCCTCTCGTGTTCATTAAGGATCGTCACCTGGCCGCTCCATTGCGCGGCCCTGTGCCGGGTGTTCTCCTTCACATTCGCGCACGATCGTTCAGCACCGTTCCAGCGCTACTCAGCGCTACCGCATCGCTCTGCCTTCGGCAGATCGGACGCCCCTGCGCGCCAATGAACACCCATGCGAATGGCGGCGGCTCAGTCCAACTCGGCTCCATCCGCAATCCTGATCTCCGCCCCTCAACACGAACACTTCGGCCGCTCGATCTTCGCCATCACTATGTGCAGCGCCATCGCCGGATTCCGGATAGAGCTTCTGACGTTAGACGGACGCAAGAGCATGCCACTAACTTTTGGGGAAATTTGAAGTCGTGCTCCTCTCACTCTTCGATGTGGAGCGGCAGGTCATGCCGAGGAGGAGAAGTCAATGAGTAGGTTAACGTTTGTTCCGGCTGCTGCTAACACGGGCAAAGTGGCGAGGATCGTGATGGGAATCCGACTCGTAGCAACTCTTTGCTTCTCGTGTCTAGTTTGGGCCGCAATGGCGCAGAGTGGCAGCGACCGTTGCGATGCCGCACTTCTTCCGCAAATAACCATCGCGCAACTATCGACAACCGAGCGAGTGGCGTATCTATCCCTGATAACTGAAAGCAATTACGAGCAGGCGCGCTCAAGCGGAGCGCTAAATATTATTATTGAAGGTCTGCCCGTTGGAGCGAGCTTTCAGCAATTCGACGAACGCAGGCGTCAATTCCTGTCAGAGACACGCCTGCGAATTGACCGTTCGGAAGCCCGCGCGATGTTTCGCCAGTCATTGACTGACAGCCAGTTGGCGGCTTGGACTTCGTGCATGACGTCCGACGTGCCCGGGGTGCGCATCGTCATGCGTTCCGACAACGAAGAAGGTGTAACGGCCGAAGTTCACTACGTGGAGGCAGCAGGCCGAAGCAAGCGCTTTCACGCGTCGGTAACGGGCGGCCGTGCGGTCGGAGGACGCGGTGCAACTGCCTTTGTGCTCGATCACGGTGGATCGCATGGCATACTACTCATGCGTCAGAATCTAGCGGCGAAAATTAGGGTGCTGGTTAATGGCCCGAACATGACTGATACGGCTGTGTCTCTACCGCCGCCCGCGACACCACCTCCACCGCCACCGCCTCCAGCATGCGAGCAACCCATCTTGCTCTCTCGTAACGCTCCGGTCACTGCAGATAGATTTCCTGATGCCGCGTTTCTAATTACCGACGGTACCGACAGAAATTGGAACTCATTGGCGAGCGCGCCGCAGAAAATCGAAATCGACTTGGGTGGTCCGCGTCGCGTGCGCCACATTAATTTCAATCCGGAACAAACGCCGGCGGGTTTCACGCAACATCGCATTACTGGTCGAAAACCTGATGGCACTTCGCTCCTACTGGGCGAGGCTAACGGCAACACAATCTCAGGTGGCATATTCACGGTGCTAGTGGCACCCCCGATGGGGGACGGCGTCAGGTTCATTCGAGTCGAAACTGTTTCGAGTCCAAGCTCGGTCTCTTGGCGTGAAATTGAAATCTTTGGATGCCAGTGAGCCGGCGACATGATTCATGCCTCGATCGCCGCCTAACTTGAGCCAGAAGCTGTCACGGCCCGGCGCTGGCCCGGCAGCCTAGCTGCCTAGTCAACATACTAGTGTGAGCGGCGGCACGCCGGCCGCAGTTAGCGGGCTCGTCGACTTCGACTTACTCGCTGCGGCCGTCGTGCCGCGTCGGCTTCGGTACGTGGGCCCTGGCCGTGCAGCTTAGGCTCAAGCCGTTAGGCGCACCCATGGTGGGTCTCTTCGCCTTAACACTTTTCGGCCCAGACGCCGCCGAGGGGTAGGGTTTTCAAAGCCAGTGTCACTCCTACTAAGGAGACATTCATCCATGACACGACACTCGTGGTTCACGCTTCTCCCAATCATCATGGCCGTGGCGTGCAACAACGAACAGCATTCGACCACGTCCGCGGTAGACACCGCCGCACTTAAGCCGACCGAAGCCGAATCACCAGTAGAAGTTCTGACTCACAAGCGAGCACACCTACCACATCCAGCGGCCTCGACTCTACTTTCACGGCGAATGGAGACGCGACAACATCGGTGTCCGTGGGGCAACCTTCTGACACGAGTCCGTGGCAGCGGCCCGCATACTCGTTCCCGGCCGATCCAAGCCACCATTCAAAGCCAATGACGGGAGTCTGGCTGAACCACCTAGTAGATGAAGACTTCGGCGGCAAAACTCGTCAACTCCTCGAAACCGGCGAAATCTCGTTATCAACGTATCACTCCAATACTACTGCACTACTCCCAGCCGTAGTGATCGCAATCGGTCCCGGCGCGAGCCTCGGCGACGTTAAGCGCGTGGCTGCGGCACTCGGCGATGAGCCCGGTTATTTCGTGACGTTTGTGTCCTCTGAATCCCCTACTGCCTCAGCTGTGTACGTCGGAGCGGAAGTGTTCGACCCTAAAGAGGTCGTGTCGCTACAGATCGTCGCGCCAAGAATTCAAGAGGCGATGGCTATGCAAGACGTCTACGAAATTATTCAACATAAGCTGAAGAAACCGGGCGCGCGGCATCAAGAGTGAACTGCAACGCTGACAGTGCAAGAGTGTCTGAAGCGGCGTTCAATGAATAGAAGTAGCCGTGGCGGAGTTGGTCGGCCGCGCTAACGGGGTGCATTGTGTAGGAAGGCGGCGCTTACGCGGAGCGTCAACACTGGGAGGTCTTTGACGGAGTTGACGGAGTGCTGGTGTGATTCGCGGCGAATGTTGTTATGAGCGGGGTGAAGAACGGCGAAGCTCCTCGAGTCGTTCGAGCGGCGTTGCATATTGGTGGCCTTTCGCGGCTGGCGATTGATGCGCTGAGCGACGGCATTGCATTGTGCCTGGGAGAGAGAGGCCAGGGAGGTGCGCTTCGGCAGGTACTGGCGAATCAGGCCGTTGGTGTTCTCGTTGGTACCGCGCTCCCAGGAGTGGTAGGGCGTGGCGAAGTAGAACTCGAGACCAGCCTTTCGCTCAATGGTTGCGTAGCTGTGGAACTCGGTTCCGTTGTCGGCAGTGACGGTCTTGATGAACGGGCGTGCTTCCGTTCGAATCGCCGGATAATCAGGAGCACACGTCTGTTGAGTGCAGCAGCGGAGAGGTTCGGTAATTTTCCAATCAGGACCACGCCGGTCAGGCGTTCGACCAGAGTCACCACCGAATCACGTCCGGAACCATGGACCGTATCAATCTCCCAGTGTCCAAACTCACGGCGCTCGTTTGCCGCTGCAGGACGATCGGAGATGTGCCTCTTGCCGGAGACCCGGCCGCGGCGCTCCTTGGTCGCATACCGCTTCCGACGGCGTCTGGTGTGTTGCCGAAGGCAAAGGTACAGATGGCCGCCTGCGCGCTTATCAGCCCAAATGTATTGGTAGATCGTCTCGTGGCTTACCCGCAACGTCCCATCGCGGTGGAATCTGCCGCTGATCTGATCTGGGCTGAGGCCCTCGCGCAATAGCCCCCTCCACGAGCATCCACTGCTTGCCCGTGAGCTTGCTCCATCGGCGTGTCCGTGAGCGCCTGCTGTTCGTGCGTTCCTGCGCGCCGCTCGCCCGATAGCCGCCATCGTGTCGCGATGCGTTGCGGCGCAGCTCGCGACTGATCGTGCTCGCGTGCCGTTCCATGCGCCGGGCGATTTCTGCGTTCGACAGTCGTGGCTGTTTGCGCTCGATGCGCGGCTAACGTATATCTCTCTTCAGGGGTGATTTGGTGATATTGCATTTGACGATCCCTTCTTGCGGAAGTTGTCGTCAGTGTCCCAGATCACTCCGTCTCTTTGTGAGACGTTGCACTTAGTTCTTGAATTCGCGCTGTCTAACTCGAGACAGAAGCCGACACGGCCCGGCGCTGGCCCGGCAGCCTAGCTGCCTTGTCAACACACAAGAATCACGGCGACACGCCGGTTGCAGATCGCCAGTCGTGGCTCCGCAACTCCTCGGCGGCAACCGCCGCGCCGCGTCGGCTTCGGCACGTGGGCCCTGGCCGTGCAGCTTAGGCCTGAAACAAGCGAAGAAATGAAGTGAGAAAGAGGTAGAGACTCGAAAAGCCCCGTGTTTCAATTGTCTTGTCGAAGAACGAAAGAAACGCGAAAAGAGGCTTTTCGAGTGAAGAAGATCGTACGTCAAAGAATAGCGCATGAGAAGAGGCAGATCGAACAGCGATTGAAGGCTGCCGTCGTAGTGAACGAAGGTGGGCCGGTGCTTGGTGGTGGCAACATCGGGTACGAGCTGTCGGCCAGGACGAACGGTGTTGCGCATGGTGGGATGGGATTGGTTCAGCGTGTGGTGCGTAGGATCGGATTGGCCAAAGCGATCGACGCGAACGTCGAGGTGTTGAAGATCCACAAGCCGTATCACGAGTCCGACCACGTACTGAACATCGCCTACAACGCGCTGTGTGGCGGTGAGCGCCTGGACGACATCGAGTTGCGACGCAATGATCGAGTGATGCTCGACGCCCTGGGGACTGCGAGCCTGCCCGATCCGACCACGGCCGGAGACTTCTGCCGGCGCTTCGACGGCGAATCGATCTTCGGGCTGATGAAGGGGATCAACGAAACGAGACTCGGCGTCTGGAAGCGGCAACCGGACACGTTTCGAGACCAGACGGCCCGGATCGATGCCGATGGGTCAATCATTCCGACCATGGGTGAGCACAAGGAAGGGATGGACATCTCATACAACGGGATCTGGGGCGACAGCGCACTGGTGGTGTCGTTGGCCAACACGGGCGAGCCGCTGTTTGTGACGAATCGACCTGGGAACCGTCCCTCGCACGAGGGAGTGATCGGGTTGTTCGATCAGGCTATCGCCCTGTGCCGCTGCGGAGGGTTCAAGGATGTGCTCCTGCGCGGTGACACCGACTTCTCGCTCACCACAGAGTTGGATCGATGGACAGACGATGGGGTGCGGTTCGTGTTCGGCTACGACGCGCGAGCGAACATGATTGCCCAAGCCGATCACGTGAATGCGTCGCTGTACCAGGACTTGGTGCGGCGCGCGGATTACGAGGTTCAGACTCGTGCGCGCACTCGCTCCGAGAACGTCAAAGACAGGATCGTGCGCGAGCGCGAATATAAGGTCATCCGGACCACGAGCGAAGAGGTGTTTGAGTTCGAGTACCAGCCGATCAAATGCCAGCGACCCTATCGAATCGTGGTCCTGCGAAAGAATCTGTCGGTCGAGAAAGGCGAGGCCGCGCTGTTCGATGATGTCCGGTACTTCTTCTACATCACGAACGATCGGAACCTGTCATGCAGTGAGGTCGTGCAGGAAGCCCGGCAACGATGCAATCAAGAGAATCTGATCGCGCAGCTCAAGGGCGGTGTGCGCGCCCTTCACGCGCCGGTCAACTCTCTGCACGCCAACTGGGCATATATGGTCATGGCCGCATTGGCTTGGTCCCTCAAAGCATGGATTGCGCTACTCGTGCCGGTCTCCCCGCGCTGGGCAGCGCAGCATCTGGAGCAACGCCGCCGACTTCTGACCATGGACTTCCGTACCTTCGTCGCCGCGATCATCCACATCCCTTGTCAGATCATTCGAGCAGCCCGGCGAATCCGCTATCGCATCCTGGCTTGGAACGAATGGCAGTCGACATTCTTTCGACTACTCGACGCCGTCTGACTCCCAAATGAGTCGCGGCCGAGAATGGGCTCCGTCGCGACGGTCCAATCAACACCAACCCCTGAGAATCGGCCAATGACACTGTGATGATTGACAAGAAACACCGCACCGCGGTCAAGGGAAGGTTTACCCTTTCGCTGATACTCGATAACTATCCAGCCTCATATTACGGGTGGCGAGATCTTCGCTTCTTTTAGGCTTAGGCTCAAGTCGTTAGGCCGACGAACGAAGACGCAGAAGCCGCGACGGGCCCTGGTTTGTGGCATATACTTCTGGCCGTCGACATGGCGCCCGAAGTAATAGTTGCATTGATCAGCGCGTTTGGTGGCCTTATCGCCGCAACCGTCGCAACGTTGCCGGCTTGGTTCATGTATGTGCGCCAAAAGCAACAACATGAGCTATTCTTGTCGCTCGAAACCGCTGACCGCGAGGAACGGTCTAGTACGTTTGCGCGCTACAAGCGTAGCTTCTTAGTTCTCTTAGCCATCGTTGCGGTCTTAGTACTACTGACTGCCAGCGCAATCATTGCTTATGGGCAAATCGTGGCATCACGCTTTGACGCTCAGCGCACAGCCGCAGCGCAATGGCCTGTCCTCATCAAGGAGGCCCGACGACACAACCGGGCTTTCATAGTGCCGCACGTTACGATGTTAGTGACGCTTGCACGACCGGCGGTAGGCGAGAAGCAGAAACTGATCGCTCGGACTGTATACTCGATCGAGCCACTTCGCGATATCGACGAACGCGAGAGCGTCTTCATTGAAACATATTCATTTAATCCCGCAGCGGCGCAGAGCCGATGGTTCGGTTCGAATCGCGAGTATCCTTTCTTTTTGTCAGGGGGCGCGCCGTACGAAGTGCACTTTCAAGGAACGGCAGCACGGCCTACAACAGTTGTAACAGGCGTGAATGCTATCGTTAACCCTAAGACACTCGGTGACACTCTACCTCGAATGGTTACCTTGCCAGCCGACGCTGAGATTATCAGCTACACCAACCCTGCAGGCGCGGCCGGCGATTACATTGGTGAGCTGTTGCTGGTAGTTGATTCCAGTGATTTCACTATCGAGCCTCTGCCGCGACTCGCGATTCGCTGGAACGGTTCGGACAAAATCACACTCACAGACGAGTTCTTTGGCGCGCCGTTGACCACTGCGAGGGGGCAACGTTCCGTCTCGGCTCGCTGGCAAAATATTCAGCCGGGTGAGACGCTCGCCGTCGTTGTCCGCGCCAAGTCGTGACGCCACTGCACGGCGCGGCCTAACGCATATTGAAAGCACGCTCCCTCCTGCTACCGTGAAGTCTGCGGACAACAGGAGCAGGAAAGGAGCGGCTGCCATGAAACAACAGGCGATTCAGTATGTGGCTCTCGATGTCCATCAGGCAACCCTGGTGGTGAGTGTTCGGGATGAGCAGGGATCGGTGGTGATGAGAGCGACGGTGGCGACCGAGGCCAAAGCTATCGTCGGGCTGGTGCGCGGCCTCGGATCGCGGGTACACATTGTCTTCGAAGAGGGGACGCAAGCGCAGTGGCTGCACGAGGTTCTGAAGCCGTACGCCGAGCGCGTCGTGGTGTGCAACACCCGAGGTCGCGGCGGGCAGGACAACAAGAGCGATCGAATCGACGCCGACCGTCTGTCGGAGCTGTTGCGACTGGGATCGGTCAAGTCCGTGTTTCACGGCGCCAGCGAACTGCTGACGCTGAAGGAGCTGGTCAGGAGCTACGCCAACCTGGTCGAAGACGGCACTCGGGTGATGCTGCGGATCAAGGCGCTGTTTCGCGCTCGGGCGATCAAGACACCGGGTACGTCAGTCTACAGTCCGTCGAAACGCAAGGGGTGGTTGTCGCAGCTCGAGGGGCGTGGCACGCGAATGAGAGCCGAAGCGCTGTTCGCGGAGTTGGACATGCTGCAGGAGCTTCGCCCGAAGGCAAAGGCAGCGATGATCGCCGAGGCGCGCCGGCAACCCGGCTGGAAGGTGCTGCGGTCGATCCCATTCCTGGGGCCTGTGCGTGTTGCTCAGATCCTGGCGATCATGGCCACGCCGTGGCGGTTCCGGACGAAGAGACAGGCGTGGCCATACGTGGGACTGGCGGTGGTGACCCGCTCGAGCGCGGACCAGGAGTTCGCCGACGGCAAACTGCGGCGGCGGAGGCGAGCGCCACTGACCCGAGGGCTGAATCGGAATCATCATCCACTTCTCAAGTCGGTCTTCAAGGGAGCGGCGAATGCAGCAGCGGCGACGGAAGGCCCGTTGAAGGACTTTTATGACGCGTGCGTCGCTCGTGGCGTTCGCGAGGACATGGCCAAGCTGACCCTGGCGCGCAAGATCGTGGCGATCGCGCTGCGCCTGTGGAAGACAGGAGAGCTCTGGGATGCAACGAAGCTGACACTGCAAGTGACATAGCGCTCGGATGAAGTGACGAGCGCCGGGTGAGGGTGACTCGCTCGGGGTCTGCCATCGAATCCGAGACGCAGGGTCGAGGGAAGTCTCAGTCTCGAGTTTCAGCCCGGCTGTCAGTCTCGCCGAGGCACTCGCCTAACCATAGGCTCTCTCGCATGACCCGAATAAGCGTTATGGCCACGCGGCGACGCGTGAGTCTCAGATAGAACCATGGTCGACGTCTTCGAGACGATCGACGTGCCGCTTGCAATCGTCTACAAGGATCGATGGAGAACACCGAGCATGAGTCTGCGACGGAAGACTGTACCGCCCACCCAGAAGCATCCGCGATCGTCCTCTTCGGGTCGGAAGGAGCTGATTGCAAAGGAAAAGACCGAAAAGCAATCAGTGAGGAAGAGAACCGTCCTTGACAATCGCTTTCATAGAACTCGAGCGTGCGGCCGGCGGCCGAGCCGCATACGCACTAACTTAAGCCGTATTGTGCGTAAGTGCCTTACCGCGTAGTTCTTAACAGCATCGGAAACCTCTCACCCGACGGGTTATTGAAGTTCCTCGGGAATTCGCTGAAAGCGATACGGCGTGAGCGAAACGCTGCCGAACAGCGCCATCGAAGCGCCGCCACGCGGATTCAGACAACGCCAACCGCTTACTGCGTCCACTCCGATCTCACGTCGTATCAACTGTCTACACGAACACGCTTTCTTAAGTTAGTGTTAGTGCGTATGCGGCCGAGCCGCCTAGTCAACTCACTAGAATCATGGCGGCACGCCGCCCGCAACGCGTCGACTCACATGCGGCAAGCGGCGTGCCGCGTCGGCTTTGCCACACGTGGGTCCCGGCCGTGCGGCTTAAACTGAAGCGTTAGCCGGACGTAAGGACGATGATCAGTCGCTATACTGTCCCGTGTCTACCGATCGATTCCGGAGGCATGGTGCGTTGGGACCACTCTCGTGAACTTTAAATATGACATCGCGCTTTCGTTCGCGGGCGAGGATCGCGAGTTCGTGGAAAACGTGGCAGCTCAACTTCGTCAGCGGGGAATCGCGCTCTTCTACGACGGGTACGAAACGGCAGGGCTATGGGGCAAGGACTTGTATGTTCACCTCGACGAGATCTACAGGAGGCAGGCACGCTACTGCCTCATGTTTCTGTCTAAGGCCTACGCTGCGAAGGTCTGGACCTCCCATGAACGGCGCGCTGCTCAGGCTCGAGCTCTGACCGAGCAGAGCGAGTACATCCTACCGCTCCGCCTCGACAACGTTGAGGTACCGGGTATGCTGCCGACGATTGGCTACATCAAAGCGGCGGATTTCACCGCATCGCAGATCGCCGATCTCGTTGTGCAGAAGCTTCATCAAGCGAAGTGGGTGGCCTCCGACGTGTCGCCTGTGGGCCTCTTCGTCGACATTCCATATCTTCTTCATGCATCGACGGACGCACCGCTCAGCATCGTTGGGGCGGCTCTGTTGAACTTCGCGCGTTCACTCGGAGTGCTCGAATGCGCCTGGGCGTCAATCGAGACTGCACAAACAAAAGGAGCTGAAACCGCAAGACGGTTTGTCGAGTTGGGATTTCTCGTAGCTCACCCAGCGAAGCGGGGCCACTCGGATTTCGCTCTTCTCGAACGCGTTGCGCAAGAGACGATGAAAGGTCGAGTCGGCACCTACGTGCTCGTCACTGGCGATGGCGATTTCTTTGATAAGGTTATGGGCCTTCTGCTTCTAGGTCATTCTGTTCATTTGGTCGCCAGTTCGAATAGCCTCTTTGACGGGTACCGTAAGCTCCTCGAAGAACGTCGCCATCTCGAGATCATGACCGGGACAAAGCGCGACGATTTCGTGATCCACGAAATTCGCCAAGTGTTGACGCATGATAGTCATTCGCGAATATACGTCACCCGGGTCACCACACCTGACTAGCGTAAACAGAAAGCGGCTTGTTCAGCGCGGCGCCGGATAACTCGAGCGTGCGGCCGGGAACATGGGTGACAAAACAGACCGGGAATATAGGTTACACCCGGTGACCGTTGGGGAGTGGCAGAGACGGGCTTTCGTGCGCTGATCTGCCGAATACGCGAAAGCGACAGCCGCCCATTCAATTCGCACGAACACACGGTGTCGATACGATGGGTTGATGCTCGATCACGCACGGGGACAACTTGCGACGTGTCGTCCTTTCTCAGGCAGTACAGATGTTGAGCATCAGCCATAGAATCGCATCTCCCGTTCATCGAAGCGGGCCAGCAGCACCGGTCCGTAGTACAGCGACCAATGCCGTCGTCGATCTCTTCAAGACTGACCACTCGCCGGTGAGTGTTTTGCTCGTGAAGATCCGCTCGCGCTTCCATCGCATCATGCCGTTGTGGGAGATCTTCCGCGTCTCGAGGTGGCTGGCGTACTCGATCGGCGGCAGTGACTCCGGATACGGCCGCGGCGAGGGACGATAGATCGTGGCCGGACGTTTCTGTCCGAGCGTCTCGTGCGGCCGCTCGTTGTTGAACATGTTGCGGAATTCATCGAAACGCTTCTGCTGAAGGTCCATGGTCTGTTCCGGCGGTCGAGTTGTTTCGGCTTTGAGCGTGCGGTGCATTCGTTCGTGTGCACCGCTCTGTTCGGGGTGTCCGGGCACGATCTGTTTGCTTGTGATGCGTATCCGTCGAACGAAGGGCCGCACACGCGCCGTGCCTTCGAGCGTATCTTCCGCGAATACGGACTGCCTCGAGCAATCTTTCTCGGCTATCGCTATGGTGGATCCGGCCCACGCGGACCGGACCGAGGAATGGCACTGAGAGTAAGACCTCCATCCCGACTGTCGGCGGGCCTCTGCGATCATCGCCACTCGTGCCTTTCGCCGCAGCTCGAGTAGTGTGTCGAGTTGCGCCAGCAGGGACGCCGCTCGCATCTTTGCTCCTGGTCCGTCGAGCTTACCCAGCCAGATCTTTCGCTGCGACGGCCGGTAAACGGCTTCGCCCTTGGTGCCGATGGCTCGTCCTCGATAGAGCGCCTTGACTCGCTGCATCACTCGTGTCGAGTCGTCCACCAGGTTGCTGTAGCAGCGAACCAGCTCCTTCAGCGTGGCCACGCTCCGCGCACCGTGGTACACCGACTTCAGCGCTCCGAGACGAAGCTGCTCGGACAGCCAATCGGCGTCGATGCGATCGCTCTTGTTGCTGGTCTCGCTTCTTCCTCGCACGTTGCACACGACCACGCGCTCCGCGTGCGGCTGCAGCAGATCGTGTAGCCACTGCGCCTGCGTTCCTTCCTCGAACGCCACGTGCAGTTGCGCACCCAGCCCTCGCACCAGACCGAGGATCGCGCTCGCCTCCGTCGCTACCGTCGCGCGCATGCGGATCGAACCGTTCTCGGTTCGCACCGTCGCTACGGTCGTTGCCTGATGCACGTCCAACGCGAGATACTGAATCGCCTCTTGTTTCATGGCAGCCGTGCCTTCCTTTCGTTTGTTGTCTTTCAACTCCAAACTTACAGGAAGGAACCGCGCTTTCAACATGCGTTAGGCGTACGCGAGCGACCCAGTCGACGGGCGCGCTGAAGCAATTCTCCGGTTATCGAAAATAACGTGTCGACCATGCCGATTGTTATGGCACACTAAACTACCGGCGCCGGCTGTTCGGCGGTGACAATGCGTGACGGAGAAACCCTCTTCGACTTTCTGTGGCAGCATGGCCCGCTCGAGTTCTCGAGATCGCGCCTTGCTCGCGTGGATGACCTGTTCTCCCAGCGCAATGCCCTGTTCTATACGCCAAGCGCGAATCTGCCACTGCGTTGGACAGGCTCAGGTACGGTCGTAGTCACACTGCCGATCGTGACGCCGACGTTTTACGAGGCTCGCGAGCTCAGGTATCAACAATTCCCGCGCATGTGGGTCGATCTTCTTCAACGAGCCACGGGCAAGTTGCGCTGGCAGCCCATGAATCCAGCGCGAGTGACCATCCGTCGCTACGACACGAGACACTACCGACATGATGTTGCCGTTGCAGGAGTCAAGGCTTTACTTGACGCCCTGAAGGTTCGAACGTCAGGCAGGCGCGATGGACGCTATCTTCACTACTTTGGCGCTATCGTTGATGATGGTGATGGATTCATCTCGCAATTTGGTTTCGAACAGGTCCTCATTCGGCAAGTTAGCGAAGCGCGAACCGAAGTTCGCGTAGAGCCCGCCTCTGAGGACAACCCTTAACCGCGCTGCAACTTCGCGACGGCCGATTCGGCTGCGTCCGCGAGGTAACACGTCACCGGAGAGGATTGAGCATGCCTCATTTGCCGACCGAGATGTCAGAATGGCTCAAGGGTACGGTGTTTGGAGTTCTGTTACTGGGGGCGGTCGGCAGTATCAGTGCCTACGTCTTCATCGAAGTCGCCAAATATCTCGGCAAGCGGCTCCTAATATCGATCGTGGCGCGCGCGAAGGCTACAGGCAAATGGGTGCTTGCCTCCAACCTTCGGCCATTTGCACGCTCCTTCGCACTAGCGGCGAAATACACGACCGCGGAAGATACGCCCAGACTTGTAGTATGGGCGACCACCAGCGCCGTTTCCTTCTGGACGACACTTGCGCTCTTCACAGCATCGCTGGTCACAACCGTCGCTATTGCGATACATTTCCGTTTAAGTTCACCCGTCTTACTCGCATTCATGATCGGAGTCTCCGGGCTAATCGCTATCTTTCTTCTTCGCGCTTTTGCGGATCTTCTCGCCCTGTACATTGTCATGTTCAACCGTGACATCGAAGAAATTAATGAGCATCTTAAGGATGACGATACCGTCATTTTCTCCTCGGCATTCATGGTCGCAATCGACTATGCATTCGCGCAACTAGCGAAAGCGACCAGATCTAACCAAAAGGAAAGGTCAACGCCGGCGGCAACGGATACCACGGTGGACACTATATCCGGTAGTAGTGAAGGGAAGGATGCGAAGCCCGAGAGCGACGCCTAACTCGAGCCAGAAGCCGACACGGCCCGGCGCTGGCCCGGCAGCCTAGCTGCCTAGTCAACACACAAGAATGACGGCGTCACGTCGGTTGGTGCGCCAGGAAAAGCTTCGAGGAGGGGAAAACGATGTGAGTTGAAGACACAGAGCGGAAACCTCTTAATGCAACCCAGCAGGTGAGAGTCCTGTCCCAATAAGGTTGGCCGCCAGTGGGA
>Ga0209468_1000125_pt1 | contig 36648 bp, 32 predicted proteins | sample GraSoiAngelo_102_FD_185871 | JGI IMG/M metagenome (GOLD analysis project Ga0209468, IMG submission 185871) | Grasslands soil microbial communities from the Angelo Coastal Reserve, California, USA - 14_0903_02_40cm (SPAdes) (version 2) | ecosystem: Environmental > Terrestrial > Soil > Grasslands ...
AGTGTGGGGAACAAAGTGATCGGTCGTGACAACTTGATTAGCCTGCTCGCTCGCCGCGGGGGCGACCTGCCCCACGAGGCCGAGCGCCGAAGACAGTACAAGGGATGCTGTCAGCTTAAACATTAGTTGTCCTCCACGGCGTGATCCGACGAGCAAGGCTCGAGCCAGAGCAAAAGCCCAGAAAATCGATCGCTTGGCGCTTGTGATGGGCCGGCGGTCGCTGGTGGTGGAAATTCGATCAGTGGGTGGATGAAGCGGCGTAGAATGCCGCACTATGGCGCTGGTTGGGCTGATCGGTGACAGCCCGGGACTCGCCACCGTGCGGACTCAGGTCGAGCAGCTCCTTCGGCGCCAGTCGAAAGCCCGTCGCCTTCCCCCCGTCTTAATCCTCGGTGAGACGGGGACGGGCAAGGGCCTGCTCGCCAAGGCCATTCATGAAGCGGGGCCCCGGGCGGCCGGGCCGTTCATCGGCGTCAACTGCGCCGCCATTCCCGAGACGCTCCTCGAGGCCGAGCTGTTCGGCTTCGAGCGGGGCGCTTTCACCGATGCTCACCAGGCCAAGGCTGGCCTGTTCCAGACCGCCCACCGGGGCACACTCTTCCTCGACGAGATCGGGCTCCTGCCCGAGAGCCTCCAGGCCAAACTGCTCACAGTCTTGGAGGACCGGGCGGTTCGAAGACTGGGCAGTACACGCACCGAGGCGGTGGACGTCTGGATCATCACGGCCTCGAGCGAGGATTTGAAAGCCGGCGCGGGCCGGCGACGGTTTCGCGAGGATCTTTTCCACCGGCTGGCCGTGGTGACGCTCGGTCTTCCGCCGCTTCGAGAGCGGGGACAGGACATCCTCACCCTGGCCGAGCACTTCCTAGCGCAGGCCTGTGCCGACTACGAGCTGGCGCCGAAAACCCTCGCCGAGGACGCCCGAGAGATCCTCCTCGCCTACCGGTGGCCGGGGAACGTGCGGGAACTGGCGAACCTGATGGAGCGAGTGGCACTGCTCATCGACGCCCCACTCGTCACGGGGGACACGCTGGACCTTGCGGTTCCTTCACGCCGGTCAGCGGCGCCCCCGGAGCGTCACGACACGACCCCATCCCGTGCCGGAGACGGCGCATCGCTCGAGCAGACGGTCGAACAGGTGGAGCGGGCCCGCATCCTCGAGGTGCTTCACCAAACCCGCTGGAACATCTCCCACGCGGCGGAGCAGCTCGGGGTCACTCGCAATACCCTGCGCTATCGCCTGCAGAAGTACGGGCTGCGCCCGCCCGCAGGAACAGCCGAGCCGACCACACCGGCCGGGCCAATGAATTCCACGGTCGAGCCCGCAACCGCCCCAAGGCCGCCTACGTTGCAGTGGCAACGCCGGCATGTCGCCCTGCTCCGGGCTGACCTCGTTATGTCGTCGTCGGTGAGGACGATGTCCGACGCGGCTACGGTGCTCGAGACTCTGGTCGAGAAGGTCCAGAGCTTCGGCGGCCAGGTGGAGGAGGTGAGCCCGCGGGGGCTCGTGGCGGTGTTCGGGCTGGAGCCTATCGAGGACGCCCCTCGCCGGGCGGGGCACGCGGCCCTGGCGATCCAGAAGATCGCCGCACACGCCGACCCAAGCTCGGCGGAGCTCCAGGGCGTCCGCGTTGGTCTGCACGCCGGCGAGTTCTTGGTCGCCCGGGTCGCCAGCGCGATCCGGATCGACCACGAGGCTAAACGCGAGGCGTGGACGCAGCTCGAGGCGTTCATGGAGGGTGCCGACCCGGGGACCGTGCTCGTGAGCGAGGCGACCCGCCCCTTCCTCGAGCGACGCTTTGTCGTCGTAGCCGTCGCAGCGAGCGGCGGAAAGGCCGAACCGGTTTACCGCCTGGCGGGCCTCGAGCGAGCGGGGATGGGGTTAGGCGAGCGGCTCACTCCGTTCGTCGCTAGAGGAAATGAGTTGGCGCAGATCGCCCAGGCGCTCGAGCAGGCTAGGACAGGCAATGGTCAGGTCCTCGGAGTAGTCGGGGAAGCAGGGGTCGGCAAGTCACGTCTCTTGTGGGAGTTCATCAACTCGCGCCGCGTTCAGGACTCGCTGATCCTCGTCAGCAGCGCGACCTCCTACGGGAAGGGGACGCCCTATCTCCTGGTCATCGACCTTCTGAAGGCGTACTTCCACATCGAGCCGCGCGACGACGCGGACAAAGTGCGGGAGAGGATAACGGAGAAGGTGTTGTCGCTCGAGCGGGCGCTGGCGCCGGTGCTCCCGGCCTTGCTCGCGCTCCTCGACGTGCCTGCCGCCGACGCGCAGTGGGGCGCGCTCGACCCTCGCCAGAAGCGGCAGCGGACGCTAGAGGCGGTCAAGTTGCTGGTCCTCGAGGAAAGCCGCCGCCAGCCGGTTCTGCTCGTCTTCGAGGATATCCACTGGATTGACTCTGAGACGCAGGCGGTGCTCGACACCCTGGTCGAGAGCCTCCCGAGCCATCGTGTTCTGCTCCTCGTCAGCTACCGCCCCGAGTGCCAGCACGCCTGGGGCAACAAGAGCTATTACGGCCAACTCCGGCTCGATCCGCTCTCGCCTGACCATGCCCACGCACTCCTCGATAGCCTGGTGGGGCGCGATGGAGCCACGGCGGCGCTCAAGGCTGGGCTGATCGAACGCACCGGCGGCAACCCGTTCTTCCTGGAGGAATGCGTTCGGACGCTGGTCGAGACAGGCGTGCTCGTCGGCGATCGTGGCACCTACCGGCTCGCGCGGCCCTCCGGGGAGATCCAGGTTCCCGCCACCGTCCAGGCGGTGCTCGCGGCGCGCATCGACCGGCTCTCGCAGGAGGACAAGACGCTTCTGCAGACGGCGGCCGTCATTGGCAAGGATGTCTCATTCGCCCTGCTCGCGGTAGTGGCGGACCTTCCGGAGGAAGTGCTTCGCGCCCGCCTCATCGGGCTTCAGAGAAGCGAGTTCCTGTACGAGACGAGGCTCATCCCGGACCTCGAGTACGCGTTCAAGCACGCGCTCACGCACGAGGTCACGTATGGCGGACTACTACAGGAGCGCCGCCGCGAGCTTCACGCGCGGATCGTCGACGCGATCGAGACGCTCCACCGAGATCGCCTCGGCGGAGAGATCGAGCGGCTCGCCCATCACGCCGTCCGGGGTGAATTGCGCGAGAAGGCGGTGGACTATCTCCGGCAGGCCGGAGGGAAGGCAGCCGCGCGGTCGGCGCTCCCAAACGCCCGGGCCTGGTTCGAGCAGGCGCTCGGCATCCTTGAGTCTCTCCCGGAGAGCCCGTCCACCCTGGAGCAGGCCTTTGAGACCCGCCTCGAGCTGCGGCCGGTGCTGACCCTGCTCGGTGAACTCCGGCGGCAGAAGGACCTCTTGCGCGAGGCCGAGATCCTCGCCGAGCAGCTGAACGACGACCGCCGGCGAGGTCGGGTCTGCGCGTTTCTGACGAGTGCCCACTCGCTGCTTGGCGAGTTGGACGAGGGGCTCGGGGCCGGCACCCGCGCGCTAGAGATCGCCGGGCGCCTCGGGGACTTGAGACTTCGCATCGCCACCACGTCCCACCTCGAGCAGGCGCATTACTACCGGGGCGAGTACGAGCGGGTGGTCGAGCTGGCCAGCGACAATCTCGCAGCGTTGCCCGCCGCCTGGGTCTACGAGTATTTCGGATCCGCCGCGCCGGCATCGGTCTTCGATCGGTCTTGGCTGGTCATGAGCCTCGCCCAGGTCGGCAGGTTCGCCGAGGCGACCGAGCACGAGGCCGAAGCGATCCGGCTCGCCGAGCCGACGCAGCACGCGTTCACCGTCGGTGTGGCTTACCGCGCTGCAGGCATTCTCCACCTCTTCAAGGGTGATTGGGCGAAGGCGCGCTCACTGATCGAGCCCTGGATCGCGGTGCTCCGGAAGGGGAACGTCGTCCTCGGGCTTCCCACCGCGGTCGCCTCCTCCGCCTGGGCACTGGCGCAGCTCGACGAAGCGAACGAGGCGCTGGACCGGCTCCGGGAAGGCGAGCAGCTCGTCGAGCGCCTGGCGGCGAGGGGAATCGTCCACTTTCGCAGCTGGGACTCTCAGCAGTTAGGTCGCGCCTGTCTGCTGCTCGGCAGGCTCGACGAGGCACAGCGCCTGGGCGATCGCGCGCTCGAATCCTCACCGCGTCAACCCGGGTTCGCAGCGCATGCACTGCGCCTGCTCGGCGACATCGCGACTCACCCCGACCGGTTCGATGCAGACAGCGGCCAGGCCCACTACCGCCAGGCACTCGCGCTCGCTGAGCCGCGCGGCATGCGTCCGCTCGTGGCCCACTGCCACCTCGGCCTCGGCAAGCTCTACGAGCGCACGGGCAAACGAGAGCAGGCACACGAGCACCTCACCGCTGCGACGACCATGTACCACGAGATGGACATGCAGTTCTGGCAGGGTAAGGCAGAAGACGAGCTGAGAAAGTTGGCGTGAAAGATCCAGGAGCCCTGATGAATCCGAAGACCGCCAAGCGGCTCGGGCTGCGCGGCCCTCTCGCTCTCTTCCTCTTCTTTGCGTTGAACGCGCCGTTTCAGACGGCTCCAGCCCGTGCGGCGGCGCCGGAAGGTCAGATGACCTGGGCTGTTGCCATTTCGCTCGCCCCTACCTGGTTCGACCCTGCCGAGACCGCCGGCATTCTCACGCCATTCATGATCCTCTACGCGATTCACGATGCGATAGTGAAGCCGATGCCTGGCAACCTCATGGCGCCTAGTCTGGCCGAGTCGTGGAGCGTGTCGTCGGATGGACTCCTCTACGAGTTTCTCCTCCGCAAGGGTGTCAGGTTTCATAACGGCGAGGTGGTCACCGCCGAGGATGTCAAGTTCTCGCTCGAGCGCTACCGGGGAGCGGCGAGCAAGACCCTCAAGGAACGGATCGCGGCGGTTGAGGCTCAAGATCCTAGGCGTGTCCGCATCCGGCTCAAACAACCGTGGCCCGACTTCATGGCCTTCTACTCGAGCGCCACGGGCGCCGGCTGGGTCGTGCCCAAGAGGTATGTCGAGTTGGTCGGTGACGAGGGTTTCAAGAGGACTCCGGTCGGCGCCGGCCCCTACAAGTTTGTCTCGTTCACCCCCGGCGTTGAGCTCGTCATGGAAGCATTCGACCAGTACTGGCGTAAACCCCCGAGCGTGAAGCGCCTGATCTTCAAAGTGGTTCCGGACGGGTCCACGCGCCTCGCCGCGTTGAAGCGTGGTGAGGTGGATATCGCCTACGGGTTCCGTGGCGAACTGGCCGACGAGATTCGACGAACGCCGGGGCTTACGCTCGAAGCGACACTGGTACCGGTCACGGTCTGGGTCTCCTTTGCTGACCAGTGGGACCCGAAGTCGCCCTGGTATGACCGGCGCGTGCGCGTGGCTGCGAACCACGCCATTCACCGGCAGGCGATAAGCCAGGCGGAGTACCTAGGGTTCTCGAAGACCACATGGAGCATCATCCCGAGTAGCTTCGACCTCTATTGGCAGCCGCCCAGCTACCCTTACGATCCTGCGAAAGCGAGACAACTCTTAGCGGAGGCTGGTTACCCCAACGGCCTTGACGCGGGTGAGTACTTCTGTGAGACCGCGTTCTCTACCATCGGCGAAGCCGTGGTCAACGACTTACAGGCTGTCGGCATCCGGACGAGGCTCCGCCCGCTCGAGCGGGCGGCCTTCTTCAAGGGATACGCCGACAAGAGGTTCAAGAACCTCATCCAGGGCCTCAGCGGCGCCTTTGGCAACGCCGCCACCAGGATCGAGGCCTTCATCGCCGCGGGTGGCACCTACGTCTATGGGAGCTACGCCGACATCGACGGGCTCTTCCGGGAGCAGGCGATCGAACTCGACCGGAGGAAGCGCGACGCGATCCTTCAGCGGATCCAGCAGCTCATGCACGAGAAAGCGGTCGTCGCGCCGATTCAGGAAGTCGCCTCCCTGACCGGCGTGGGGCCAAAGGTGGAACAGTCGGCGCTCGGGCTCATCGCCGGCTACGCATTCTTCTCGGCACCCTACGAGGATGTGAAGCTCAAGGCTAAGTGAGAAGCGGCGCAGCCCATCACGCGCATAGGAGAAGGACGCTTGCTACCACGCTGCTACCAGACCATCCCGAATCACGCCGACCCATCCGGTACGGCGTCAGTCCCAAGTGTAGAGATCTTCGAGCCTTATATCGTCGTAGGCCTCGGTGGAATGGCTCGGGGGATCACTCTTAATCAGCGGGTCCACGGTTCGAGTCTGTGACGGCCCACCAATCGTGACGGGCACTTCGACTACGGTCGGGTGCCCGTCGCTGCGTAAACTGTCCGTGCTCTGTCCAACGGTGGAGAACGTACGAAAACGTCGTCTAAGGAAGATAGACGTTGCGTAGGTAGAAAGGGAGAGCGAGGACGCCGACGACCTGCTCAGTGCCGTCAAACAGTTTCGCGAGTTCTGGCACGGCGACCCGCAACTGGAATACCTGAACGCGATCGACACCGTCTGGAATGCTGCGAGCGACATCGAGGCCCTGCTCGACCCGGTAGATCCGGAAAAAGGTTGGCTCGACCGACGAGTAGACCTTCACTTCAGCCTTGACACGCTGGGGAGAAGGAGCGCGGTACTGAACGCGGACTTCCAGCGACCCGCCCCCTTCAGGCTTCACGGACCACCATTCCAGCGTCGCGGGCGGTTCCCCATCATTGCCCGTTTGGCTTCGTTCGAAGCGCACGGTTGCTGGCAGCGTGTTCTTATATGCGCCTGGAGGCATGAACGCCCCGCCGGAGCCGAAGATACGTGTGACGAAGAAGCCGGCTTCTCCGGTGTCCTTGTTCTTTGCTGGCGCCCCGAACACAACGCCTCGTCCTGTTCCGCTTCCCATCGGCTTGCCTTGGCCGTCAAGGGTGAGCGTCTGGTCGAGGAATCCGACGAGGAAGTTCGCGCCTCTCGTCGGTCCCGACGGCGCGGGTGTTACCTCCCACTGGGCAGGCAAGAAGCGCTGGGCTTCGGTCTGATTCACCTTCAGCCACACGTATAGCCGCTGCTCGGTTGTCCACTGCACCAGCGTTTCGGCGGATGCCTGATCGATCACGAGCGAGACGACAAGAAGGGAAGGAAGCAGGAAATACCGACGCATGCCGCACCCCCTGTTCCAGCAGTAACTTACGTGTATGGTCAAGGCGGTGACGGGATCATGTGCGCCCACCTAGAGGTTGTCAAGGCGGTTGACCGCCCTCCTCGGACGGGCTAACGTTGGCGCACTTCCTCAACGTTCACCGGCCGGATCGTTGGGGGGCCAAAGCATGCGATCCACAACCACCACGCTCATCGTCGCCGTTGCCATCCTCATCGCGCCGCTCGTCGCCGAGGCGCAGCGGGCGGGGAAGATGTATCGGGTCGGTGGTGTGTACCCTTTCAGCGAGTTTGTGGCAGAGGGCGGCCTGATGGCTTACGGAGTAGATCTAAAGGATCTGTACCGCCGCGGTGGCGCCTACGTCGACAAGATCCTGAAAGGCGCCAAACCCGCCGACCTGCCCGTGGAGCAACCCACCAAGTTCGAGCTTGTCATCAACCTCAAGACCGCCAAGGCGCTGGGCCTCACGATCCCGCAGTCGCTGTTGGTGCGGGCGGATCAGCTCATCGAATGAACCGCCGAACGTTCCTCTGCGGGCTGACGTTGGGGACGCTGTCCGTGCCGCTTGTTGTGGAGGCGCAGCAAAGCGGTAAGGTCAATCGAGTCGGTGTGCTAAGCGGCGCGTCCCCATCGATTATGGCGCACTACAGAGAAGTATTCCATGAAGCGCTGGGGGCGCTGGGCTGGACCGAGGGGCGGGATATCACCGTAGAGTGGCGGTTTGCCGCGGCGAGGTATGAGAGGCTGCCGGAGCTGGCAGGCGAGCTTGTCCGGCTCAGACCGGATGTCATCGTAGCGACCAACAACCCGGTCGTCGATGCGGTTAAACGAGTCACTTCGAGCGTTCCCATAGTCATGGTGTACTCGTCCGACCCAGTCCGCCGGCGATACATAGCGACCCTGGCGCGTCCGGGCGCAAACATCACTGGGTTAACGTGGAATCCAGATCCGAAGATTGCCGAAAAGTACGTAGAGTTTCTCCGGGAGATCGTTCCCGGACTCTTACGTATTGGAGGTCTCATCGATCCCGGGCTCCCCGGAGTCGAGGATTACCGAACGGTGGGTGAGGCGGCCGCCTCTAGGTTAGGCCTGACGTTTCCGCACGTGGTGGTGCAGAAGCCCACCGGGCTTGAGAACGCCTTTGTCGAGATGAGCAGGCGGCGCGCCCAGGCGGTCATGGTGTATGGGAGGGTCGTTGACGTTTTCCCATCTATCTCAGATCGTCGATCTTGCGGCAAAATCCCGGCTGCCCGCGATCTACGTGTTCCGAGAGGCCGTGGCCGCGGGTGGCCTCATATCGTACGGGGTGGACCAGTCGGTTCTGTTCCGCCGCGCCGCTGCCTACGTCGACAAGATCCTCAAAGGCGCCAAGCCGGCCGATCTCCCCGTCGAGCAGCCCACCAAGTTCGAGTTGGTCATCAATCTCAAGACCGCGAAGGCCCTCGGCCTCACCATCCCGCCATCGCTGCTGCTGCAGGCGGATGAGATCATCGAATGATGACCCGGCGAACGTTTCTCTGCGGGCTCACTCTCGGGGTCCTCTCGGCGCCGCACGCGGCCGGGGCGCAGCAGGCGGGGAAGGTGTACCGGATCGGCACGCTCGTGACCAGCCAAATCGACCTAAGAGGGGAGATCTTTCTGACGTTTCTTGAGCGGCTACAAGAGCTCGGCTACCGTGAAAGCCGGAATCTTGTCTTCGAGCACCGCGGCGCGGACGGTAGGCCTGAGCGGCTTCAAGAACTCGCGCAGGAGCTCATAGCGGCGAACGTTGACGTCATTGTCGCGTGGAGTACGCCCGCCGTTGCAGCCGCAAAGCGAGTTACGACAATCACACCAATCATCATGGCATCGAGTGGAGATGCTGTTGCCACCGGACTTGTAGACACCCTCTCGCGTCCCGGAGGCAACGTAACCGGCGTATCGACGCACCAGGCGGAACTCGCCACGAAGTGGCTTCAGCTCATAGTCGAGTTGCTTCCTCGCGCCAAACGGATTCTTGTTTTGTGGGACTCGACAAATCCTCCCGACGTTGTCGCGCGTCCAGGCCTTGAGACTGCCGCTGCACAAATGAAGACACGGCTCGAATTCGTCGAGGCACGTGATGCCGCTGACTATGAATTGGCATTACGCGCTGCTGCTGAACGTCGCGTGGAAGGCGTCATCGTTCTTCCAAGCGGGCGCGCCTATACTCACAGAATCCGCCTTGCAGAGGCTGCTCTCAAGAGTCGTCTACCAACGGTGCATGGGTTTCGAGAGTTCGTAGACGCCGGCGGACTTCTGAGTTACGCCCCTAGTCTCAGGTTACTGGCACGACAGGCGGCCAACTACGTCGACCGTATCCTCAAAGGCGCCAAGCCGGCCAACCTTCCCGTCGAGCAACCCACGCGGTTCGAGCTGATCTTCAACCTTAAAACTGCCAAGGCGCTCGGACTCACTATTCCGCAGTCGCTGCTGGTGCGGGCGGACGAGGTGATTCAGTGATCTCGCGCCGGGTGCTCATCAGAGGTGCTGCTGCTGAGTCTCTACCGCCGTGGGTACATCAGGTAATCGGTGAGGAATCGTGGGTCACGCCAAAACTTCGCCCACCAACCACATCGGGCATTTCGGGATGACCGGAGTGCCCGATTTCGCTTCCACCGCTCGGGCTACGTGCCGATATCTTCCGCCCACAAGGAAGGGTGGGCTCGAATGAATTGCGTCATCAGCTCCTGGCATCGAGGGTCCTGCAGTACGTCCACCGCCACCCCACGGCTGCGAAGCAGGTCTTCCTCACCAAGAAACGTTCGATTTTCGCCTACCACCACACGCGGAATGCCGTACAGGAGAATCGCACCGCTACACATCGCGCATGGCGAGAGCGTGGTGTAAATGGTGCAGTCGCGATAGACGCGGGCCGGCTGACGACCGGCATTCTCGAGCGCGTCCATTTCACCGTGCAGGACGACACTGCCTTGCTGCACCCGCCGGTTGTGGCCACGACCAAGAATCCGTCCGTTGTGAACGAGCACCGAGCCGATCGGGATGCCGCTCTCGGCGAGACCCAGCTCCGCTTCTTGGATCGCCGCGCGCAAGAATTCGTCCATCGAGCGCTCCTGTCGGTGGCGGCGCGGAACGTCCTACCGCCTGGCGGCGCCCATCGGTCGTGGGACGGGCGCGGGCACGGCGCGCCGGCCGATGACCAGGTGTAACCCGCCCGCGACCACGATGCCGACCAGCCAGCTCAGGTCAGCGCCGCTGAGCAGCTTGGTCGAGATGGGACCCTGCAGCGCGGGAACGAGGCCATCTTCAACCGACCACCCGGCGATCAGACCCACGACGAACGCCACGATCGCTCCCCAGTTGATGTCGCCGTATGCGCTCCGCTCCGGCTCCCGATAGAGCTCGTCGACGTCGATGCGGCCCCGCCGCGTGATGAAGAAGTCGGCCAGGACGACGCCGGCCCAGGGGCTCATCCACAGCAGAAGACTGATCATCCAGTTGTCGAAGGCCTTGGCGAACGAGGGCTGGAAGACGAAGTAGATCGTCACGAGATAGCCGACGACGCCTGCAATCAGCGCCATGGCCGTCCGGGACAGGCGAAGGCCCATGCTGAGCGCGGCCAGTGCCGCCGAGTAGACGTTCAGGATGTTGGTGGCGATGGGGCCGTGCAGCACCATCAAGAGCACCAGGATGCTCGTGACCCCGCCGAATACCGCGCTGACCATCTTGGCAGGATCGGTGTCCTGGGTCACGCTGGCGACGGTCGCGCCGAGAATGGCGAGCCACACCGTGGGGACGAACATCCCCGCATAGCTGTACCAGAAGACGGCGGTCGAGGACACGGTGCGCGGGACGAAGCGGGAATAGTCCGAGGCCCAGGTGACCCAGGAGATCCCCCATCCCACTCCGATCGCAGTCATGAGCAGGGTGATCATCGCCAGATGGGCGGCCGGCGGGAGCGTACTGGTGAGCTCCCAGTTGACCACCCCTGGCCGGGTCCAGGCGAGGATGCTCATCAGCACCATGACGGCGCCGGTCACCGGAACCGTGTACTTCTCAAAGGTGCGGATGGCGTAGAACCCGTAGAGGCCGATGAGCACCTGGATCACCATCACGACGGTCACGACGATAAAATTGGTCAGCCACGTGTCGCCAATCCCGAACTGCCCGAGGATCGCGACCGCGATCTTGACGGGGAAGTAGGTGTTGACCCCGATCCAGCCAAGGGTCATGAGGAACATCAGCGCGCTCGGCAGGTACGCCCCTCGGCGACCGAACGCGGAGCGACCGAGGACCATCTGATTGACGCCGGTCTTGTGGCCCATCACGGTGAAGGCCGCGAAGATCGCGCACCCCACGATGTTGCCCAGCACGATGACCGCGATGGTCTCCCAGAGCCCGAGTTTGAGGACGATGCCCAGCGCGCCCAGGGCCCAGTTGATCGGCGCGATGTTTGCCCCGGCCCAGATCCACATCTGCTGCAGTCCGGTCGAGTCCCTATCCGCCTCCGGGATGGGCTCGATCGCATGGACGTCAACCCTGAGTTCGGCTCGGGCGTCAGTTGCCATGATTGCCCCCTGGCCTCCCGGTACGTGTCCGGTGGCGTCGCGTTGTCGGAACGGACGCGATACTGCGCGGCGACGGAGACATTGTCAAGGCAGACAGCCAGGCGCACACTCGGGAATCTGTAGGAAGGATCGGAGGAAACGATTTCGTTGGTCGTCCTCGGCAAGGTCTGGTCTGGTGCGTACGTCGACTCCATCAGGCTGATGCAGGTGGCCGACGCGCTGCGCCGGCTTCCCGGCGTGAGCGCGGTGGAGCTCCTCATGGCCACGGAGGCGAATCGGCGCGCCCTCGCCGGATCCGGCCTGTGGCCATCGGACTGCCACGCGGCCGGCGTCACCGACCTCGTGCTCGCCGTGCGGGCGGCGGGCGAGGCGCCGGCCCACGCGGCCCTGGAGGCCGCCGAGCGACTGCTGGCCGAGCGGCCACGGCCTGACGAGGCGCCCGTCGACGAGCCCTGCCGGTCCATCAGGAGCGCGATCCGGCGGGAGCCGGGCGCGCGCTTCACAATCGTCTCCGTGCCTGGACCCTACGCCGCCAACGAGGCTCATCAGGCGCTCGCCGCCGGGCATCACGTCTTCATCTTCAGTGACGGCGTCACGCTCGAGGAGGAGGTCCGACTCAAGCGGCGCGCCGCGAGCGCCGGGCTCCTCGTGATGGGCCCCGAGTGCGGAACCGCCATCCTCGACGGAGTCGGGATCGGCTTCGCCAACCGTGTTCGCCGCGGCCCGATCGGGCTGGTCGGCGCGTCGGGCACGGGGCTGCAGGAGGTCACGTGTCTCCTGCACCGTCTCGGCACCGGCGTCTCGCAGGCGATCGGCACCGGCGGCCGTGACCTCGAGGCGATGGTCGGCGGGCTCACGACGCTCGAGGCGCTGCGCCGGCTCGCGCTGGATCCCGACACGCGGGTGCTCGCGCTCGTGTCCAAGCCGGCCTCGCCCCGCGTCGCCGAGCGCGTGCTGGCCGCCGCCGGCGCCACGGGCAAGCCCGTCGTCGCCTGTCTGCTCGGCTGGCAGGGAGCGGCGCCCGCTGGTGTCCGCTCGGTGGAGACGCTCGAAGCGACGGCACTCGCGTGCCTGGAGGCGCTGGGGCCGCCGGCGCCCAAGCTCGAGCGTCCGGCGATCCCGTCGCGACCCCGGCGCCGCGCGGGCGGCGTGCGCGGCTTCTACACGGGTGGCTCGCTCTGCGAGGAGGCGCGCGGCCTCGTCGGCCCCGGCCCCCACCGCTTCGTCGACTTCGGCGACGCCGAGTACACGCGCGGCCGCCCCCATCCGATGATCGACCCCGCGTTGAGGAGCGCGGCCGTCGCCGCCGCGGGCGACGATCCCGAGGCGGCCGTCATCCTGGTCGACGTGGTGCTTGGCGAGTGCGCCCATCCGGATCCCGCCGGGGCGGTGGCCGAGGCTGTCCGTGAGGCGCGGCGGCGGGCCGCGCGCGCAGGACGGACGCTCGATGTCGTGGCCCGCGTCGTCGGGACCGACGGAGACCCCCAGGGCCTGGTGGTCCAGGAGCGGACGCTCGCCGCGCTCGACGCCGTGGTGTGCGCGTCGAACCGCATGGCGGCCGAGGTTGCCCGCGAGCTTGCGGAGGGCGCCGGTGGACGCTGAGCGCCTGCTCGTCGGCGGCGCCGCGGTCACCGTTGGCGCCGACCTCTTCGCCGATGCGCTGGCACGCCAGGGCGTCCGAGTGGCGCGCGTGGCATGGCAGCCGTCCCCGCGCGCTGATCGGTTGGCGACCCTGTGGCGGGACGAGATCGACACGGCCAACCGCACGGCGCTCGAGCGCCTGCTCGAGGCTCACCCGTTCCTGGTCGATGTCCGGCCCGCGATCGACGTGATCCCGGGAATGACACGCGACACGATCCTCCATGCCGGGCCGCCAATCGCCTGGGAGCGGATGAGCGGCCCGATGCGGGGCGCCGTCGGAGGCGCTCTCGTGTACGAGGGCCTCGCGCGGACGATCGCCGATGCCGAGCGCGCGGCGTCGCGGGGCGACGTGCGATTCTCACCCTGCCATCATCACGGGTCGGTCGGGCCGATGGCCGGTATCATCACGGCCTCGATGCCCGTCTTCGTCGTCGAGAACCGTGCCCACGGCAACCACGCCTGGTCGACCATCAACGAGGGCCTCGGCAAGGCCCTCCGCTACGGCGCCAACGCTCCCGACGTCCTCGATCGCCTCGTCTGGTTCCGCGACGTGCTCGGTGGAGCACTCGGCGAGGCGATCCGGCGCGCCGGTGGCGTGGACGTGCGGGCGCTGATCGCCCAGGCACTCCAGATGGGCGACGAGTGCCACAATCGGAACCGCGCGGCCTCCGCGCTGCTGGTGAAGCTGCTGGCGCCGGAAGTCGCGGCGCTCGATCTCCCGCCCGCCGAGCGCTCGCGCATCCTCGCCTTCGCCGCCGGCAACGAGCACTTCTTCCTGAATCTCGGCATGGCGGCGTGCAAGACAGCGACGGACGCCGCCCACGGGGTGTCGGGGTCGACCCTCGTGACGGCGATGGCGCGCAACGGCACAGACTTCGGCATCCGCGTGAGCGGCCTCGGCGATCGCTGGTTCACCGCCCCCGCCCTGACACCGGTGGGCCTCTATTTCCCGGGCTTCGGCCCGCACGACGCCAACCCTGACATCGGCGACAGCGCGATCACGGAGACGGCGGGCATCGGCGCGTTCGCCATGGGCGGGGCGCCGGCGATCGTCCAGTTCGTCGGCGGCACACCCGCCGACGCGCTTCGCGCCACGCGCCGGATGTACGAGATCACCGCCGGCGAGAGCCGCGCGTACCGCCTGCCCGCCCTCGACTTTCGCGGCACGCCCACCGGCATCGACGTGCGCCTCGTCCTCCAGACGTCCATTCTTCCCCAGATCAACACAGGCATCGCCCATCGCGAGCCGGGCGTGGGCCAGATCGGCGCCGGGATCGTCACTGCCCCGCGGGACTGCTTCGAGGCGGCGCTGGAGGCACTGGCGGAGGCGGCAAAATGACGACGCGCCTGATCGGCGCCCGGGTCCGGCGCAACGAGGACAACCGTCTCCTCCAGGGCCGCGGCTGCTTCGTGGACGACGTCAACCCCCGCGGTGTCCTTCACGCCGCGGGCGTGCGGAGCCCGCACGCGTGCGCCCGCATTGTCCGCATCGACGCCACGCGGGCCCGGGCCCTCCCCGGCGTGCACCTGGTGCTGACCGCGTCCGACCTCGGCGACCTGAACGAGCCCGGACCGCTCCTCATCCCGCACCCCGGCCTCACGCACCCGCGCACGCAGCGGCCGCTCGCGGTCGACCGCGTCCGCTACGTCGGCGAGCTCGTGGCCTTCGTGGTCGCCGAGGACCGCTACCTGGCCGAGGACGCCGTCGACCTGATCGAGGTCGAGTACGAAGGAGGACCGGCGGTCATCGACCTCGAGCACGCGCTCGACCCCGCCGCGCCGCGTGTCCACGAGGACGTTCCCGGCAACCGCGCGGCGCGCGTCGTGCAGACCGTCGGCGACCTCGAGGACGCGTTCCGGCGCGCCGCGCGCGTCTTACGCGAGCGGCTCACGATCGAGCGGAGCTGCGGAAGCCCGATCGAGGCGCGGGGCGTCGTCGCCGAGTGGGACGCGCGCGGCGGCACCCTCCGGGTGTGGAGCTCGACGCAGGCGCCGCTTCCCGTGAAGAACGGCCTGGCGAGGATCTTCGGGCTCCCCGAGTTCAACGTCGAGGTGATCGCGCCCGACGTCGGCGGGGGCTTCGGGACCAAGATCATGCTCTTCTTCCCGGAGGAGATCCTCGTGCCGCTCGCCGCCATCCGGCTCGCCCGGCCCGTGAAGTGGACCGAGGACCGTCGCGAGCACCTGCTCGCCGCGAACCAGGAGCGCGGCCAGCTCCACGCCGTTGAGGTCGCCATCGACGGGGACGGCCGCATCCTCGGCCTGCGCGACCGGTTCGTGCACGACACGGGGGCCTACGCCCCCTACGGCATCGTCGTCCCGCTCATCACGTCCACTCAGCTCCCTGGACCGTACCGGCTGCGCAACTACCACGTCGAGTTCGACGTGGCCTACACCAACAAGGCCGCCGTCAGCCCGTACCGCGGCGCCGGGCGTCCGCACGGCGCGTTCGTGATGGAGCGGGTGATCGGCCTCATCGCGCGCGAGCTCGGCGTCGAGCCCGTCGAGGTGCGACGCCGCAACTTCATCCGGCCGGACGAGTTCCCATGGGACGTCGGGCTCACGTTCCAGGACGGCGGTCCCACGCGCTACGACAGCGGCGACTACCCGGCGGGGCTCGAGATGGCCCTCGACATGATCGGCCACCGGGACTTCCGGGCCCGGCAGGCCGACGCCCGGGCGCGCGGGCGCTACCTCGGCCTTGGCGTCGGCTGCTACGTCGAGGGGACCGGCATCGGTCCTTACGAGGGCGCGCACGTCAGGGTGGAGTCGAGCGGCCAGGTCTTGGTCGCGAGCGGCCTCACGACGCAGGGCCAGGGGCACGCAACGACGTTCGCCCAGATCGCCGCCGAGGTTCTGGGCTGTGATCCCACGGCGGTGACGGTGGTGACGGGTGACACGCGGCGCTTCAACTGGGGCGCCGGCACCTATGCGAGCCGCGCGCTGGTCGTGGGCGGCACTGCGGTCCACGCGGCGGCATCGAAGGTGCGCGACAAAGCGCTCCGCATCGCGGCCGAGCTGCTCGAGGCCTCGCCCGCCGACCTGGAGCTCCGCGACGGCATGGTGTGTGTCCGGGGCGCGCCCGGCCGCGGGCTCACGCTCGGCGCGCTGGCCACGGTGGCCAACCCCATCCGCTACGCGTACGGGAAGGAGGCCGCCGAGGCCGCGCTCCGCCTGGTCAAGCCGCGGACGGGCGCCGTCCTGGCCGAGGGCGAGGAGCCTGGGCTCGAGGCCTTCGGGTACTACGCCCCGCCGCAGTCCACGTTCGCCAGCGGCTGCCACGCGTCCATCGTCGAGGTCGACGTCGCCACGGGCGATATCACCATACTCCGCTATGTGGTCCAGCACGACTGCGGGACCATGGTGAATCCGATGATCGTCGAGGGGCAGATCCGCGGTGGTGTCGCCCAGGGGATCGGTGGCGCCTTCTACGAGCGAATCGTCTATGACGGAAGCGGCCAGCCCCTCACCACGACCTTCATGGACTTCCTGATCCCAACCGCGATGGAGATTCCCGCTATCGAGGTCGGCCACACGGAGACGCCCTCGCCGCTCAACCCCCTCGGGGCCAAGGGCATCGGCGAAGGCGGAGCGATCCCCGGGCCCGCGGTGATCGCCGAAGCCATCGACGATGCGCTGGCGACGCTCGGCATCCGCGTCCGCGAGATGCCCCTCGACCCGCCCCGGCTGCTGGCGCTGATCTCGGAGGCCCAGGCCTCGCTCTCGACCTCCACCCGAGGCGGTGGCTGACGTACAATCCTCCGGCCGGGGCCTCTCCGGCCCGGACACCAACGGGAGGTCGCGTATGTACGTCCAGGCGTTCAAGGTGGGGATGCGAGCCCCGGACGACGTCAGCGAGGCCGCGCGGCTGCTCGACGCGGGCGCCTTCGGGGCAGAGCACGTCGTGGCCGTCCTCGGCAAGACCGAGGGCAACGGCGGCGTCAACGACTTCACACGCGCGCTGGCGACGCTGTCCTTCCGGATGCTCATCGCCGAGCGCTCGGGCCGCAAGCTCGAGGACGTGGCCCGGCACGTGCCCATCATCTGGTCAGGCGGGACCGAGGGCGTGATGAGCCCGCACGCCACGATCTTCACCCGCGAGCCCGACCGCGGAGCGCCCCGTGGGCAGAAACGCTTCACGGTGGGCACGGCGTACACGCGCGATCTGCTGCCAGAGGAGTTCGGGACGGCCGTGCACGCCAGGGTGGCGGCCGAGGGCGTCCGCCAGGCGATCAAGGACGCCGGGATCGATTCGCCGCGGGACGTCCACTTCGTCCAGATCAAGACGGGCGCGCTCACCACCGAGCGAATCCAGGACGCGCGTCGTCGCGGCAAGGACGTCGTCACCGGCGACACCTACAAGTCCATGGGCTATGGCCGGGCGGCGGCCGCGATCGGGATCGGTGTGGCCACGGGCGAGGTGGATCCGGCCCGGCTCACCGATGTCGTGGTCGGCTCCGACTTCTCGGTCTACTCCGACGTCGCGTCGACCTCCTCCGGAGTCGAGCTGATGAACTGCGAGGTCATCGCCCTCGGCAACTCGGTCCGCTCGACGAGCGACCTCGTCATTGCCCACGCGGTGATGAAGGACGCGCTCGACGTCGCGGCGGTGCGCGAGGCGCTGCGCGGCGCGGGCTTCACCGCGGACAGCGAGCTCGCCGACGCCGAGCGGGAGCGACTGGTGAACGTGTTCGCCAAGTGCGAGCCCGACGCCTCGGGTCGCACGCGCGGCCGCCGGCACGTCATGTTCGACGACTCGGACATCAACTATACGCGCCACATCCGCGGCGTGGTCAACGCGGTGATCGCATCGGTCACCGGTGACCCCATGTGCTACGTCTCCGCCGGCGCCGAGCACCAGGGGCCGCCGGGCGGTGGTGTCGTGGCCGTTCTGGCCCGCGCCCGCTGAGCGCCACGCGCATCGTGAAGTCCCTGGTGGGCCGCGGGACCTTCGAAGACTATTCTCGTCCCCTCGTCTTGGCCGCCAACGAAGTCCACGTCTGGAGGATCGCCCTCGATCGGGCGAACTGGAGGCAGTCCCTGGCCTCGAGACTCCTCGCCGGCGACGAGGACGCGCGCGCGCGCCGGCTTCGATTCGAAGAAGACCAGCGCAGATTCGTAGTCTGCCGCGCGAACCTGCGAATGATTCTCTCGCGGTATCTGGATTGCCGGCCGGCCGACGTCCTCTTTCGAACCGGAGCGCATGGCAAGCCGTTCCTCGAGCCCGCGGCTCACGGGCAGCGACTGCGCTTCAACGTGTCGCATTCGTACGAGCTCGCGCTCGTCGGCGTGACCGCGGCGAGTGAAGTCGGCGTGGACATCGAGCGCGTGCGCCCGCTGGAAGACCTCGACGCCATGGTCGCGCGTCACTTCGCGCCTCGGGAGCGCCGGGCGTTCACCCGGGCAGCGCCTGCCGACAGGCTCCGCACGTTCTTCCGCCACTGGACGCTCAAGGAGGCGTACCTCAAGGCCTCGGGGGTCGGGCTGAGCGGACCGCTCGACGCCGTCGATGTCACCATTGGCCGCCACGCGGAGTGGACCGTGCGCCCGCTCTCTCCCGACGCCGGGTATGTGGCCGCCCTCGTCGTGGCGGGACGGGGCCACCGAGTCCGTTGGTGGTGACCTGTCCTGACGCGACGCTGTTCATCCCCGGTCAGTTCAGCCGCAGCATGACCTCGGCGAGGAGTCGGGCGCCCGCCGCGAGGTCCGCGGCGGACGCGCGCTCCCCCTCGTTGTGGCTGATGCCGCGCTCACATGGCACGAAGATCATGCCGGTGGGGCAGAGTCCGGCCATGTACTTCGCGTCGTGTGTCGCGCCGGAAACGATCCGCATATGCGGCAGCCCCTGGCGCGCGGCGGCGGCCTGGATCAACTCGCAGATCCGGGGATCGAACTCGGTGGGCGGAGAATTCAGCGTCTCGATCACGTCGACGGCGCATCCGCCGGCGTGCGCGCGGCACACGGCGGCCACCTCGTCGCCGAGGCGGCTGAGAACCGTGCCATCCGGGTGCCGAAAGTCGATGGTGAAGAGGACCTGGCCTGGCACCGTGTTCGGGGAGTTCGGACGGACCTCGAAGCGCCCGACCGTGAAGCGGGCCGTGTCGGTCGCATCGAGCATCAAGTCCCGGAGGGCGCGCACCATGTCGACGGCGGCCAGCAAGGCATCGCGGCGTCGCGCGCGCGGCGTCGTTCCCGCGTGGGCTTCCTCTCCCGTCACCTCGACCCGAAACCACCGGAGGCCCTGGATGCCGGAGACGACCCCGATGGTCTTGCCGGCGGCTTCGAGCACCGGCCCCTGCTCGATGTGCGCCTCCAGATAGGCGGTCATCGGGAAGCGGAAGGCCCGGCGATTCACCACCGGCGCCGCCTTGAGCGTCTGGGCCAGCGCCTGTTCGACGCCGACGCCGTGCGCGTCGACCGTTGCCAGCGCGGCTGCCAGCGCCAGGGCGCCGGCGAACACGGCCGAGCCCATCGTGGTCGGCTGGAACCGCGCACCCTCCTCGTTGGTCCAGATTGCCAGCTCGAGGGGGTGCACGGTCTCGACGCCGGCGTCGTCCACCGCCTCCAGGACCTCCAGCGCCGCCAGGACGCCGAACACGCCGTCGAAGTTGCCACCCGTCGGCTGAGTGTCCAGGTGAGACCCCGAGACGATCGGCCTCGCCGTCGGGCTGCGACCGGCGCGCCGGATGAAGAGGTTGCCGATGGGGTCGACGCTCGCCTCGAAGCCGCGCGCCGCCGCCCACCCGAGGACGCGCCTCCTGGCCTCGGCGTCCTCGGGCGTCAGCGCCTGACGGTTGACGCCACCGCGGCCGGTCGCCCCGATCTCGGCGATCTGAAGGTGACGCCGCCACAGGCGGTCCTCCTTCACCGCCGCCACGGCCGCGGCTACCGCCGGCGCCACCCGCTCGAGCGTCACGTCGAGATCATCTTCTTCTCGACGCCGACGCCGGCGGCGAGGGCGCGCTCGTACTCGAGGGGCACGGTCGCCGAATCTTGTAACGCGATCCCCGTCGAGTCAAAGACGGTGATCTGGGAAGCCGACGTTCGCCCAGGCGCGCGTCCCACGATCACCTCGCCGATCTCGCCCGCGACGTGGTCCTCGGTGATGAGGCCTTGCGCGAGCGGGACGTTGATCTCGCCGTCGGTCCGGCACTGGCGGAGGTCGTCGACGAAGATGCGGGCACGCTGGAGGATCCGCGGATCGAGCTCCTGATCGCCGCGCTTGTCGGCGCCCAGCGCGGCGATGTGCGTGCCCTCCGAGATCCACTCGTTCATGACGAGCGGACCGCGCGCCGGTGTCACCGTCACCACCACGTCCGCCCCGCGAACAACGGCCTCCAGGTCCTGCGAGCCACGGATCTCGAGGCCGCGGTACTTCGGCTGCTGGGCCGCCACGAACCGGTCGAGCGTTTTGCGCGAGCGGCTCCAGACCCGCACGTGCTTCCACGGGAAGATCCCGACGCAGGTCGCCAGCGTGCCTTCCGCCATGTGGCCGGCGCCGACGATGGCGAGCGTCGTCGAGTCGCGTCGCGCCATCCACTTGGCGGAGACGGCGGCGGCGGCGCCGGTGCGCATGACCGTATGGTGGCTGCCGTCGCAGATGGCGAGCGGGAAGCCGGTCTCCGGATGCGTGTAGATGAGAATCGAGAACACGGTCGGCAGGTCGAAGCGCTCCCGGTTCTGCTCGCGGATGGAGACCCATTTGCAGGCGGCCGCCTCCGGCTCCTCGATATACGAGGGCATCGCCTCCCACTCGCCCGGGTACTTGTCGAGGACGATGTGCCCCTTGGGCTCCATCACGAAGCGGCCCTCGCCGTGCATCCGGTAGGCCTGCTCCACACAAGCGACGTACTCGGCCGGGGTGAGCAACCCCATCATGTCGGTCCGGCTCAGGATCAAGGTCTTTCGGTTTCGCCAGCTCAGCGCGTGATTCGCCATCGCTCCCTCTCCCATGGCTCAGATCCTCCCGGACACACCACGCCGCAGGAACTCGCCCATACCTTCCTTGCCGAGCCACTCCGGGCCGTCGACGATCAGCTGGCCGCGCAGGAAGACTTTCTTGACCCGGCCCGTGACCGAACGGCCCTCGAACATCGTGTAATCGACCCGACTGTGACCCTCCGCGGCCCGAATGGTCCAGGTCTCGTCGGGATCGAACAGGACGATGTCCGCATCGGAGCCGACGGCGATGGTCCCCTTCCGGGGAAACAGGCCGAAGAGCCGGGCCGGAGCGGTCGAGGTCAGCTCGACGAAGCGGTTCAGCGACAACCCCTGCCGCTTGACCCCGCCGTCGAAGATCAGCGGCAGCCGCGTCTCCACACCCGGCGCGCCGTTTGGAATCTTGCTGAAGTCGTTACGGCCCTGCTGCTTGGAGAACTTCAAACCGTACGGCTGCTCGTTGAAGCAGAAGGGGCAGTGGTCGGTCGAGATCACCTGGAGATCGTCCGTCTTGAGGCCGCGCCACAACGCCTCCTGGTGGGCGGGAGTCCGGAGCGGCGGCGTCATCACGTACTTGGCCCCGTCGAAGCCCGGGCGATCATAATCGGCAGCGGTCAGGAACAGATAATGTGGGCAGGTCTCGGCATACACCGGGAGCCCCTGGTCGCGCGCCTGCGTCACGGCCAACAGCGCCTCGGCGGCCGAGAGGTGAACGACGTAGAGGGGCGTGGCCGCGAGCTCCGCCAGCCGGATCGCCCGGTGGGTGGCCTCGCCTTCCATCGAGGAGGGCCGCGTCAGCGCGTGATACTTCGGCGCCGTCTGGCCCGCGGCCACCGCGTCCTCGACCAGCACCTGGATGACGGGGCCGTTCTCGGCATGGATGCAGATCATGGCGCCGCCGGCGGCGGCCACCCGCATCGCCCTGAACAGCGCGCCGTCGTCCACCATCAGCACTCCCGGATAGGCGGTGAACAGCTTGAAGCTGGTCACGCCTTCCTGGATGAGGATCGTCATGTCGGCCAGCGTCTCTCGATTGACGTCGAGGACGATCATGTGAGCGCCGACGTCGACACAGGCGCTCTCCGCCCGCCGACGCCAGTTCTCCAGGCCCGGCCGCAGCCGCTCCCCACGAGTCTGGTTGGCGAAGTCGACCACGGTCGTGGTGCCGCCGAAGGCCGCCGCCTTCGTCCCGGTGCCGAAGGTGTCGACCGTGCGAGCGACGCCGAAATCCCAGTCGAGATGGGTATGCACGTCGACCCCCCCGGGCAGGACGAGCAGGCCCCGCGCGTCGTGTACCTGCGTGTGATCGGCCGCGGGGAGATCTCTCCCGATCATACGCACGCGGTCGTCCTCGATGAGGATGTCGGCGGTGTACTCGTCGACTGCGGTGACAATCCGTCCGTTCTTGATCAGCGTCGATACCATCTGAGCCTCCTCACCTGAGCCTCCTCACACCACGCGCTCGCCGACGGCGGCCAGCCGGGTGAAGGCGGCCAGCGAGCGTTCGATGACCTGGCGCGGTAATTTCTGGACGATGAAGACGAGACGCGTGCCGCGGTCTGCCGTGGGCCAGCCGTCCAGGTGCACGGGCGGATGCACGAGATGCTGGACACCGTGGATGACCACCGGCGTGGGCACGCCGACCACCTGGAGGAGTCCCTTCACCCTCAGGATATCCTCGCCGTGGGCGTGCAGCAGCATCGTGAGCCAGATGCCGAACGCCGTCCAGTCGAGCGCGCGGTCGACGGTCACGCTGAAAGCGTAGACGTCGCGGTCGTGCGCACTCGCCTGACCGACACCCGTCTCTGGAGGCGTGGCCGCCGCCACGGGCCCGAGCCAGCGCCGCGCGTCCTGCCGCGTGCCGGACGGATCGGCGGGGTCGCCGGCGAAGAGCTGGTCTGGCCCGATCGGATCGACCGCGGGCTCGAAGATCGGCGCGGCCGGATTCACGCGACGGCAGGCGGTTCGGAGCGCCTCCGCTTGCGCCGGCCCCGCGAGATCGGTCTTGGTCAGGACGACCCGGTCGGCGACGGCCACCTGCTTCACGGACTCGGGGTGCTGGGCCAGATGCCTGGCACCGTTGACCGCGTCGACCGTCGTCACGACGTGGCCCACCCGGAAATGGTGCCGCAGCACGGGCTCGGCCAGCAGCGTGAAGATGATCGGCGCCGGGTCCGCGAGGCCCGTCGTTTCGATGGCCAGCCGGTCGAACCTCGGGATCGTCCCCCGCTCCCGCTTGCTGTACAGGTCGCGGATGGCTGCGGTGAGGTCGGCGCGGAGGGCGCAGCATACGCATCCGCTCGGGAGCACCACGGTGCTCTCGTCGACGTGCCGCAGCAGCAGATGATCGAGGCCGACCTCTCCGAGCTCGTTGACCAGCACGGCGGTATTGGCGAGCTCGGGGGACGCGAGCAGGCGCCGCAGCAGCGTGGTCTTGCCGCTGCCGAGGAAGCCCGTAACGATGTTGACGGGGATGAGATCGGCGGCGGCCATGACCGTCGGGCCGCTACTCGCGTTCGACCGCGGCGATCAGCTGGGGATCGAGCGGATCGCAGCGACGCCCGGTCATCCGCTCCGCCACCGGCCACAACGCGGTCAGGTGCTGGACGATCGCGGACCGGCCGGTCCGAGTGCGGAGGACGAAGCAGTTGCCCTCCCAGTCTGCGAGCGTCAGGCCGTAATGCTTGAGCACCTTGTTGGCCAGCCCCACGCGGTGTAGCCGCTCCTGCCGTCGGGTCCGTCCCCCCGGCGGCGCCCCGGACCGGCTGTCCGGCCCGGCGGCATCCGTCCAGTGCGCTTCCGTTCCCAACACACCGCACAGTCCACACATCTCAGGTCTCCGCGCGGGCCCGACCCCCGGTCACTTCTGGCGCCGACTCCGCTTGGCGAAATCGTCGGCGATCTCGTCGAACCTCGCGAAGCGCACGCCGGGGTGCCGGGTGATGTGGCTGTACAACCGCTCGAGCATCATCAGCACCTGCGGGCGGCCGGAGACATCAGGGTGGATGGTCATAGGGAACACCGCGTAGTCGTACTCGCGATAGACCCAGTCGAACTGGTCCCGCCAGATCTGCTCGATGTCGTGTGGGTTGACGAAGCCGTGGCTGTTCGGCGCCGCCTTGATGAACATCATCGGTGGCAGGTCGTCCAGATACCAGCTCGCTGGAATCTCGATCAGCTCCGTCTCCCGCCCGCGCACCAGCGGCTTCATCCACGCGCTCGGAGGCTTGGCGTAGTCGATCTTGGTCCAGCTGTCCCCGACGCGGACGAAGTGCGGCTGGAAGTCGTGGTGCATCAGGCTGTGGTCGTACTTGAAGCCCCGCTTCAGCAGGAGCTCGTTGGTGACCGGGCTGAACTCCCACCAGGGCGCGACGTACCCGGCGGGGCGGTCGCCGGTCAGCTTTTGCGCCAGCTCGATGCACTTGTCGAGGACCGCTTCCTCCTGCTCGCGCGTCATCGCGATCGGGTTCTCGTGAGAGTAGCCGTGGATGCCGATCTCGTGCCCGGCGTCCACGACCATCCGGATCTGCTGCGGAAAGGTCTCCATCGAGTGGCCCGGCACGAACCAGGTGGTCTTGATGCCGAAGCGTTCGAACAGCTTCACCAGCCGGGGCGTGCCGACTTCCCCCGAGAACATGCCGCGCGAGATGTCGAGCGGAGAGTCCTCGCCGCCGTAGGACCCGAGCCAGCCCGCCACTGCATCCACATCGACGCCGAATGCGCACAGGATTTCCTTAGCCATGGGAGTCTCCCGCTTGTCTGAATGTGGTCACACGCACGGACCGGCCGAGGCCCCCGGTGAGGAGGTGGACATCCTCGGGGGCCCACCACGCCAGGACAGGGTCGCCGATGTCCACGGGGTCGGCGAAAAACCGCCCGTCGGCGACGTTCGCCACGAACGGCTCCCGTCCGGGGACGTCGATGGTCACCTTCACGTACGATCCCTGGTACTCGATCGCATGCACCGCGCCGACGACGGCGTTGGTCCGCTCGGGCGGCGCGCCCGGCGGCCGGCGGTCGCGCTCCAGCTTCACGCGATCTCGCCGGACGCAGCAGTGGAGCATGTCTCCCTCGGCGACCGTCTGGCCGCTCAAGGGGCTCGAGAAGCGCTCGCCGGTGTCACCGACGAGCGTGGCGAACCCGCCCGCCACCGACGCCACCTTCCCGGCGAGCACGTTCTGGCCGCCCATGAACCGGGCGACATACGCGCTGACCGGCAGCGTGTAGATCTCGCGCGCGGACCCGGCCTGTTCGATCCGGCCCTGATCCATGACGACCACCAGGTCGGCGACGGCGATCGCCTCGAGCTGCGTGTGGGTGACATGGACGAACGTGATCCCCAGCTCCTTCTGCATGCGTCGCAGCTCGCCGCGCATCTGCAGGCGCAAGAACTCGTCCAGCGCCGACAGCGGCTCGTCCAGCAGGAGGACCCGGGGCTTGGTGATCAGCGCGCGCGACAACGCCACCCGCTGCTGCTGGCCGCCCGAAAGCTGGGAGGGCATGCGATCGGCGAACCGGTCCAGCCGCACCTGGGCCAGCAGCTCCCGGGCGCGCCGGTGCCGCTCCGCCTTCCGGACGCCCCGCATCTTGAGGTTGAAGGCCACGTTGTCGAGCACGCTCAGATGGGGAAAGAGCGCGTAATTCTGGAACATCATGGCGGTGCCGCGCCCGGCCGGCGCCAGTCCCACCACCGACTCCCCGCCGATCCAGACGTCACCTTCGGTCGGCGTCTCGTGCCCGGCGATCATCCTCAGAATCGTCGTCTTGCCGCAGCCGCTGGGGCCGAGCAAGCAGCAGTAGCTGCCGTGGGGGATCTTCAGATTGATCGCATCCACCGCCACCGTCTGGTCGAAGCGCTTCGTCAGGTTGCGGAGCTCGATCTCGCCGGACATGAAGTCAGTCGCCCGCGTCGGTCCGCGTCCCGCGCCGCGTGCGGCGGCGCTGGATCAGGGCGATGGAGGTCAGGGCGACGGCGATCACCACGAAGGATACGGCGGTGGTCAGCGTTCCCAACGCGTACAGCGCGGGCGAGGTCACGTTGGTGGTCATCGCCCAGATCTCGAGGGGCAGCGTGTTGCGGCTCCCGATCGGGATGAGCGTGCGGGGGAACTCGTCGTACGAGAGCGTGAACCCGAACAGCGCTACCGCGATGATCCCGGGCAGGAGAATAGGGAGCACCACGTTCCAGAGCGTCTGCCCGTAACCGGCTCCGAGGTCGCGGGCCGCCTCCTCGTAGAACGGGTTGAAGCGGCTGAACACCGCGAACATGATCAGCAGCCCGAACGGCAGCGTCCAGGTGAGCTGCGCCCCGAGCGCCGAGGAGTACCAGGCCGGCTTGATCCCGAGGAACTGGAACATCAGGCCGACGCCCAGACCCAGCAGCAGCCCCGGAATGATCAGGCTGAAGATGGCCATGTAGAAGACGAGGGTCGAGCCGAGGAAGCGGCGGCGGAACGCCAGGCCGGCCATCACCGAGGCCGCCACGGTGATCGACAGGACGATGACCGCGAGCAGGATGGACCGCGTGAACGAGCCGGCGAAATCTCCCGTCCGCTGCTGCCCGAACAGCGCACCGAACCAGTGGAGCGACACGCCGTTCATGGGAAACGTCAGGCCGCCGGTTGGCCCCTGGAAGGACAGGATGAAGATGGCGGACATGGGACCGTAGAGGAACAGCACGTACAGCCCGAAGAATGCCGCCAGCGCGTAGAACGTCCAGGGGCGCCGGCCGGACCCGGGTCGGTGCATCAGCGTCTCCCCCTAACCAGCGAGCTCTCTCCGCACATCGACGATCCTGAGAATCCCCACCACCATCGCGGTGACGACGAGCAGCAGGACCACCGCGCTGGCCGCCGCCGGCGGATATTGCAACACGGCGATCTCGTTCGACATGGCCAGCACCACCGACGCACTCTGCCCGCCACTCATGATCTTGACGACGAAAAAGTCGCCCATGACGAGCGCGACGACGAAGATCGAGCCCATGGCGATGCCGGTCTTCGACAGGGGCACGACGATCTCGCGGATCACCCGAAAGCGACCGGCGCCGGCGTCCACCGCGGCCTCGATCACGGCCGGGTCGATCCGGGCCATGGAGTTGAAGATCGGCACGATCATGAACAGCGAGAAGAGATGGACATAGGCGATCACCACCGCGAAATCGGAGAACAGCAGGAACTCCAGCGGCTGGTCCACGATGCCGAGCGCGATCAGCGACTGATTGAAGATCCCGTTGCGACCGAGAAACGGGATCCACGAGATCATGCGAATGACGTTCGACGTCCAGAAGGGAACGGTGCAGACCAGGAACAGGGCCAGCTGCAGCAGGAACGGGCGGACATGGAAGACCAGGAAATAGGAGACGGTGAAACCGATGACGAGCGTGAGGGCCCACACGATGACGGCGTACTTGACCGTGTTCGCATACAGCGAATAGGTCAGGCTGGACCCGAACAGCTCGAGGTAGTTGGTGAGGACGAACGTCGGGATAATGTCGAACTGGTCGAAGTCGAAGAAGCTCACGGTCACGACCAGCACCAGCGGCACCCCGAAGAACACCAGCAGCAGGCATGCCAGGGGCGCCGCGAGGAGATGGTGGAGCCGCGTCACATTACTACGCCGAGACGAACTCGTTCCACTTACGAACCATGTAGCGGTTCTCGTCCATCAGCGTGTTCCAGCAGGCGACCTTGCCCATGCGCTCCCAGAAGGAACCGCCGTCGCGCACCTGACCCGCCTTCTCCATGAGCGTGCCATAGGGGTCCTTGATGTCGCCCTTGGCCGGCTTGCCGTCATACCAGTAGCCCCACTCGTCGGCCGTCATGAACTTCTTGGCGGTCTCGGGGACCGAGCTGTAGTAGCCCTGCTTGGCGATGAATCCGCCCTGCCAGCCGGACTGGTACCAGTTGAGGTACTCGTAGGCGGCGTCGAGCTTGAGGCCTTTGAGGTGCCGCATCGGAGCGATGCAGCTCGCCCAGGCGCGGTAGCCTTCCTTGAGCGGGGCGTAATAGCACGGGATGCCGCGGGAGCGCACGGCCGTCACGGCCGGCGACCACATCGACTGGATCACCACTTCCCCCGACGCCATCAGGTTGACCGACTCGTCGAAGGTCGTCCAGAAGGCCCGGAACTGACCCGACTTTTTCGCGTCGATCAAGATCTTGATGGTCTTGTCGATCTCCTCCTTGGTCATGTTGCCCTTGTCGCCGTACTTGATGTCGCCGCGCGACTCGATCGCCATGGCGGCGTCCATGATGCCGATCGAGGGCACGTCGAGGATCGCGGACTTGCCTTTGAACTCCGGATTCAACAGCTCGCGCCAGTGCTCGATCGGCCGCTTCACGATATCGGGCCGGATGCCGAGGGTGTCGGCGTTGTAGACGGTCGGGATCCCGTTCGCCCACTGCGTCGGCCGCTTGGAGAACTTCGTCGACTCCGGGCCGTCCACGTACTGCACTTCGAACGGGAGGACGCCCTCGGTCGAGACCTTCCGGCCGTCGGGATACTCGCCCTTGGTGAAGATCGGCACGACCTTGTCCCACCACTTGTACTTCTTGAGGTCGATGGGGTGGAGCACGCCGCGCGGGACCAGATGCAGCAGGAAGAAGTACTCCATGTCGGCGATGTCGACGGAGTTCGGCTGGGTCACGAACCGGTTGAGCAACGCGTCATGGGCGCCGGTCTGCATCTCGACCTGAAAGCCGAGATCTTTCGACGCCTGTCTGGCGATGTCGATGATCGCCGAGTACGAGCCGCCGACCTGGACCAGCTTGACGTCCTTGATGTTCTGGGCCCAGATCGTCGGGAATCCACCGATCGCGCCCGAGGCGGCCAGCATGCCGGCCGTCGCGGCGGCACCCTTCAAGACCTCGCGTCGACTGAGCTGCCGCCGTAGCGTTTTGTTTTTCGCCGACATGGTGACCTCCTCCTGGTCGTTCGAGTCGAGGCGGACAGCCGGGCCAGCCTGCGACGCACCGCGCGCCTCGCTTCCACCTAGCCGCGCGCGCAGGGAGACATAACATCGCATCGCCCGACGTGTCAAGGGCGACGGACAGACCGCTTGTCAGCGTCGGCGCGGCGGGCGAGCGCGCCCGTAGGACCGCTACAGTAGGAGGTAGCGGCGGTTCAGCGGGAGATCGTCGTCCGGCAACAGCGGGACGGGCTCGCCGTCGATCCTGATCTCGACGGTCCGCGGATCGATCTCGATCCTGGGGTTGGCCCCGTTGTAGAGCATGTGCCGCTTGCTGACCTGCCGCGTCCCGGTGACGGCGAGCGGCAGGCGGCGGCTCCGCACGTGCCGCCGGAAGTCGCCCGCCGCGGCGGCCGCCGAGACGAAGTTCACGGAGACGCTCGCCGCCGCGCGCCCGCTGGCACCCCAGTGCGCGGCGTAGAGCGTCGGCTCGCTCTGCGGGATCGAGGCGTTGCCCTCGCCGAGCGCTCCCCAGGCCGCGACCCCGCCCTTGATCACCAGCTCCGGCTTCACCCCGAAAAATTCCGGGCGCCACAGCACGATGTCCGCGAGCTTGCCGGGCTCGAGCGAGCCGACCCATCGGTCGATGCCGTGCGCCCGCGCGGGGTTGGTGGTGTACTTCGCCAGGTACTTGAGGATGCGCTTGTTGTCGTGCGGGCCGTCCTCGCCCCGGACGATCTTCATCTGGTGGGCGAGCTGCCACGTCCGGCGGATCGACTCGCCGATGCGTCCCATCCCTTGCGAGTCCGAGTTGATGATGCTGATAGCGCCGAGCTCGTGCAGCAGGCTCTCGGCGCGCATCGTCGCGTCACGGATCCGGTCCGCGACCATCAGGCGGTCGCTCGGCACGCGCGGGTTCATACCGTGCACCGACCACATCATGGCGTGGTGCTCGGGGACCACGTTGCGCCCATAGGGGATCGTGGGCGTCGTCGACGAGCCGATCACGTTGCCAACGCCGGCGATCGCGAGGATGTCGGGGGCGTGCCCGCCGCCGATGCCCTCGACGTGGTACGCGTGGATCGCGCGGCCCCCGATCGCCGCGACCGTCTCGTGGAGCTCGCACGACTCGTTGATACCGTCGGTGTGCATCGCGATCTGGATGTCGTGGGCGTCCGCCACGGTGAGCGCCTGGTCGATCACACTCGGATAGCCCGCGTAGTCCTCGTGCACTTTGAGGCCGCACGCGCCGGACTCGATCTGGCGGAGCAGCGGCTCCGGGACCGTGCTCGCCGCGCGCCCGAGGATCCCAAGGTTCACCGGCATCTGTTCGAACGCCTCGAACATCCGCCGCAGGTTGTACGCGGGGTTGTCGTTGAGGCCCCCGGTGATGAGCGTCGTCATGCCGGCCGCGAGCGCCACGGGGATCAGCCGCGGCTGGACGAGATGCACGTGGGTGTCGATCCCGCCCGGGGTCGCGATGAACCCGACGCCGTAGATCGGCGCTGTGGCGGAGCCGACGAGCAGGTCGGGATTGTCCACGACATCGGGGTTGCCGGCTCGGCCCACGCCGACGATGCGACCGTCCTTCACGCCGATGTTCGCCTTCAACACGCCCAGCACAGGGTCGATGACCACGACGTTCGTGATCAGCAGGTCGAGCTCGCTCACCGCCGGCACCCGGTCACTCATCATGATGCCGGTCCGCATGGTCTTGCCCCAGCCCCGGAGGAGCTCGTCGCCGTAGCTCGACTCGTCGCGCTCGATCAGGGCGAGCAGGTTCGTGTCACCGAGACGGATCCGGTCACCGGTGGTCGGTCCATAGCGTGCGGCGTACTCGGCCCGACTGACCTCACGCGCCACGGCGGGCCTCCTCCTCACGGTGACCGTAGCCGGCGAGGCGCACGCGCGCGAGTCCCTCTGGGAGGCGCTCAGGGTTGGTCGCGCCCTCGGTGAGCCGGTTGAACCCGACCACCACCCCGCGCCCGCCGAATGCGACGAGCCGGACGTGCTTGACCTCTGCGGGCCGCCAGCGCTCGGAGTCTCCGGCCGGGATGTCGAGGTGCATGCCCCACGCCCTCGCACGGTCGAACACGAGGCGGCGGTTCACCTCGAAGAACGGGAAGTGCGAGCTCACGAAGATCGTGTGGTCCGACGTGTTCTCCACGTCGATCTCGACGGTGCGTCGGTCGCGGTTGATCAGGATGGGACCTTCCCCGAACAGGATCTCGCCGGGCTTCATCCTGCACCTTCGCGCGAGCCCGCCTTCGCCGCGGCACGGATCGGCTGCTCGACGTGGAGGACGCGCATTCCGTCGCCGAAGAGGCACTCGATCTTCACCGTGCCGATCAGTTCCGGGACACCGTCCATCACGTCGTTGGTGGTGAGCGCCCGGCGGCCGACCTCGACCACCGCCTCGTAGGCGGCACCGCCGCGGGCCGCCTCGTGCATCTCGTCGCAGATGATGGCGAGCGCCTCGGGGTGGGTGAGCTTCCATCCCTTCGCGCGGCGCCTTCGGGCAAGCTCGGCCGCGGTGAAGATGATCAGCCGGTCCATCTCGGTCGGCGTGAGGTGCATCGTGCCCTCCTGGTCGCCTCCTCGCCGCCGCATTATAGGCCAGGTCTGCCTGTCGAGAGGGCACCTCACGAACGGGGGAGCCGGGACGTTTACCTGGTGTGAGCCAGAAACGCTTCAGGATGCTCGACTGGACTGGCCTCTCGACGCACCTCGATGACCATGGCTGGGCGATGGTCGAGAAGCTTCTGACCGCCGACGAGTGTGAAACGATCGCCGGTCTCTACGATGACGACGGCCGGTTCCGGAGCCATGTGGTCATGGCGCGGCACGGCTTCGGACGCGGTGAATACAAGTACTTCACGTATCCGCTGCCGGACATCGTCGCCGATCTGCGCACGGCGATCTATCCGAATCTGGCGCCGATCGCCAATCGCTGGAACGGGTCGATGGGGATCGATGTCAGCTATCCGGACGCGCATGCCGATTTCATCGCGCGCTGCCACAAGGCGGGGCAGACGCGGCCAACGCCGCTCCTGTTGCGATACGCCGCGGGCGACTACAATGCTCTCCACCAGGATCTTTACGGCGAGCATGTCTTTCCGCTGCAGATGACGATTCTCCTGTCGGAGCCCGAACAGGATTTCACCGGCGGAGAATTCGTGCTGACCGAGCAGCGCCCACGCATGCAATCGCGGGCCGAGGTGGTGCCGTTGCGTCGGGGCGATGCCGTGGTGTTCGCGGTGCACCATCGCCCCGTGCACGGCACGCGCGGAACCTATCGTGTCAATATGCGGCACGGAGTGAGCCGACTGCGATCCGGACATCGCCACACCGTGGGCGTGATCTTTCACGACGCGACATGATCCCGGACTTGTTCGAGGGTGAGCGCCGGGACGTGCCGCTCGCGCCGGGCGCGATATTGCTGGGTGGGTTCGCGCTGCCCTTCGAGGGACCCCTCGTCGCCGCGTTGGGGCGGGTCGTGGAGCGTGCGCCGTTTCGCCACATGGTCACGCCTGGGGGCCATCGGATGTCCGTTGCGATGACGAACTGCGGGGCAGCCGGCTGGGTCACCGATCGAACCGGGTACCGCTACGACGGCCATGACCCGGAGAGCGGGCGTCGCTGGCCGCCGATGCCCGACGTGTTCGCCGACCTCGCTGTCCAGGCGGCAGCGCGGGCGGGATTCGACGGCTTCGCTCCCGACGCGTGTCTCGTCAACCGATACGAGCCTGGAACCCGCCTGTCGCTCCACCAGGACAAGAACGAGCGGGATTTCGAGGCGCCGATCGTGTCGGTCTCGCTCGGACTGCCGGCCGTCTTCTTGTTCGGCGGATCACATCGAGCCGATACGCCACGTCGCGTCCCGCTGGCTCATGGCGACGTGGTGGTCTGGGGAGGTCCCGCCAGACTTCGGTATCACGGCGTCATGCCGCTCGAGCCAGGACATCATCCCTTGACGGGCGGGCACCGTATCAACCTGACGTTCCGAAAGGCGACCTGATTCCGTGGATAGACGGCAACTCCTGCGACGACTCGACACGGCGTGGAGGGCATTCGAGGAGTCGTACGCCGGCTTGTCAGACGCGCAGCTGATGAAGCCCGGCGTCACGGGCGACTGGTCGGTCCGAGACATCCTCGCGCACGTGAGCACGTGGGAAGAGGAGGCGTTGACGCACCTGCCGCTCATTCTCGAGGGCGGCACGCCACCGCGGTACTCCGTCAGGTACGGCGGCATCGATGTCTTCAACGCCCGCATGACGGAGCAGAAAGCGCGCCTGTCGCTCTCCGCGGTGCGACGGCAACTGGACGCGACCCATCGCCGGCTCATCGACTTCATCCAGAGGGCGCCCGAAGGTCAGCTCAGCCGCGAGACGCGCTTCCGTCGTCGCCTACGGCTCGACACGTACAGCCACTACCCGCAGCACGCCGGGGCGATACGGCAATGGCGACGAAACGTGTCGGTGTGAGCCCGCAGCCCTTCGAGGAGATCGTGGCCGAGCACGGGCCCACCGTGCTGCGCGTGTGCCGAGCCATCCTGGGGCGGGTGGACGCCGAGGATGCGTGGTCGGAGACATTCCTCGCCGCATTGCGCGCCTATCCGCGCCTGCGCGCGAACAGCAACATCGAGGCGTGGCTCGTGACGATCGCACACCGCAAGGCGCTCGACCACCTGCGCGCATCGCGTCGCCTTGTCGTGACCGACGAGCTGCCGGAGCGCCCCGCGAGGGACGGCAGCCCTGAGGGCTGGGAGTCCGGTCTGTGGGAGGCTCTCGAGGCGCTGCCGCTCAAACAGCGGCAGACGATTGCCTACCACTACCTGGTGGGGATGCCCTACCTGCAGGTCGCCGAGATCGTGGGCGGCAGTGAGGACGCCGCCAGGCGAGCCGCGGCAGACGGCATCGCCGCCTTGCGAAAGACGTTTCCGAAAGGAGAGTCCCGATGATGAAGGAGCGCGATCTGTTCGCCGCGTTGCCCACCATCGACGAAGCGGTGAGCCGGAGGCTGCACCAGCGCCTGGTGGACGCCGCGAGCGCCGCCGGTCTCCTCGACGTCGCCTACCGCACCATCGAGACCCCCGTGGGCACGCTGCTGTTGGCGGCCACCCCGAAGGGTCTGGTCCGGGTCGCATACGCGAGCGAGGACCATGACCTCGTCCTGGAGCGCCTCGCCCGCGACGTGAGCCCGCGCATTCTGCGGGCCCCTGCGCGCCTGGACCGCGTTGCCCGGGAGATCGAGGAGTATTTCGCGCGGCGACGCAGCACGTTCGACACGCCGCTGGATCTGCGGCTCTCGCACGGCTTCCGCCGTACGGTCCTCTCGCACCTGCCGGAGATCGGCTACGGGAAGACCGCCAGCTATGCCGCGGTCGCGAAGGCGGCTGGCCGCCCGAAGGCGGTGCGCGCCGTGGGCAGCGCCTGCGCAACCAACCCGCTGCCCGTCGTGGTGCCCTGTCACCGCGTCGTGCGGAGCGACGGCACCATCGGACAGTACGTCGGTGGCGTCGAAGCCAAGCACATGCTGCTCGCGCTGGAGTCGGCCGCCTGAGCCCCCGTGCGAAGTAGAACGAGAGCCTATCCGCCGCCGCGCGGCGGGAAGTCCTTCGGGGTGACGAGGCTGTTGGCATCGGTGAGATCGAGCACGGTCTCCTTGCCGGCGCCGACCACCACCCGGATCTCCCAGAGCTTGACCCCCGCGCTCCGACCCACGACACGGTAGGCGCCGGCCGGGAGGTCTGACATCCTGTAGGGCCGCCCGAGGCCGATATGCAACCGGAACCTCTGGCCCTTCGTGGAGGCGTCATCGCCGTTGAACCGCAGCTCGAGCGAAACGTTCTGGGCATCGGGGCTCACGCCCGACCACGCGGTCGTGCCATTGATCGATCCGACGCCGGCCGGCGCCGGCTGACCTTCCGCTCCCGGCATGGGCGACACCGTCACGCTCCGCCGGCCGGGCGAAGCCTCCGCATCGGACACACGCTCGGCCGCCGCCAGCCATGCACGCGCCATGGCGACCTCGGGTGCTCGGTGCTCGACGACCCAGCGGAACTGCTCGCTGGCCTCGTCGTGCCGGTCGAGGCGGCTCAGCGCGGAGCCCAGGGCGAACCGGAGCTTGAGATCGTCCGGGGTCGCCTTGAGCGCTTCACGGTATTTCGCGACGGCCGCGGCGTAGTCGCCGCGGCTCGAGGCCGCGTCTCCCTCCTCGCGGGGAGACGGGGCCACGACGGTGGGCGTCGACGCCGGCGCCGGGGGAGTTGGGGAACCGCTGCGCCCGGACACCAGCTTCGCCGCGAGAAGAGTTGCCAGAGTGCGCGTCACCGTGAACCGGAGCGTGAGGTCGTGCGGCGCCGTCCGGGACGCTTCCCGGTACTTCGCGAGCGCCGCGGCGTAATCGCCGCGGCTCCAGGCCGCATCTCCCTCCTGGCGAGCAGACGGGGCCGCGGCGGCTGGCGACTGCGCCGGCGCCCGGCGGTTTGGACCACTGCACCCGAACGCCAGGGCCGCCGCGAGCATGGCGGCCAGTGCGCGCATCGCCATCTACTGATCCGTCCAGCTGTACGGCCTCACGAGCCGGCGACCGATGCCGTCCTGGACCAGATCCAGCGCCTCCTTGCTGAACAGAAGCTTGGCGTTGCCTCTAATGTCGCCTTCGAGGTTCGTGGACCCGTCGCTGTGGAGCTCGTTGACGATGGTGGCGCCGTACACCGCCTGGTTCCCGCCGCCCCGATATCGGAGGCCGATGTTGTTGCCGGTGGCGATGATCGACCCGTTCCAGCGGAAGCTCCCGTTGATGTCCGCGTTGCCGTTCTCGATGATGAGGATACCCGTGCCGGTGCTCGTCCCCGAGACGTCGAGCGAGGTGAACTGGGTGTTGAGGTCGGTCAGATCGCCCTTGATATAGATGACCTTCGGCTTCGACGTCGTGCCCCAGCAGGTGGAGCTGTTCCAGTTGGTCGAGCAGGTGGACCCGATGCCGCTGATCGAGTGCGTGTTGCCCGGGCTCGTGTTGATGGTGATGTCGGCGTACGCCTTGAGTGCGTTGACGTAGTCGGTGACCATCTGTGATGTGAGGGCGCCGTCCGACTGGACGGCGCCGGCGCCGGTCGTCGTCGCCGGCGGGTTGCTCGAGCTGGTCTCGTCCCTCCCGCGGACGTCGTTCTGCTGGTTGTTGGCCAAGGCGTTCTCGACCTGGGTCTCGAGCGCTGGAAGACTGCCGTTGACCGAGATCCCATAGACGGCGTTGGCGGTGCCGGTCGGTGAGGTGCTGTCGCTCATCTTCCAGTCCCGCCCGTCGATCGCGAAGCTCGAGCCGCTGAAGTTCACGTCGGCCTGGACGCCCGGGAAGGCGAGCGCTGCGTTCATCGAGGGGATGACCACCTTCGAGACCGCGACGGTGATCGTCCGTGTCGCGTCCCCGAAGGCGCCGGTCGAGGTGACGATGACCTTGTCGTTGGTGTCGTTCGTCGCGTTGGCGCCGCTCTCCACCGCCACGCCGGTGATCTTGTTGTCGCCGGCCCTGCCGTCGTTGCG
>Ga0209468_1000141_pt1 | contig 34766 bp, 30 predicted proteins | sample GraSoiAngelo_102_FD_185871 | JGI IMG/M metagenome (GOLD analysis project Ga0209468, IMG submission 185871) | Grasslands soil microbial communities from the Angelo Coastal Reserve, California, USA - 14_0903_02_40cm (SPAdes) (version 2) | ecosystem: Environmental > Terrestrial > Soil > Grasslands ...
CCCAGTTCCGTGAGCAGCGACGTGTAATTCGGCAGCATGAAATCTTCGAGCTTCTGCTCACCTGACGCAGTCAACTCTCGCACTTTCGCCGATAAAAAAATCTTGCGATCGAAGCCTGTAGCGAGCTGGCCGGCACGTACGGCCAGCGCGGTCTTGCCGATGCCGCCTGGACCATCAATCAACGCTCCCCACGTCCGTGCCTCGGGCGAAATCGCGTCTTGAATGAACGCGAGCTCTTTCTCGCGTCCGAAGAAATACGGCTGCGGTGGCAGTGAAGAGGGAACGGGCTTCTGCTCTTCGCCGGTCTCCTCCCCTTTGAGCGGCGCTTGTTGCAGCGCGTGCAACACGAACGCGGCCGCATTGCGTGCAGCCTTCTGTTGGCGCGCATCGCGGTCGGCATCCTTTTTTCCATCTGCCCAGTCGCTGATGGCTTTTACGAGGATCCAATCGACCTTGCCGTTTTGACAGGCGGCGTACAGGCCGCCTCCCTCCATCTCTCCGCCGATTGCTTCGGCCTCCAGTTTGAGCAGCTGCGCGCGATATTTCTTGTTGTCGATCAGGTGGTCGCCGCAGAGGAAAAGTCCGAAATCGACTCTCCCTTTCGATGAGTCCCAGGCCAGACTTGCCATTCGAAGCCAATTGAAGAGCCGAGGTGAAGAGGAGGGGCGGTCTCCACGCGCGACGACCTTGAGATTGCCGGCCTTGTCTGTGCCGCGGCGTTGGAGGTCGTACAACATGATGCGATGCGCGACGAGGACGTCGCCGATGGCGTGCTTCTTATCATCGATCCCAAAGGCGATGCCGACCATGATCACGGCCGACGGCGAGAGCGCCTCGATGCCTTTGCGAACGAGCTCCTGAGAACCGCCGGTCCCGCCCGAGCCCATTCCGGAAAGCGCCATGAAGACTCGAGTGCCATTGACTTCACCGAGATCGAGGTAATGACCATCGGCGATCGACTCGGGCTTTGCTTCCTTCCCTGTTGCTTCTTTGAAGACTTCGATCACCGCGCGGCTTTCGACCGGCGTCACTGTCACAATCAGAACATCCGCTTTCTGAACCATCACTTTCGCGGAATCGCCTCCACCACCCGATCAATCGCCTCTTCCAGCGTCCCGCTCCCGCCTAACAAGTAAGGATACCAATGATTCTCGACGGCAGTACGGTAAAACGGCCACGCCCGCGTAAATAGATCCTCCGACGACGGAATGAATTTCGTCCCTCGCTCCGCGAGGTAGCGGCGTGTGAGCTCGCTCGATGTTGCGAACAGAATCGCGTGCCAGAGGTCGTGGGGGTGACGGATGTTGCGCTTCTTCGATGCGGCGGCGGTTCCGCGGTTGGGGTTGACGACGGTGTGGGAGCTTTCGTGGAGGAGCATTTCGAGCGCGCGCAGGCCCTGGTAGCCTTCGTCGCGGCACGACATCGTCGTGATCCAGCCGCCGGCGAGGCCGTAGGTGGTGTAGGCGCCGTATGGGCCGGCGAACGGGGTGACGTAGACGCGGATGCGCTCGGGCCAGGGAGTGCGATAGACCTTTTCGTGAGCGCGTACGAGCTCGTCGCCGGCTTCGCGCATCATCGCGGCGGCGTAGGCCATGAAGAAGCGGTTCGCGTTGTCGTCGGCGGTCCACCAGTGTGCGCGATAGATAGGTGCGGCTTTTTTCAAGGTGTCGGCGACGGGTGCGTCGATGATCGGGTCGACGGCATCGTCCGCGACTTGCGTGAGTCCGTCGGTCGTGATGACCATCGTTTTCGAGAACGTCATGTCGCCGCTGCCGCCCGCGGTTTTGTAGGCGGCGACGGCTTCGTTCCATGCGGTCTGTTCTTCCGGCTTGAGTGCGCCGAGGTCGCGCGGCTGCTCGCGCATGGCGTCGTCGATGAGCGTTTGGTGAAGGCTCATCCAGAAGCTGTTGTGAAACTCCCAGTGCGAGGCGCGCACGACGTCGGCGGCGTGCGCGCCGAGGGAGAGGAGCAGAAGGACAAGAAGTTGACTATGGCGTCGAAAGCGCATCTTCGAGCACCTTCCGCAGCCGCAGTCCGCCGCGCAGCAGTCTCTCGTACACGACCCCGATGTTTTTCTTCGCATACTCGGAGCCGAGAACACCGTTGCCGATGTCGTACGCGTAGCGCGCCGCCGCGTAGTGCGACTCCTCGAACCAATCCTGCACGGTGCCGCGCTGCAGTTCTTCGACGGAGCGTCCGCGCATCTCGTACGTCAGCAGTTGAGTGACGTAGTCGTCGACGGTCGCCGGGCCCCAATCGATGATTCCTGAGTCCCAGATGCTGTGCAGGTTCGTTTCGATGCCGAGGAAGCGGACCTTGACGCGATTGCCGCCGAGGTCGGGGACCATCTGGCCGGTCGTGTCGTCTTTGACCATGCCGCCGGCGGTATGCATCGGCTGATGAAGATCGCCGATGAGATGGACGACGAAGATGAGCGCCTCTCGGCGCTTGTCGTTCGGCTGCGTCCGATCCTTCAATACCGCGACGTACTTCTCGATCCCCGCGATGATGCACTGATCGTCCTTGCAGTCGCGCGCGCGGTCGAACGTCAGCAGCTCGTTCGGCGTGTTCGCGAAATGCAGCGAGCCGGTGTTGCCAGGGCGGTTGCCTTTCGTCTCCTCGGCGCGCCACTCATCAGGCAGCGAAGCGACGTCGCGCAGCGGCGCGCCGAAGTTCAGCTGCCGGACCTGCGCCGCCACGTTCGGCGAGAGGCCGCGTTCCGCCAGCTCGGCGACGATCGCGTGACCCTTCGCTCCCCAGGCGAACGCTTGCAACGGAAAGAGAACGAGCAGGAGAATCAAGCGTGCGGTGCGCATGCGGAGATACTACCGCGCCCTACCCACTGATCGCCGCGTCCACCAAAGCCTTCTGTTGCTCTTCGTGCCGGTGATGCGATCCCGTCGCCGGCGCGGCCGCCACCGGCCGCCCGACGTAGCGCACGTTTGAATGCAGCGCCGTGAGGCGCTCGTGCAGGAACGGCCACGCGCCCATGTTGCGCGGCTCTTCCTGCACCCAAACGAGCTCGCTCGCGTTCGGATATCCCTTCAGCGCTTCGACGATCATCGGTTGCGGGAAGGGATAGAACTGCTCAAGCCGCAGGATCGCGACGTTCGCGTTCGCTTTGTCGCGCGCCTGTTTGAGGTCGTAGTAGACCTTGCCCGACGTGAGGATCACGCGCTTCACTTCGTCGCTCGTGGCGACATCGTGCAGCACCGGCTCGAAGCGGCCGTTGGTCAACTCGTTGACGGCCGAGACGGCCATCGGGTGCCGCAACAGCGACTTCGGCGTGGTGACGATCAGCGGCTTGCGCGGGTTGTTCTTCATCTGACGGCGCAGCGCGTGGAAGTACTGCGCGGGCGTCGTCGGATAGATGACCTGCATGTTGCCTTCGGCGCAAAGGGTGAGAAAGCGCTCGAGGCGCGCCGATGAATGCTCCGGTCCCTGTCCTTCGTATCCGTGCGGCAGGAGCATCACGAGTCCGCTGTGCTGTCCCCACTTCTCCTCGGCCGACGACAGGAACTGGTCGATGATGATCTGCGCGCCGTTCATGAAGTCGCCGAACTGCGCTTCCCAGACCACGAGCGCGCCGGGATCGGAGACGGAGTAGCCGTACTCGAATCCGAGAACTCCATATTCGGAGAGCAGCGAATCGTAGACGGCGAGGCTGACTTCAGCGTCGGGATCGTTCGTCTCGCGTGTCAGCGCGTTGTCGACGACAACGGGATCGCTGACGTTCGCCGGCTTCGCGTCGCGTGCGAGCGTGTTGAGCGGGACGATGCCGTTGCCGGTCACATAGTCGAACAAAATCGCGTGGCGATGCGAGAACGTGCCGCGGCCGACGTCCTGTCCGGACAAGCGCACGCGGAATCCGTCGAGGAGCAGCGAGCCGAAGGCGATGAACTCCGCGGCGCCCCAATCCATCGGCTCTTTGCCTTCGGACATCGCCTGCCGCTTCGCGAGCACGGGCTTGAGCTTCGGATGCGGCGTGAATCCTTCCGGCACGTTGAGCGTCGCGCGGATTTTTGCGAGCACTTCGTCGGTGATCGAGGTGTCGGGCGACGGCTCTTTCTGATAGCCCGTCACTTCTTCGTCGGTCCAGAGCGGATCGCGCTGCGAGGGCGGCGCTTCCTGCTCTTTCGTGCGATCGAACGCCTCCTGCAGTTTGGCCTGGAACTGATCGAGCCAGCGCTCCGCTTCCTCGGGCGAGATGTCGCCTTTGCGCAGGAGTTGTTCGGTGTAGATCTTGCGCACCGAGCGATGTTCTTTGATCAGCTTGTACATCTTCGGCTGCGTCAGCGACGGCTCGTCGCCTTCATTGTGGCCGTGGCGGCGATAGCAGAGGATGTCGAGCACGACGTCTTTGTGAAATTGCTGGCGGAAGTCGTACGCGAGTTTCATCGCGCGCACGCACGCCTCGGGGTCGTCGCCGTTCACGTGGAAGATCGGCGCCTGCACCATCTTCGCGACATCGGTCGCATACCACGACGATCGCGCGGCCTCGGGGCCGGTCGTGAATCCGATCTGGTTGTTGATGACGAGGTGGATCGTGCCGCCGGTGCGATAGCCGCGCAGTTGCGAGAGATTCAGCGTCTCCGCGACGACGCCCTGCCCGGCGAACGCGGCGTCGCCGTGCAGCAGGACCGGAAGGACGAACGAGCGGTTTTTGTCGGCGAGCAGTTTCTGTTTCGCGCGCGTCATGCCTTCGACGATCGGGTCGACGGCTTCGAGGTGCGACGGATTCGACGCCAGCGTGAGCTTCATCAACTCGCCGGACGGCGTCTGATGCGCGCCGTCGGCGCCGAGGTGGTATTTCACATCGCCGGAGCCTTCGCGGGAGTTCGGATCGATGTCGCCTTCGAACTCGCGGAAGATCTGCTCGTACGATTTGCCGAGCGTGTTCGCGAGGACGTTGAGCCGTCCGCGATGGGCCATGCCGATCACGCCTTCGACGACGCCGTCAGTTGCGGCTTCGTTGAAGAGGTAGTCGAGCATCGGGATGACGGACTCCGCGCCTTCGAGCGAAAAGCGTTTGTGTCCGACGTACTTCGTGTGCAGAAACTTCTCGAACGCCTCGGCGTCGTTGAGCTTCATCAGGATGCGGCGCTTCGTCGCGCCGTCGAGCGGATGCTTGTTGCGCGACGGCTCCATGCGGTCCTGCAGCCAGCGCTTCTGCACCGTCTCCATCATGTGCATGTACTCGGGGCCGATTTTTCCGCAGTACGTCTCGCGCAGCGTGTCCAGAATGTCGCGCAGCTTCGCGGTCTGCTTCCCGCACAAGCCGCCGCAGACGAAGTCGCGGTCCAGGTCCCACAGCGTGAAGCCGTAGAACTGCGGATCGAGCTCGGGATGCTTGGAGACTTTGTAGTCGAGCGGATCGAGATCGGCGAGGAGATGTCCGCGCACTCTGTAGGCATTGATGAGCTGCAGCGCCGCGGCTTCGCGCGCGACGATCTCGTCGGAGGTCGTCGACCCGAGGGCGAGGCGATGGCGGTCTTTCGCCCAGCGAATCGGCTCGTAGGGGATGCGAAGGTCGCGATAGATGTCGTCGTAGAAGTTGTCGCCGCCTAACAGCAGCTCGTGCACGCGCGCGAGGAACGCGCCCGACTCCGCGCCCTGGATGATGCGATGGTCGTACGTCGACGTCATGGTCATCACTTTCGAGATGCCGAGGTCGGCGAGCACGGCTTCGTCGGCGGCGGAGTATTCGGCGGGATAGTCAATCTGTCCGGTCGCGATGATCGCACCTTGCGATGTCATCAAACGCGGCACGGACGCGGCGGTGCCGAGGGTGCCGGGATTCGTGAGCGAGAGCGTCGTGCCTTCGAAGTCCGCGATCTCGAGCGTGTTGTTGCGCGCCTTGCGGACGACGTCGTTGTAGGCCTTGAGGAACTGCGCGAAATCCATCCGGTTCGCGCCCTTGATGTTCGGCACGAGCAGCGAGCGCGAGCCGTCTTTGCGCTCGATGTCGATGGCGATGCCGAGGTTCACGTCCTCGCGATCGATGCGCGCGGGAGTGCCGTCCTGCATCGCGAACGCGGCGTTGAGGCGCGGGAACTCTTTGATCGCTTTCACGAGCGCCCACGCGACGATGTGCGTGTAGGACGCCTTCGGCTGGCCGCTGTTCGCGAGATGACTGTTGACGACGCGCCGGTTTTCCTCGAGCACCTTGACCGGGATGTTGCGCATGGACGTCGCGGTGGGGACGGAGAGCGACGTCTCCATGTTCGCGACGATCTTCGACGCCGCGCCGCGAAGCGGAACGGCATTGCCGGCGGGGGAGGGGACGGCGGTGGGGCGCGGTGCTGGAGTGGTGCGCGCCTCCGGCGCGCTTTGGGGGACAGGAGGCGCGCTGGAAGCGCGTACCACTCCGCCACCTACCGCGGCGAGAGGCTGCTCCTCCTCCTCGGCCGGCGGCTGATAGTCATCGAAAAACTCCCGCCAGCTCGTGCTGACGGATTGGGGGTCGTTGCGGTACTTCTCGTACAGCTCTTCGATGAAGGCGATGTTTGCGCCGAATACTGAGGACATAGCACCTATTCTTTTTCGTTCGCTTCGACTGCGGTATGCGAGAGCGACGTGAGACCGAGCCACGCGAACCCGGCGGCGAAGCCTCCCAGAACGTCGGACGGGAAGTGTACGCCGAAATAGACGCGCGAGAATCCGACGCTGAGGATGGTGAGGCCGGCGACGGAATGCGCCAGCGCCTGCGCGGGAAGCGAATGCCGCTCGACGAGATGATGCACGACGATCGGATACGTCGCCGCGGACAATAAAGAATGTCCGCTCGGGAAGCTGTGCGACTTCGGCAGCGCGATCTTGCGCGCCAGCTCGCGCGGACGCTCGCGACGGAAGATGTTCTTGAGAATCGTGTTGATCGCCATCGCGCCGCCGGTCGAGACGACGACCGTCATCGCGTCGTGTTTGCGTCCGCGGCTCAACATCATCAGTGCAGTGACTCCGGCCGCGGTGCCAATCGCCCAATGCGAGCCGAGCTGCGTGATCGCGTGCATCACCTGGTTCGTCGCCGGGTCGTCGATGCGATGGACGGCATCCATCACCAGCGCGTCCATCTTGTCGGCGTCGCCGTCGACGACGTTGTCCGCCTGTTTCTTGAAGAACCAGAGCGCGAGCGCGCCGAGGACCACCCCGCCGCTGCGGCCGATGGCGAGCGGCAGGAAGTGATGGCGGCGCTTGCCTGCGCGCAGCGGTTTTTTCTTCGCCGTACTCTTCACGGGGCGGATACTAATGCAACGAACTGATGTGCGGGTTCCGCGCCACACGATTTGCGATAGAAATCGAGCGCGTCCGTCCACGGAATGATCGCGCGTTCGTAGCCGAGCGCGTGCAATTCCGCGAGCGCTTGAAGGAGCAGCTCGCGCCCGATCCCGCGCCCGCGCATCGACTTCACGACGCCGGTCGGGCCGAACACGCCGAGGCCGCGATTGTTCGCTTCGTATGCGGCGAAGCCGGTGAGCGCGCCGTTTTCTTCAGAAGTGACGATGCCGAGCGCGCGGGAGCATTCGAAGCGCCAGATCTTTCCGAAGTGCTGTTCGATGAATTCGAGGACAGTGGAGCGGCGGCCGCTTCGGCCGCCGAGGTCTCGCGAGATCCCGGCGCCCGAAGCGGGCGCCGCTCCACTGTGTACGTTCCATGTCCACGCTTTTTCGATGAACCCGCGTTGCGCAAAAAATGCGCGCGTTCCTTCATCCTCCGCGAACACTCCCGGCACGAAGTAGTTGCCCGGCTCCGCGAAAATCACGCTCGCGTTCGAGTCGGCGACGAGCGCGCTTCCGATGCCGCGGCGCCGCGCGTCGCGATCGACGACCAGCACTCGCAGCCACTTCCCGCACGTCACGGCTGCGCCTTCGAAGTCGCCGTAAATCCTCGTCACCGGCGCGCCGGCGATTCCCTCGCCGAAACATTTCTCTTCGGCGACCACGTCGAGCGCATAGGGCGCGTCATTCGCGCGCGCGAAGAGCGCGCGCAGCGAGGGGAGATCGTCGCGCGTGGCGGTGCGGATGACGGCCCGCATTTCGCAACATTCTGAGGCATGAGCGATGTCATCCGTTGCGCTTCCTGCGGCCAGCTGAATCGCGTGCCGGACCTCGGCAGCGGCAAGAGGGCCGTTTGCGGACAATGCAAGACGCCGCTCGCCGCCGCCGCCGCGCATAATGGACATCCCGTCGAGCTGAGCGATTCGAATTTCAAGTCGATGATCGGCAACGGCGACTACATCGTCGACTTCTGGGCGGGCTGGTGTGGTCCATGCCGCATCATCGCGCCGGTGATCGAACAGCTCGCTTCCGAACGCAATGACGTTCACTTCGCGAAGGTGAACGTCGACGAGAATCCGCGCACCTCGGCCGCGTTCGGCGTGCAGAGCATTCCGATGCTGGTCTTCTTCCGCAATGGCGCCGAAGTCGGACGCGTCACCGGCGCCGTGCCGAAGGCGCAGATCGAGAACGCCATCACGCGCTACTTCCACTGATGGCCTCGTACATCCTCAAACCCGGCCGCAGCGAGCTCGAGATCTTCACGAGAAAAGTGCTGATCGTGATCACGTTCGGACTCGCACTGGCGCTCTTGTGGGAAGCGCGCGGCGTTCTCGTCCTGATCTTCATCGCCGCGATCATCGCCGCCGGCATCGCGCCGGCCGTGCATCGCGTGCGCCTGTTGTGGCGCTTCTGGTTCCACAAACGCCTCGCGCGCGGACCGGCGGTGATGATCGTCTACCTGCCGGTGCTCGTCGGCGTCGTGCTGTTCGCGATCCTCGTGTTGCCGCGCGTCGTTGCGGAGTCGCGCGAGTTCTCCGCGCAGATGCCGCAGCTGATCGAGAGGAACATCCTCGCGCCGCTGGAGCCGTACGTGCCGGTCAACTTCATCCGCAAGGAGCTGCACGGAAAAATTCAGCTGCCGCGCTCGCAGGTGTTCGCGTACATGCGCAACGCCGCGACGGCGATCGCGTCGGTGATGGCGGTGCTGTTCATGGTCGCGTACATGCTCGTCGACGCCGAGCGATTGCGAAATTTGATGCTGCTCGTCTATCCGCCCGAGGTGCGCGGCGATCGCCGGCGCACGCTGATTCGCGTCGCGAACCGGATGAGCCTCTGGCTATCGGGACAACTTCTGCTCTCGGGAATCATGGGCGTGACGACCTTCGTCGCGTTTCTCCTGCTGCGCGTTCCTTACGCGCTGCCGCTCGCGATTCTCGCCGCCGTCGGCGAGTTCATTCCGATGATCGGCCCGACGCTGGCCGCGATTCCCGCGCTGGCGCTCTCGCTCTTGCATTCGCACTGGCAGTTCTGGGCCGTGCTCGCGTTTGCGGTGCTCAGCCAGAAACTGGAAAACCTCGTGCTCGTGCCGCGGATCATGTCGCGGCGGATGTCGATCTCGCCGCTGGCCGTCTTCATCGCCTTCATGATCGGCGCCTCGGTCCTCGGGATCGCCGGCGCGATCATCGCGATCCCCGTCGCGGCGATCGTGCAGGTGGCGTTCGACGAGGCATTCGTCTCGCGACGCGAGCGCCGGCAGGACGTCGACCGCGCGGGGACGCTATTGCGTAAGGCGGACTGACCGGCACGTTTTGCGGCTGTTCATGTCGTCGGCGAGAGGCACATTCGTGCGCGCACGGCACAGGAATGCAGAAAGCAGAAGGCAGAGGGCAGAATGCAGAAGTAAGAAACCCGCCCACCGGGAGTCGTGTCGTTTGGGCGTGTTTCTCAGTTCTTCCTTCTGCCTTCTGCCTTCTGCTTTCCCGGCCGGTGCGCGAACGATCACGCAATCATCTCTGGCTCGTATCGCCTGATTCGTGCCTGTTCTGTCCCACTTGACAATCTCCATTGAGACCATCACAGTCCGCCTCATGAGAGCAACTGAGACTCAGTCTCAACTAGGCCGGTTCGTGATCCTCACGTTTCTCGCCCTTCCCGCGTGGGCGGCGCAGTTCGAGGGGCGGGCGGTGGACGTGGCGGGTGCTCCTATCGCCAATGCGAGCGTCAGCGCGTTCGCGGGCTCGTCGACGAAGACGACACGGACGGATGCGGACGGACACTTCGCGCTCGCGCTCGATCCCGGCAGGTACGTGCTTCGCGTCGCCGATGACGCGCACGAGATCGTCGAAGAAGTGAGCGTCATCGACGGGATGACGCCGCACGATTTCGTGCTGCAAACCGTCGTGCGCGACACGATCACGGTGCGCGCGCCGGACGGTTACGTCGTCCCGAACATCACCAGCGCGACGAAGACCGCGACGCCGTTGCGCGACGTGCCGCAGTCCGTCACCGTGGTGACGCGGCGGCTGATGCAGGACCAGGTGATGACGAGCGTCGGCGACGTCGTGCGCTACGTGCCGGGCGTGATGCTGCATCAGGGGGAGAACAATCGCGATCAGGTGATCATGCGCGGCAACAGCTCGTCGGCCGACTTCTTCGTCGACGGCGTGCGCGACGACGTGCAGTACTACCGCGATCTCTACAACCTCGAGCGCGTCGAGGCGCTGAAGGGCCCGAACGCGATGATCTTCGGGCGCGGGGGAGCCGGAGGCGTCATCAATCGGGTGACGAAGGAGGCGGGCTTCACGCCATTGCGCGAACTGTGGCTTCAGGGCGGTGCGTGGAACGACCGCCGCGTCAGCGCGGACCTCGATCAGCCGCTCAATGACAAGCTCGCATTGCGCCTCAATGGCGTTTATCAGAAATCCGACAGCTTCCGAAAGGGCGTCGAACTCGAACGCCAGGGCATCGCGCCATCGCTCACGTTTCTCCCAAGCGACCGGACGAAGGTCACGTTCGGCTACGAATACTTCCACGACGGCCGTGGCGCCGATCGCGGGATTTCGTCCTACGCCGGCAAACCCGCTGACGTGCCGATCGAGACGTATTACGGCAATCCCGACGACAGCCGCGTGCGCGCGACCGTGCACCTCGCGTCGGCGTCGATCGATCATTCGATCGGAACGCTATCGATTCGTAATCACACACAATTCGGCGACTACGACCGCTTCTATCAAAATTACGTTCCCGGCGCAGTCAGCGTGGACAAGAGCCGTGTGTCGATCTCCGCATACAACAACGCGACGCAGCGGCAGAACCTCTTCAATCAAACCGACCTGACGTGGAACCTGGGACGCCATACGCTGCTCGCCGGAACAGAGCTCGGCCGGCAGGCTACCGACAATTTCCGCAATACCGGTTTCTTCAACACTACGGCGACGTCGATCAGCGCGCCGTATCTCAATCCGATCGTCACAACGCCTGTCACTTACCGGCAAAGCGCAACTGACGCGAATAATCATTTGATCGCAACCGTTGCCGCCGCTTATGCGCAGGATCAATTCGCCGTGTCGCCGCATCTGCAACTCGTCGCCGGACTGCGCTTCGATCGTTTCGATCTCGACTACCACAACAATCGCAACGGCGATGACCTCAGCCGCGCCGACAATCTCGTCTCGCCTCGCTTGGGCATTGTCGTGAAGCCCACAGAGGCGCTGTCGCTCTATAGCAATTACAGTATTTCGTATTTGCCGGGTTCCGGCGATCAATTCTCGTCGCTCACGACAATCACCGAACAATTGAAGCCCGAGCAATTCACGAATTACGAGCTCGGCGCCAAATGGGACGCATCGAGCTCATTCTCACTAACCACCGCCGTCTATCGCCTCGACCGCACCAATACCCGTTCGACCGACCCCAACGACCCGACGCGCATCGTGCAGACCGGCGGCCAACGCACCAATGGCTTCGAATTCGGCGTGAACGGCCGCGTCACGAATCGCTGGAGCATCGCCGGCGGCTACTCCTGGCAGGACGCCTTCGTCGCCAGTGCCACCGCCACCGCGCGCGCCGGCGCAACCGTCGCACAAGTCCCGCACCACACCTTCTCCCTCTGGAACAACTACGACCTCACCTCCCGCCTCTCCACCGCCCTCGGCATCGTCGCCCGCACCAATATGTTCGCCGCCATCGACAACACCGTCACGCTCCCCGGCTACACGGAGCTCGACGCGGCTGCGTTCTATCGCGTGACCGACACTGTGCGGCTGCAGATGAACGTCGAGAACCTGCTCGACACGACGTACTACAAGAACGCCGACAGCAACACGAACATCTCGCCGGGTGCGCCGCGGGGGGTGAGGGTGGCGGTGCTTACGAGGTTCTAAAGACGGTCGTCTGCATCGTCTCAATCTCGGTCAGAACCTCGACTTCGTAGCCGCGCTCCTGCAGAACGACCCCGCACGTCAGGCCCGATACGCCCGCCCCGATGATCGCTACGCGTCCCGAGCTCATGCACCGATGTTAAACTGCCTCATGCAGTTCAGGCCGGTTTCGATTCTCTGCACGCTCGTCGCGCTCGCGTCGCCCGCGTTCGCGCAAAACAGCTGGACGTTCAAGCACAAGCTCGAGCTTCGCGGCGGATATCGCTGGAGTGACAACGAGCAGCATCCCGTCCGCTTTCTCTTTCCGCCGGGATTTCTCCCGCCCGGACAAACGACCGGTTTTCTGAAAACGCCCGATCCCGGCAGTCACGTCGAGTTTCAGACCGCCGAGCTGCAGCTCGACCTCGGGTACGGCGACTGGCTGACCGCGCGCGCGAAGGTGCATTTCGGCGGTCTCTATCGTCGCAATCCGACGACGAGCGATCGGAAGATCGACGCGGATGAATTGTTCGTCCGCATCGGTCCGAATCCCGATTTTCTCGAGCGTCCGTCCGGAACGTCGTTTTTCGTGCAGGCCGGAAAAGCGCCGCACATGGAGCGGCAGCCGATCCGCCTCCTCGAGAGCTACGGCGTCGCGGCGACGGCGTTCAATCGATTCGAAGACGTGCAGGGCATCGTCGGCGGCTCGGTCGGCCGCAATTTCTATTGGCGCGTTTCCGCGGCCAACGGGAATCCGCTGTTCTTCCGCGATCCGAACGCGCTGGCCGGCGACAACGGCACGCCCGGCATGCGCAAGACTCCGCCGCAGTTCGACCTCGGGCCGGGATTCCCGATCCTCTACAACGCCGAGGCCGAGGGGCTGTTTTTCAAGAGCGACCATGTGCAGGTGGGACAGGCGGTCGGGTATCGATGGCAGCGCGCGGATCAAACGATGGGGTTCGACTTCATCGGATTTCATTACCGCCGCTCGATGGCCGATCAGGAAAATCTCACCGGCACGTTTTACGGCGGCGACATCGATCTCCTCAATGGTCCGTTCGATCAGGGCGGGCTTCCGCTGAAGGACCGCAAGAAAGAGGAGTACGGCGGGCGGCTGTACAGCGAATGGCGCGGCGCCACGTTCATCGCGCAATTCACGAAGCAGCATCTCGCCGGATTGCAGCGCGAAGGGTGGGAGGGCGAGCTCGGCTACGAGTTCCCGTTCAAATTCGCATTCTTCGAAACGATTCAGCCCGCCGTCCGCGCAAGCGGCCTCACGAACCGGTTCGTCGGAGCCGCGCTCATCCAGCCGGATCCGGCGATGTGGTGGAAGTGGACGAAGTTCGACGGCGGCATCCGCATCGGATTGAAGCGCCACATCGATCTGACGATCGAAGGCACGCGCCACAACGTCGGCAGCAGGCTGAAGTTACATCTGCGCGAATATCTCGCGACCGTGCGCATCCGGATCTAGTGGAGCGGCGGCCGCTTCGGCCGCTGGTTTTTCGCGAGGGTCGACGGCCGAGAGCGGCCGCCGCTCCACCTCGGCAGCCCTCTTGCTCCTTCTCCGTCGTGTAGGACAGGCTTTCCAGCCTGTCTTCCGGGGCGCGGGCTGGAAAGCCCGCGCTACACGTACGGAGGAGGCAATACGAATGCGCAATGAGATGATCGGCGCGATCGTCCGCCGGGCGATCGAGCATCCCGAGTTTCGCCGCCGCCTGATCGACAGCCCGCAGGACGCGTTGAAGACGCATGGCTTCGCTCTCGAAGACGCCGAAATGGCGGAGATCGAGCGGATCCGCACCTCGATCAGCGGGAGCAGCGGCGGCGACGCCGAAACGAAGCTGGTGAGCATCGCCGAACGGTACGGGGTGCGGCCGCCGCAGGCGTAATCGAGTGGTGCGCGCCTCCGGCGCGCCTTCGTCCTCAGAGGCGCGCCGGAGGCGCGCACCACTCCATCCGTATCCTTTTTGTCGCTGGATCGTCGGAATTATCATCACGGGTCTTCCGGTTCGGGCAACTCGTCGAAGTCTCAAATACTTAGTCTTGCTGCGAGGCACCTTCACGGATGAGAGTTCTCACGCCGAAGCGATTGATTCCCGCCGTTGCCGTTCTGCTGTTCGCCAGCGCCGCGTTCGCTGCGCATCCGTCGCCGAGGACGTACGCGAGGATGGCGTATGACGCGAAGAACAAGGTGAGCGTGCTGTTCGGAGGCGAGAGCGCCTTCGACACCGGCACCAGCCACGCCTACGATAGCCGCGAGACCTGGCTCTGGAGCGGCGCCACGTGGACGCAGGTCTTTCCGGCCAACAGTCCGCAGGAGCGCACCGCGCACGGCATGGTCTACGACTCGCTCCGCTCGCGCGTCGTGCTCTTCGGCGGCCGCCACGCCAAGACGACGCTCGGCGGCGAAATCTCGCTCTTCAACGACACCTGGATCTGGAACGGCTCGAACTGGAGCCAGATCAACACGGCGAACGCGCCCGACCCGCGGCAGATGTTCGCGATGACGTACGACTCCGTTCGCGATCGCATCATCCTCTTCGGCGGAACGCATCGCACCGCGGACGGAAAATCGTTCGAAGCCGAATACGACACGTGGGAGTTCGACGGCACCAGCTGGCAGCAGGTCAGCCCCACCAGCGCCGGGCCGCAACTGAGTTTCCCGCAGCTCGCGTACGACGTCGCGCGCAATCAGGTCGTTCTCATCGGCGCCGACAGCACGCTGGCGACGAAGATGTTCATCTACGATCCGGCCGCGAAGACGTGGAACGCGCCGAGCCCCGCGCCGGACAAACTTCCCGACTGCGCGAATGATGCGGCGGTCGCGTATCGCAACAGCAACGATCACATCGTCCTCGTCGGCGGCGTCTGCAGCGCGACGACTTCCGCGATCGATCAGACGTGGGAGTGGAACGGCACGACCTGGAAAGAGCTGACCGACGTCGCGAACCCCGGACGCGCGACCGCGCAGGCAGTCGCGTACGATCAGCTGCGCGACGCCGTCGTCTACTTCGGCGGCTTCAACGCGTTCGACAGCTCGCCGCGATCATCGACGAACCTCTATCAGGCCGGCAGCTATCGCTTCCCGCAGGACCTCACCCGTCCGTCTCCGCGCTCGCTCGCATCGTTCCGCACCGATCCGAAGACCAACACCGCGTGGCTCTTCGGCGGGCTGAGCGAGTTCGGCACGTTCTACCTCGACGACTTCGATCCGTCGAACAACGCGCAGCGCCGCTTCTGGGCCTACAAGAACGGCTTCTGGTACCCGCTCGGATTCGCGAACGCGCCGACCGAATGTAACGGACCGCTCTCTTCATACGACGTGGATCGCTCGAAGCTCGTCGTCTTCTGCAGCGGCTCCTCGGAAATCTTCGAGTTCGACGGCACGGCCTGGTCCACGCCGACGCCGAAGCACACGCCGACCGCACGTCGTCTCGCCGCCATGGTCTACGACGAGAACATCAAGAAGACCGTGCTCTTCGGCGGATTCGACGAGACGAACTATCGCCAGGACACCTGGACGTGGGACGGCACCGACTGGACGGAAGTGAAGAAGAACCGTCCGCCGAACCGCAGCTCGATGGCGATGTGGTACGACCCGCTCGCGCACAAGACCATCTTCTACAGCGGTCTCGGACGCGGCAGCATCGACGAGCGCATCACGCGCTACAGCGACATGTATTCGTTCGATGGAAACGGCTGGACGAAGCTCAACGTCAGCAACACGCCGGGCGAGCGTTTCGGCGCGCAGATCGCGATCGACCCGCGCACCGGAAAGCTGCTGCTGTTCGGCGGACTGCACTCGGTGCTCGACACTGCGACGGACAACCGCACGCAGTTCTACGACAACGACACGTGGAGCTGGGACGGCGCTTCGAACTCATGGACGAAGCTCAATCCGACCGTTTCGCCGTACGCGCGGCAGAACGGAGCGATGGCCTTCGATCCGGTGCGGCAGGAGATCGTGCTCTTCGGCGGCTACGCCGGCTTCTACTACTCCGACACGTGGGTGTGGAACGGCACGAGCTGGACGCCGCGCCTGGATGCGCCACTGCGGCATCGTTCCGCGCCGGCGCATGAGCCGGTCGGACCGACGCTGCTCGACGATCCCGGCGTCGGTCACTGAGTCGAGTGAACGCGCGTCAGCGCAAGAGCGTCGAGCTCGTCGAGCAGTGCCTCGCGAACATCCGCGAGCACAACCCGCGTGTCAACGCGTTCATCACCGTGTTGCATGATGAGGCGCTCGACGCCGCGAGACACGCCGACGCGGAAACCTCGGAATGGTTGCGCGGTCGCGCAGTTACGCGGTCGACGGGGCGTGCGCTGCGCAACAGCGCGACTGCGCAACCGAGCAACCTGTTTCCCGGACCGCTGCACGGCGTTCCGATCGCGATCAAGGACTTCTACGACACCGCCGGCGTGAAGACGACCGGCGCGTTCGAGCACTTCAAAGATCGCGTTCCCGAGAAAGACGCGCCGGCGGTCGCGATGCTGAAGCAAGCCGGCGCGATCATCGTCGGCAAAACGAACATGCATCAACTCGGGATGGGCACGACGGGACTCGAGAGTTTCTTCGGTCCCGTGCGCAATCCGCATGATCCCGACTACATCGCCGGCGGCTCATCGAGCGGATCGGCGGCGGCCGTCGCGACGGGGATGTGCGTCGCGACGCTCGACACCGACGCGATCGGATCGTGTCGATTGCCTGCCGCATGTTGCGGCGTCCTCGGATTCAAGGGGACGTACGGTCTCATCCCGATGAGCGGCATCCTCGAAGGCACACAGCCGCCCGACGAGATGATCGTCTGGCTCGGTCACGCCGGCATCACCGCGCGCAGTGTCGAAGACATCGCGATGATGCTCGAGGCCCTGACGGAAAAATCATTCGCGCCGCTCGAAACCGATCGCGAATTCCGCGTCGGCGTCGCCACGAATTTCAAAGCGGACGCGGAAGTGCGAAACGCATTCGAGCGCGCCGTCGGACAATTGCGCGGCGTTTCGCTCCGCGAAGCGAAAGTACCACCCGCCGATCCGCGCAATCTCGAAAACATCAAAGAAGATCGCGCCTCGGTCGCCGATCGCGCATTCGCAGACATCGACCTGCTCGTTCTTCCGACGACGACCACCACCGTCCCGCGCATCGAAGACGCACGCGGAAATCCGCAGGCCCTCTCTCCGGAAAACACGCTCTTCGCGAACTACTACGGCCTCCCCGCGATCAGCGTCCCATGCGGCATCGATGCGAACGGATTGCCGCTCGGATTTCAGATCGTCGGCAAACCGCAGGACGATCGAAGCGTGCTCCAACTCGCGCGTCGTTTCGCCAGCTAGCGGCCGACCCGCCGCTCCACTGGATTCACTCGCGCCCGTGCCCGCGCCCGCTTCCGCGCCCGGGGCGGGCGGGGAACGTCGTCGCTTCGCTCACCGCCCACCCCGGGCGCGGAAGCGGGCACGGGCGCGGGCACGGGAGCGCTCGTCGTAATCTCCCGCGCCTTGGCCGACCCGCCGTGACGGTCTTGTGGAGCGGCGGCCGCTCTCGGCCGCCGACCCCTCGCGAGAATCCGGCGGCCGAAGCGGCCGCCGGTCCACTGGATTTATCCGCGCCCGTGCCCGCTCCCGCGCCCGGGGCGGGCGGGCGAACCGACGACGTTCCCCGCCCGCCCCGGGCGCGGGCGCGGGCACGGGACGAGGGGCGCGGAAAGGACGTGGTAATCTCCGCCGCCTTGGCGACGATCGCTCTCGGTGCGGACCACGGCGGCTTCGAGCTCAAAGAGCAGCTCAAAAACCATCTTCGCGAGCAGGGCCACTCGATCCGCGATCTCGGCACGAACAGCAAGGATCCCGTCGATTATCCGAAAATCGCGAAAGCCGTTGCGGAGCTCGTCGCGTCGGGCGGCGCGCGGTTCGGCATCATGATCGACGGCGCAGGAATCGGCTCGGCGATGACGGCGAACAAAGTCCCCGGCATCCTCGCTGCCGCCGCCTACAACGAAGCACTTGCGCGAAACAGCCGCGAGCATAATGATGCGAACGTCTTGACGCTCGGCGCGGGGCAGGTCGACGTACCGGCGGCGAAACGTATCGTCGACGTTTTCCTCAACACCGAATGCACCGTCGACCGGCATCGCGCGCGCGTCAAAATGATCCGGGATCTCGACAAAAGGGGAGGGCGTAGCGGCGTGGTTCCCACGGACAAGGACTTGTCGGCCGAGGATATTGGGCGGATCACGGATCGCGTGCGGGAGATCCTTGCGCAGGGCGGCGGCGCCGCACCTGCCGGCGCGCTGCTCCCGCCGGACAAAGTCGCGAAGCTCATCGACCACACGCTCCTCAAACCGGAAGCGACCGCGGAAGAGATCGAGAAGCTCTGCAGAGAAGCGGTGCAGTACGGCTTCTTCGCGGTCTGCGTCAACGCCGTATGGGTGCCGAAAGTGAAAGCGCTCGTGCGCGGTACGCCCGTCAAAGTCTGCGCCGTCGTCGGCTTCCCTCTCGGCGCGCAGGCTCCGGAGATCAAGCTCCTCGAAGCGCGCCGCGCGCTGCGCGAAGGCGCGCAGGAAATCGACATGGTGATCAACATCGGCGCGCTGAAAAGCAAAGACGATCGCATCGTCGCGCGCGACATCCGCGGAGTCGTCGAAGTCTGCAACGAAGCGCGCGCGCTCTGCAAAGTGATCATCGAGACGTCGCTTCTCAACGACGAAGAAAAAGTGCGCGCCTGCGAGCTGGCGATGAAAGCCGGTGCGCATTACGTGAAGACGTCGACCGGCTTCTCCAAAGGCGGCGCGACGGTCGAGGACATTCGTCTCATGGCGCGCACGGTGGCGCCGCGCAAGCTCGGCGTGAAAGCGTCGGGCGGCGTGCGCACGTACGCCGATTTAATGAAGATGGTCGAAGCCGGCGCGACGCGCGTCGGCAGCTCCAACAGCGTCAACATTCTTCAAGAGGCCACGCAGATGGCCGGGAAGAGGTAAGAAGTGAGCGAGCTACGCTGCTACGTCTTCATCGACAGCCTCCAGCCGCAATTCGCCTCGTTTCTGGGGACGGTCGCACAGGGATTTCTCCCCGTTCCCGGACAGGCATCGCTCTTCGTCGAAGTCGCGCCCGGCATGGACATCATGCGCGTCACCGACGCCGCGCTGAAAGCGACGGACGTCCGTCCCGGCATGATGATCATCGAGCGCCTCTACGGCATGCTGGAGCTGCACTCCGACTCGCAGGCCGACGTGCGGCAGGCCGGGCTCGCGATTCTCGACCTCCTCAATCTCAAGGAAGAAGAGCGTATCAAGCCGGAGATCACCTCGAGCCAGGTGATCCGCAACATCCACGACTATCACACGCAGCTCATCAACCGCACGCGGCACGGCGACATGATCGTGCCCGGCCAGTCGCTCTACGTCCTCGAATGCGCGCCGGCCGGCTACGCCGCGATCGCCGCGAACGAGGCGGAGAAAGCCGCGAACATCAACGTCCTCGAGGTCCGCGCGTTCGGCAGCTTCGGCCGCGTGCTCCTCGGCGGCGAAGAGCGCGACATCGACGTCGGATATCGGGCGGCCGAGCAAGCGATTGAAAGTATCAGTGGCCGCAAGGGCAAGGCCTGAGGCACGAAAAGCAGAAAGCAAAAAGCAGAAAGCAGAAATGAAAACGAGGCAGATCAGCAAACAGCCGGCAGAACGATTTCTGCTTTCTGCTTTCTGATTTCTGCTTTTAAGGAGGATTCATGACCGATGCACTTGGAATGATCGAAACCCGCTCGTTCGCGGCCGTCGTCGAAGCGGCCGACGCCGCGGTGAAGGCCGCGCGCGTGGAGCTCGTCTCGTATGAGAAAACCGGCGGCGGATACACGACCATCATCGTGCGCGGAGACGTCGCGGCCGTTCGCGCGGCGTGCGACGCGGCGCAGACCGCGGCGGGACGCGTGGGCGACGTCGTCGCCGTGCACGTGATCGCGCGTCCGCACGATCAGGTCGACGTGGTCATGCCGCTCGGACGCGGCACACCCGCGCCGGCCGGCAAGTCGAAGTAACGCGAAGTCCGCGAAGGGAACCGAGCCATGCAACTCGCGAGAGTCGTGGGAAGCGTCGTCTCCACGCGCAAGGAGGAGAGCCTCAACGGGATCAAGCTCCTCGTCGTGCGTCCTCTCGATGAAGAGGGGAAGGAGACCGGAACCGCGCTCGTGTCGGCGGACGCCGTCGGCGCCGGCCCGGACGAGATCGTCCTCATCGCCGCCGGAAGCTCCGCGCGCCAGACCTCCGTCACCGACAAACGTCCGGTCGACTCGGTGATCCTCGCCATCGTCGACAGTTGGTGCGTCGGCGACTGCGAGAAGTACAAGAAGTGAGCTGACTGATGGCTACGCGACTGACCGATCAGGAAATCGACGAGATCGCGCGGAAAATCGCCGCCGATATCTCTCGCGGTGGTGGTGGAGCGGCGGGCTCTCAGCCCGCCGGTTACTCGCCGTCACCATCGCCCGCCTACGGCTCCGACCTCGGCGTCTTCACCACCGTCAACGAAGCCGTCGCCGCCGCGAAAGTCGCGCAGGTCGCATTCGCGGCGCTGCGTCTCGAACAGCGCGCAAAAATCATCGAGGCCATCCGCGCGACGATGCGCGAGAACGGATCCGCGCTCGCGAAGGCCGCGCACGAAGAAACGGGTTTCGGCCGCTACGAAGACAAGGTGATGAAGAACACGCTCGTCACCGACCGCACGCCGGGACTCGAAGATCTGCAGGCGGCCGCCGTCACCGGCGACAACGGACTCACGCTCACCGAGCCCGCGCCGTTCGGCGTCATCGGAGCGATCACGCCGGTCACGAATCCGACGTCGACGATCATCTGCAACACCATCGGCATGCTCGCCGCCGGCAACAGCGTCGTCTACAACGTTCACCCCTACGCGAAAAACTGCTGCATGCAGACGATCGCGCTCATCAACAAAGCGATCATGGCCAACGGCGGACCGCCGAACGTCGTCACCGGCATCGCCGTTCCGACGATCGAGTCGGCGCAGGAGCTGATGAAGCATCCCGGCGTGCGCCTCGTCGTCGTCACCGGCGGCGGCGAAGTCGTGAAGGTCGCGATGACGAGCGGCAAGCGCGCCATCTGCGCGGGCCCCGGCAATCCGCCGGTCGTCGTCGACGAGACGGCCGACATCGGCAAGGCCGCCCACGACATCATCATGGGCTCGTCGACCGACAACAACATCATCTGCACCGACGAGAAAGAAACGGTCGTCGTCGCCTCCGTGGCCGACGCGCTTCTCAACGCAATGTCGCAGACCGGCCTTGCGGTCGTGCTGCCGAAAGAAAAACTGCCGCAACTCGAGAAGGTCGTGTTCGAGGAAATGCGCGGGCCGAGGCAGCGCGCGAGGATCGACAAGAACCTCGTTGGCAAGAATGCGTCGGTGATCCTCGGCAAGATGGGGATGAACGTTCCCGACTCGGTCCGCTCCGTCGTCGTCGAAGTCGATGAGAACCATCCGCTGATCTGGACCGAGCAGATGATGCCGGTGATGCCGGTGACGCGCGTGGCGAATGCGCATCGCGCGATCGATCTGGCGATCGAAGCCGAAGGCGGCAATAGGCACACGGCCGTGATGCACTCGAAGAACATGGACAACCTCTCGCGCATGGCCAAGATGTGCGACTGCTCGATCTTCGTGAAGAACGGGCGCTCGCAAGCCGGCCTCGGGCTCGACGGCGAAGGCTACTGCTCGTTCACCATCGCCAGCCCCACCGGCGACGGCATGACCGGTCCGCATTCGTTCTCGCGCTGGCGCCGCTGCGTCGTCGTCGGTCACTTCAGGATCACGTGATGAAAATCCGATGGCAGATGGCAGATGGCGGATGGCAGACATGAACCGCGTTTGTTTTTTCCGCCATCTGCCATCCGCCATCTGCCGTCGAAACGAGAACCAATGAAAAAAACCCCGGCGCTCGCCGTGCTCGACTTCGAAGACATCCCGTCCGGAGTCTGGGCCGTCGACGCGATTCTGAAGAAGGCGCCGATCGCATTCGTCCGCGCCGGCACCGTCACGCGCGGACGCTACCTCGTCGTCTTCGGCGGCTCGACGGGATCGACCGCGGAGTCGCTCGAAGAAGCGCTCGCGAAAGTCGGCACGTCGATCATCGATCACACGTTTCTTCCCGACGTGCATCCCGTACTCTTCGAGGCCGCATTCGGCGCGCGCCACAAGTCGACCGGATCGCTGCTCATCATCGAAACGGAGACCGCCGCATCCGTCGTGCGCTCCGCTGAAGCCGCGCTGAAAGGCACGCCCGTCGATCTCCTCGAACTGCGGCTTTCCGACACCGGCCTCGCAGGAAAAGGCATCGCGTTTTTCGCGGGCGACCTGCACGACATCGAAGTTGCCGCCGACCTCGCGCGCGGCAGCACCGGCTACGCTCCGCCGCCGCGCGGCTTCTCGCATCGCCTGATCGCCGCGCCGCACGAAGTCGTCGAGCGCGAGATCATCCTGACCACGCGCTTCGAGGCCGCGCCGCTTCTCGAGCTCGACGGGGAGATCGCCTGATGCTGTTGGGCCGCGTGATCGGACAAGTCGTTCCGTGCGTCATCACGCCGGGCCTCCGCGGGGTTCCGTTGCTCATCCTGCAGCCGCTCGACAAGAAACTGCAGCCGAAAGGCAGCGCCCTCGTCGCCGCCGATGCCACGCGCATGGCCGGCGTCGGCGAGCTCGTTTCGTACGAAGGCGGCCGCGAAGCCGCGCTCGCGCTCGACGAGACGTTCGTCCCGGTCGATCACGCCATCATCGCCATCGTCGACGGAGTCAACATCACCGCATGATTCTCGGACGCGTCATCGGCGAGATCCACGGAACGATCAAACATCGTTTCTACGAAGGCAAGCGCCTCCTCGTCATCGAGAAAGACAACGGCGACTACCTCATCGCCGCCGACTCCGTCGGCGCCGGCGCCGACGAGCGCGTCCTCGTCCTCGACGAAGGCAACGGCGCGCGGCAGGTCTTCGACTCAAAGGACGGGCCGGTGCGGTCGGTGGTGGTGGGGGTGGTGGACGATGTGTACACGGACTAGCCGCCACGGGCGGCTGCGTGGATTGCTCCGCCTCGCGGCATGCTTGTCGCCACGTCACGACCTGCGACTTCGAGCGGCGCAACGCGCCTGAGATCGTCGTTTCCGCCGCGCAGGCTCCTAGCCGCCACGGGCGGCTGCGTGGATTGCTCCGCCTCGCGGCATGCTTGTCGCCACGTCACGACCTGCGACTTCGAGCGGCGCAACGCGCCTGAGATCGTCGGTTCTGCCGCGCAGGCTCCTAGTAGTGCGTCAATCTTGAAAAGTTGTGTTGTGGTGACCGCTGCCCTCAGCGGTCACAGCGCCGCCGATGGCGGCGCCAGCGGCGCGTAGCGCCGCCGCGACCGCTGAGGGCAGCGGTCGCCACAAAGCTCTTGGAAATTTTTCACAACCTCTGAGCGCCGCTCTTCGTTGTTTGCGCGGCGTAGTCGCAGTCGCCGGCGATCTGCTCGACGCACCGTCGATGCCGGAACCCAGGTCAGCGTCACCGCGAAAACGAGCTCCATCACATGCACGATCAGACTTCGGTCGAGCATCCCCGTTTGCGCTCCACCGTTGACCCCCGCGACCAACCCGTTTACTTTGTCCGCACTTCGGGATGAACGGCCGCATTCGTCTCCTGGTCCTGGCGCTGGTGCTGCTGTTCGGGGCGGAGCAGCTCGCCGCGCTGTCGGCGGACCGCGCCATCAATCAATACGTTCGACGCGCATGGACGGTGGAGCAGGGACTGCCGCACGGAACGGTGCGCGGCATCGCGCAAACGCGCGACGGTTATCTCTGGCTCGCGACGTACGAAGGGCTCGTGCGCTTCAACGGCGAAGAGTTCCGCGTGTTCGATCGCACCACGTCGCCGGAAATGCTCAGCATCGCCATCCGCATGCTCGCGCTCGATCGCGGCGGAACGCTCTGGCTCGGAACGGCCGCGGGTCTCATGCGCTATCGCGGCGGAACGTTCGAAGCGATCGCGATTCCCGGCGGCGCGGACAGCATCAGCGGCATGGCCATCACGCGCGACGACACGGTCTGGATCGGCACCGCGCGCGGAAAACTCGTGCGCGTGCGAGGCGCTCGCGCGGAAGAAGTCTCCGTCGGACTTCCCGTCAGTCCGATCACCGCCCTCGCCGCGTCGGGCGATGACGTCTGGATCGGGACGTCCGATGGGCTGAGCCGTTTGCGCAAAGGAGCGAATCGCGCGGACGTCATCTCGGGATTGTCGAACGATCGCATCGTCACGCTGATGGCCGACGGCAGCGCGATGCTCGTCGGGTCGGCGACCGGACTCGATCGCATCGCGGACGGCCGCGTCCAGCGCATCGCCGGACTTCCCGTCGATCAGGTGACCGCGCTGCATCGCGATCGCGACGCGAACCTCTGGATCGGCACGTACAGCCACGGCGTGTTCCGCGCGCACGGCAGTGAGATCGCGTCGTACGGAATCGACGACGGCCTTTTGAATCCGACCGTCCGCGCGATCGCGGAAGACGACGAAGGCAGTCTCTGGATCGGCTCCAACGGCGGCCTCGAACAATTCCGCGCCGGCATGTTCATCAGTTGGGATCGCAGGCACGGACTCGAAGACGACTTCGTGCGCACGATCTACGAAGACCGCGGCGGCATTCGTTGGGTCGGCGCAGCGGACGGGCTCTATCGCTCGGACGGCAATCGCTGGATCAAAGAGCCCGGCGCGCCGGCCGGCGTTCTGTCGATGGAAGACTCAGTTGACGGCACGCGCTCAGCGGACGTGACGAGATGGATCGGCACTTCGAACGGCCTCTATCGCATTTCCGGCGGATCCACGAAGCTCCTCACCGTCGCCGACGGACTCTCGAACAACGGCATTCGCGACATCCATCAGGATCGCAAAGGCGACGTCTGGGTCGCCACCGACTTCAGCGTCAATCGCATCGATCGAAACGGACGCATCGAGAATTTCGCCGGACGTCCCGGCATCGGCGCCGGCTACGCGCTTGCGATCGCGGAGAGCGGCGATGGCCGTCTCTGGTTCGCCACCGGACTCGGTCTCGCCGAATTCAACGGCACGACGTTCACGCTGCACGCCGCGCCGAAAGAGCTGCCGTCGAATCGCCTCTTCGGGATCGAAGCGGACGCCAACGATCCCGGCACCGTGTGGGTCATCACCGACGGCGACGGCTTGATCCGCTTCCGCGGCGGCAAAGCGTCGGTGATCACGATGCGCGACGGACTCGCCACCGACAAAATCCTGTCGCTCGTCGACGACCGGCGCGGACGATTGTGGTTCGGCACCGGACGCGGCGTGTTTGCGGCATCGAAGCGTGAGCTGAACGCGATCGCCGATCACGCGATCGGCGCGCACGTCGTCTCGCGATTCTTCGACGAGAACGACGGACTCGGAAGCCGCCAGTGCAACGGCGCGTCGACGCCTTCGGCGTTGCGCACGCGCGACGGCCGCATCTGGTTCGCCACCGCGAAAGGCGTCGCCATGCTCCAAGGCGGGGCGACTGCTGCGCCGCTGCTGCGCGCGCCGGTGATCGAGAACGTCGACATCAACGGCAAGCCTGCCGACATCGGCGCGCTCGCCGCGATTCCTCCCGGCGTCGAGCGCATCGAGTTCGAGTTCAGCGGCGTCACGTTCGCGACGCCCGAGCGCATGCACTTCCGCTATCGCCTCGAGAATTACGACGACGCCTGGATCGACGGCGGCGGCAAGCGCGTCGCGTCGTACACGAATCTGCCGGGCGGCAAGTACCGCTTCCTGCTCGAGTCATCGCGCGACGGCGTGCAGTGGCGCGGCAGCGCATTGCCGTTCACGCTGAAGCCGCACTTCTACGAAACCAAGTGGTTCCTGATCGTGAGCATTCTCGCCGTCGCCGCGCTCCTGCTCGGCGCGCACAACGTGCGTCTGCATCTCAGCCGCGAGCGCGCGCGGCACCTTGAAGCCGTCGTGGACGACCGCACGCGCCAGATCTCGGAAGAAAAAGAGCGCACCGAGCGCGCGCTGCAGGAGGCGCAGGCGGCGCGGAACGAAGCGGAAGCCGCGAGACGCGAGGCGGAACGCCACGAGAAACTGGTGGAGGACGCGTTGGAGCGCGCGGAGTCCGCGAGTCAGGCCAAGAGCATCTTCCTCGCGAACACCAGCCACGAGCTGCGCACGCCGCTCAACGCGATCATCGGCTTCTCCGAGCTGCTCATCGAGAACACGTCGCACCGCATCGAGCCGCGCCACGTCCGCTTCCTGCAGAACATCCTCTCGTCCGGCGAATATCTCCTCGGCCACATCAACAACATCCTCGATCTCTCCAAGATCGAAGCGGGACGCACCGACCTGCAGCCCGAGACGATCATCCTCTATCACATCGTCGACGAGATTGCGGCGGTGATGAAAGGCGTCGCCACGCTGCGCGAGATCACGATCGACGTCGACCTCCCCACGGAGCTGCCGCTCATCGAAGCCGACCCGACGCACGTCAAGCAGATCCTCTACAACCTCGTCTCCAACGCCGTGAAGTTTTCGCCCGACAAGTCGACCGTCACCGTCAGCGCGCGCGATCTGCCGGCGCAGGAGGCGATCGAGATCCGCGTGACCGATCAGGGCGTCGGCATCGATCCGAAAGATCACGAGTTGATCTTCCAGGAGTTCCGTCAGGCGCACGGCGCGAAAGGGGAGCGCCCGCAGGGCACCGGCCTCGGTCTCGCCCTGGTCAAGCGCTTCGTGGAGATGCATCGCGGTACTATTCGCGTCGAGAGTGAGCTAGGCCTCGGCAGCACGTTCATCGTGATCCTGCCGCGCAAATACCAGCGAACGACGGTTGCCCCCGATCAGGCTCCGCGAAAAGACGCAGTGGGACGGACGTAAACGATGGCCGTGATGGACAAACAACAGGGACTGGCGCGCCAGGCGAGAGAGCTGCACGCCGAATGGATTCAGACTTTCGGAAACGGACGGACGTCGCTGCAGACCGCCGAGAAGGTCAAGCAGTTGACCGACGGCCGCGCGGGCGAGCTCGCCGATTCGCTCGTGCGCGGCAGCGTCTCGGTCGAAGAGCACAACGATCAGCGCTTCGTCATGGTCATGGCCATGCGCCGGCTGATCGACGGCGGCACCGAAGATCTGGCGGCGCGGATGATCTCTCGGCAGATGCACGACCTCTACGCCGACAATCCGCCGCTGCCGAACTCGAAGTACCGCTTCTCCTACGACTGGGTCACGCCGCACACGAAAGAGTGGGCCGAGGATCTCCGCGAGCTCAAAGACCAGCCGAATGTCCACGCGCTCGAGATCGGATGCTTCGAAGGGCAGTCCGCGTGCTGGTTCCTCGACAACATCCTCACGCATCCGACGAGCCGCCTCATCTGCGTCGATCCGTTCGCCGTGCCGATGGCCAGCATCCTCCTGCGCTACTTCGAGGCGCGCTTCGATCACAACATCGCCGCATCCGGCGCGTCCGATCGCGTGACGAAGCTCATCGGACCGTCGCAGGTCGTCGTCCGCACGCTGCAGCACTCGCAGTTCGATTTCATCTACGTCGACGGCTCGCACAAAGTCGGCGACGTGCTGCAGGACGCGGTGCTCGCGTGGACGGTCCTGCGTCCCGGCGGCATCGTGATGTTCGACGACTACGCGCTCGTCGACGACGTGTCCGAGGGGCTGATGGCGCGCGCTCCCGGCCGCGCGCTCGATGCATTCATGTCCATCCTCGGCGGCAGTGCGCAGCTGCTACGCAAAGACTGGCAATTAGTCTTGAAAAAAACTTAGATGTAACTGTTTACAAACTGTAACTGTTTACATATCATTCGACGTCCCTCATCGCTTTGGTCAGCGATCCGCTCAGGTAGCCCACAAAAAACTGAATAACGATGCACAGGATGAAAGCCCTGCCCGTCTGGAGGCTGTCCGGCGTTCTCTCGCTCGTTGCGACGGAATTGCGCGACAACTTCGGACTGACGAAAGTCGCGATCGGCGGCTCCAGCGCGCCGGCGCTGCTGGACCACCTTTTCACCGGCAGCGCGTTGAAAATGCGCGACTTCGATCTGATCGTCGTCGCCGACCGTCTCGTCGATCAGGATCTCGTGCGTGCAATCGGCACCGCACTCGACGGCCCGCTGATGCGCTTCCTTCCGCGTTACATCTATCCGCGCATGCGCGCGCGCGGCGAGGACAGCGACTTATGGAATGCCGGCTGGGGAGTCATCTGGGACGCGCACGGCACCGAAGTCGATCTCTCCATTTTCCATGACGCCGCGTCGCTCACGCTGAACGGCCTCATGAACGTCGATCGCATCCTGATTCCGTTCAGCGCCGATCGATCGCTCAATGAAACCGCCGCGCGGATGCTCACCGCGACGTCTGCGGAGGCGGCACTCGCGGCGAACCTCTTCGAAGACCCGTGGGGCGGCTACGCGTCGTGGGTTCACCGCTCGCCCGTGATCGTCGCCTGGAACGCCGTGCATGCCGCGCCGATCGAATGCGCGATCCGCATCGTGCGCGCCTCCGCGAACAAACTGCATCTCAATCAACTCCACCCCGAGCTCGCCGACCCGCTGCGCGCGTCGCTCATCACCGGACACGAGCGCGGCGATCGTTTCCTGCGCGTCCGCAATCTCGTGAAGCTGTTCCACGACGACCGCGCCGGTGTCGAGCTCGAGATGTTGCACGCCCTCGGCGCGTTCGCTCATTGGTTACCCGAGGTGGGAGAGGCGATCGAGAAACTCGGACACGGCGGATTGATTCATGCGTTCGTGGAAGCCGATCGCGACGGACGGCGAGACCTGCAGCACCACGCCGCGTTCGCCGAGGCAGGCGAGCAGGGCGGAGATGAAGTGAGCGCATTGCGCATTGAAGCGCTGCTGCTCAAGATGGCGGCGTCGAAACGCGAGCGCGTCCTCGACGAGATCGCCGTCGCCGAGCCGATGTTCGCGGCGCTCGTTCGCGGTCAACTTCCCCTGGTCGCGCGGCGCACGCAGAGAAACGCGCCGCGTCCCGCGCGCCAACGCGTCCTCAGGGCATGAGCATCGGCTCCCGCTGGCCGCTGCGCGTCCTCTTCCTCACCGTCTTCATCGATCTGATGGGATTCGGCGTCGTCGTGCCGATCCTCGCCTTCGTCTCGAAAGAGTACGGCGCGAGCGGAATGACCCTCGGCCTCATCCTTGGCAGTTTCTCACTGATGCAATTTCTCTTTTCCCCATTGTGGGGACGTTTATCCGATCGCATTGGACGACGCCCCGTGCTGATGATCAGCCTCTTCGGCAACGTCCTCGGATTTACCTGCTTCGCATTCGCGAACAATGTCGCGATGCTGTTCGCGACGCGCATCATTTCCGGGATTGCATCGGCGAGCATTCCTGCAGCCCAGGCGTATATCGCCGATACCGCGGACGAAGCAAACCGCGCCAAAGAAATGGGCCGCATCAGCATGGCCTTCGGACTCGGCCTTGTCCTCGGCCCGCCCCTCGGCGGACTGTTGTCGAGCTTCGGCACGGACATGCACCTGCGCCCCAATGTGCTTCCCGGCGCAGCCGCCGCCACGCTGTCGTCGATCGCTCTGTTGATGGCGATCTTCGCATTGCCGGAGTCCTTAAAGGCGGACTCGAAACCCCACGCCAAAGGCTGGTCGATGTTCGACAACGCGAGCTGGCGGATCCTTTTTCAGACGCGCGCACTGCGCATTTCGGGACTCGCATTGGCCATCCTCATGTGCACGCTCGCGTCGCTCGCGCCGATCCTCGTCCTCGTCGGACGCGACCATTACGCACTGACTGCGCGCGAAGTCGGCTACCTGATGGGACTCATGGGCGTGGTCGTCATCACCCTGCAACTCGGCCTCCTGCATCGCCTCGCATCGAAATTCGGCGACGTGACCACGGCACTCCTCGGCGCTGCCGCCCTCGTCGCCGGCCTCCTGCTCGTCCCGCTGTTCCTCATCTCTTTACTGATCGTCGCCGTCTGCCTCATGGGCATCGCCCAGGGAACCTGCCATCCCGCGCTCAGCGCGTACATCAGCAAGGTCGCCCCCGCCGAGCACCGCGGCGGCATCCTCGGCGTGTCGAGCTCGATGACCGCGCTCGCGCGGGTCGTCGGCCCCGCGCTGGCCGGCTTCGCGTACGATTCGTATCGGGCGGGTGGGGCGGTGGGATCGCAGGTGGTGATTGTGGTGGTGGGGGTGGTGCTGTTGGTGCGGTTGATGGGGCGGGGTTGAGTTGCGGTGTAACTCACTGCGACGACAACGCGTAGAATGGATCTATGCCTGAATACGAATTGATCGTCGTGAACGCCACGTCTCAGAACGGCACGTTCTGTCTGTATCAGCCCGCCAGCAGCGAGGAACAAATCGCGCTCATGCCGGTGGCCTGGTTCACGAAGTCCGCCGCGGCGACGTCGCGCGTCTACTTCCGTTGGCAGATGGAGTACAACTTCGTCTGGGGCGAGACCGGGAAGCTCTCGCCGGGAGAGATCTTCGACGTAACGCAGATCTGGCCCGCGGATCCCGTCACCGAGAATCACGTGACGCTGACGAAACAAGGGGATGTCTAGACGTTCGATGATCTGCGCCAAGGCCAGGCCGGCTCGCTCATGATCACGGCCGACGGGACGGTTCCGCCGGACATGCTCTCGGCCGGGATCGGCATGTCCGGCGCTCCCACGATGATCGTGCAAGCCGTGCCGAACCTACAAACCATGTTCACTCCGCGTCCGCGCTATCGCGTGGCCTTCGGACAGGTCAAACCGCGGCAAATCCTCGGACCGGCTCCGCTCCCGAATTCCGCGGACATCGAGTTCCCGCCGAACATCTTCTCGATGACCGCGACGCTCAACATCAACTACACCTGGACGATCGAAGTGAACCCGCTGCCGATGGCCATGGAGATTCCTCCGCCACCGGAAGCGCAGCTCTGATCCTCGAAGCTGTGATGTGCCGATGACGCCATCGAACATCTCGATGGCGTCATCGAGAGGTCGCGCGTGCTGTGGCGCGCTGGCTCAGGATGACCTGTCCCGGCCTGCGGCCCTGTCTCGAGCCTACTCCGTTTCCTCCGCCTTCTTTTTCCTCCGCCGCGCCGGCCGTACGAGGGTCTTTTTGAGCGCTTCAACGTGCGTGCGCGCGGCGTCGCCGGCGTCGAGGGTCACGTACCCTTTCGCGATTTTGTACAACGCGCGAACGGCTTTCACGGCTCGCAGTTTCCGGCGCAGGATGATCTGGTCGATGCGGCGTGCCAGCACCATCGCCTCGACGCGTACGCCGTCGTACGCCAGTTCGAAGGCGATCACCTCCCGAAGCTCCGTCACGTCGATCATCTCCCCGAATCCGGGTACGGCATCGACGAAGAGCGCCGCTTTCTCCAGGGCCGCGACCGGCGTATGCCGGGCCAGGCGCACCTCCATGGAGGTCAGCGCCGGCGGCGCCGGCTCGTCGAGGTCCTCCACGAGCGCGCGCAACAGCTCCCGGCGACGGACTGCATCCGCCGTAAATCGATTCGCTTGAGGCTCATCCGAGGTGGGAACATCGCTCATGACTCACCTTTCCTCTAGATGCGAATCGCATCCAAATTATACGAATTCGCAGGCATTCGATAGAATTTCGGATCTATCATATACAACTTTTGATATCTTCGATTCAAAAATTCATAAAAATGATCTGCAAAGATATGGACTATATTCAAATATGAAGCGATTCTATCCAATGAAGTATGATTTGTGTTTGAATCCGTATCATTTCTATTCGAAATCACCGCAAATGTCAGCAAGTTAATTAGACAGGGAAGGGAACGATCATCTTCCGCCGCCAGGCGCGACCGCAGCGGAAGTGGCGTAATCTTGTAGGTATCGCCGGAGCGTAGTGGGCGCGGCCGGCCATTTGGGGAGGTGCTCATGAAGAAGAAGGTGGACGCCGAAGCCGTCCTGAAGAAGCTTGCGGAGATGCGCAAGTCGATTCCGTACATCGAACACGCGCAGCCGCGCTCCGGCGACGAAGGGCGCATGATGCTCGACGACCTCGCGCCGCGGACGGAGGAAGAGTTCGAGTACCTCGCGATCGCCGCCGGCCTCGAGTCGCTGGCGGCGGACGTCTCGTCGGCGATCGAATACGCACGCGCGCAGGCCACCGAGAAGGCGCTGGAGGTGTACTACACTGCCGAGGAGCTCGCTCGCGATCCGGCGCACGCGGATCTCATCCCGCACGTCGAGGCGATGCGGAAGGCGTACGAGAGAGACTACGGGAAGCCGATTCCGCCAAAGCCGAAGGGGTAGATTCGAGCTCTTGTGGAGCGGCGCCCGCCTCGGGCGCCGGACCCTTCTCTTGTCGCGTCCGCGCCGGCGCGGGTGGACCGCCGGGCGACGACCTGCAAAGGCAGAACGCCGACTAGACGGATTTGGCCGCGCTTCCGTATTGAAGTCTTAATACGGAGGTCGTCCATGAATACGCGCTGGATCGCAGGCTGTGTCTTCGCCGTCTTGCTCGCTGCAACGAGCGCTTCGGCCCAATCGATCGGCTATATCGCGAATCCGGCCGGGATCTCGTATGGAGTTTATCCATCCGTGCTCAGCCTGCAGATCGATACCGCATCGCACAGCGCGATCGTCCGCAAGAACGACGGCACCGCGTTCCAGCTGTCCGGCACGATGCGCCTCTATCAGAACGGCATCGAGCTCGCGTCCGCGACGCAGACGGCGGGCAAGCTCTTCGTCACGGTGCCGTTCTCGTGGACCTTCACGAGCGGCACACGCACGTATTACGCGCTCTCCTCGACGAATCCGTACCAGTCGGGCAGTGTCGCTGTGACTGCCGGATACATTCCGGCGGCGCCGTCCGGCGTGACGGCGACGGCCGCGTCCGCATCGTCGGTCGCCGTCAAGTGGAACGCCGTGACGGGCGCGACGCGCTACAAGGTCCGCTACGTCAATACGAACGCACAGACCGGCGACCTCACGTCGCTGAGCTACACGTGGCCGGGACTCGCCGCGGGGATGAGTCATTGCTTTGTCGTGCTCGCATGCGGAGATCCGAATTTCTGCTCCAGCCCTTCGATGCAGAGTTGTGCGAAGACCGCCGCGGATCAATACAAGGTCGGCGTCGTTCTCTATCGCAATGGGATGTCGATCAGCGACATCAGTCTCGTTCTCGACAAGTTCAGGAGCGAGGTCGCCTTGAACCGGCCGGTGCGCACCGGCAACGGACGCGAGATGCGCGCGGTCGTGGAATTGGACGTGCCGTGGTCGGAGACGGAGCGTAGCCGGGGAGCGTACGATTTTCAGTGGTACAAGGACTTCGCGCGGCTGTGTGAGGCGAAGGGGATCAAGTGGACGCCGCTCCTCAGCGCGCATTACGTGCCGTCGTGGGCATTGGCGAGCTATGAGCCGCATCGCCTGCGCAACATGCAGGGGCAGATCGTCAGCGACGATCAGAACGCGTTCCTGAAATTCAGTCCGTCGTCGTGGGTATGGGGAACGGAAATCCGCGCATGGATTCGCGCCTTCGTCGACGCGATGGCGTACGACGGCGCGTACAACCATTTCTCGAGCAATGGCGCGATCGACGAGCTCCTGGCCGGGAATGAGGTGCAGTATCCGTCGGCAACGCTCACCTCGAACGACGCCGCGTCGCAGCAGAGGTGGCACGATCTCCAGGGCACGAAGCCGTTTCCGGCCACGTTTACGGCCGCATTCCAGGCGTTCCGTGCAGACGAGCTGTCTTACGCGATCACGGCGATGGTGAAAGCGGCGAGCGATCGTCTGCGTGAGATCGGCATGTCTCAGACCGGCGTCACGAGCAAGCTCTACCCCTTCTACTTCCCGCGCTCGACGGACACCGAGCCCGATCGCTGGCGCGGATATACCAGCTCGTCGCTGTCGTTCATGAACAGCAATTTCAACTCCGTTTTCGCGCTCGACAGCTACGCGAACAGCTTCTGCGGAAAGAGCTGGAGTCCGGCAAGCGACTTCAGCGCGGCGCGCTCGCGGACGAGCTTGCCGTTGTACATCGCCGAGTTCAACCGCAACAAAGTCGACTGCAAGAGCCCGCTCACGCGGAGTCAGGTGTCGACCAGCGCGACGAGCGCGTTTCAGACGTACGGCGCGAGGACGTTCGTCTTCTTCGCCTGGAACCCGACGGGAAAGGATGCGGATCTCGCGATCACCGCCGATCAGAAGGCCGGGCTCACCGATGCGATGAGCTGGGTCGTGCCGTGAGGTTGCGATCGCGGGAATGTCCTGCGCGCGCTGGTGTTATCTCATGTCCGCGCGTGAAACCCCGGCAGGCTCTGCCGGTGCGGTCCGAGCGGCTGAAATAACCACCCGCTCTTTCCAGTTAACAGCCATCCCGACGCGAAAAGCCGGCGAGTCGGAATCAGCAGTAAGCTCTTGAAATAACAATCGGTTGCATCAGGTTGTAGATAGTCCTTGCGCGGGACCGGTGGTGAGAACGAAACGGCAGTGACGCGGTCGTCCTCAGCATCGATCCGACGCGATCAGCAGCAGCGGTTCCTTGACAACTGAATAGGAAAGCAACGAAGGCAAACGTGATTCCTTTTGAGATTCGCTTGTCGAATCTTGAAACACAAAAAGCAGTAACCGAATAAATAGCATCAGTCGTTCACGATTGATGTCAGAGC
>Ga0209468_1000160_pt1 | contig 33245 bp, 31 predicted proteins | sample GraSoiAngelo_102_FD_185871 | JGI IMG/M metagenome (GOLD analysis project Ga0209468, IMG submission 185871) | Grasslands soil microbial communities from the Angelo Coastal Reserve, California, USA - 14_0903_02_40cm (SPAdes) (version 2) | ecosystem: Environmental > Terrestrial > Soil > Grasslands ...
GGGAGGGGGCGAAATGAGGACCATTTCGGCAACCGCACAGGATTTTGAATGGCATAAGACAGCACGACCCCTCCAACTCGACATCCTCGAGTTCGCGACCAAGACAGCTCCGATTCGCTGGCGATCGATCATGATGTGTCTTGGATAGCAGGCGAGGAACGAACCGCCTGCAGAGGCTGGACGGCGATCATGCGGCCGCGGTGGCAAGCAGGGCATTCGCGCAAGGAACGCCCGGTGAGCCTCTCGTACCGATCCCGATAATCCTCGGGCGTCACCGGCTCGGAAGAGCGCACCGGCGGAGTTGGTGAAGGAACTGCGCCGAGAAGTTGGCGGCACTGCTCCAGTTTCTGCTTGTGATGGGGATTGGCCAGGATGCCGTAGTAACGGATGCGGTGGAACCGGCTTGGTAGAACGTGTAGGAGGAAGCGCCCGATGAATTGGTCTGCCGAGAGGGTCATGGTCTTCTGTTGATTGTTGTCACGGTAATCTCTCCAGGTGAATTTCACTTCACCGCCTTCGATATCGACGATCCGATGATTGGAGATGGCCACCCGGTGGGTGTAGCGGCCGACGTAATCCACCACTTGTTGTGGTCCGGCGAAGGGCGGTTTAGCGTAGACGACCCATTCCGAGTTTCGCACTGGATCCAGATGGCGGTTGAAGGCCTGCCGGTCTCGTAGTGCCTCGAGTGAAGAGAAGAACCGCAACTTGCCAGAGTCGAAGGCTTCCTCCAGACACGTCAAGAACAATCGGCGGAACAGACGGGACAGCACCCGTACGGGCAAGAAGAAACGAGATCGGCAGGAGATCCACCGGGTGCCATCGAGGGAGATTCCGCCTCCCGGAACGACACAATGGAGGTGGGGATGAAAAAGCAAGTTCTGTCCCCAACTATGGAGTACGGCAAAGAAGCCGATTTCAGCTCCCAGATGTTTGGGATCGGCAGCAATGGTAGTCAAGGCCTCGGCCGTGACCCGAAACAGGATGCCGTAGACGACCGCTTTGTTCTGGTAAGCGATGGAAGCGATTTGTTCGGGGACGGAGAAGACGACATGGAAATAGTGTGTCGGTAGAACTTCGGCCGTTCGCTTCTCGATCCACTCGGCACGCGCGAGTGATTGGCATTTGGGGCAATGACGATTTCCGCAGCTGTCGTAGCAAGGCCGCTCGTAATTACAGCAGTCGCAGCGTTCGAGATGGCCGCCGAGAGCGGCGGTGCGACACACCTCGATCGCGGTCATGACGCGTCGCTGGGCCGTCGAGAGCGACCCATCATGCTGCTGACGATAGGCTTCGCCGTAGCGGCGGAAGATGTCCGCCACTTCCCACTTCGGACGCTCCACCGGAGTGGGCGCTCAGAGGGAGTGGGGTGATGCAGGCTTCACCTCCATCGAAACCGGTCGAGGCAGCAAATCCAGGGGGCTTGAGGTGGAGCAGACTTTGCTGGTCGCCATGTGCAAGTATTTTGCGGTTGTGGCCAAACTGCGATGCCCGAGCAGGAGTTGAATCTTGCGGACGTTGGTACCTTGTTCGAGCAGGTGACAGGCAAAAGCGTGGCGCAGCGAATGGGGTGTGATGGGTTTCGGAATCTTCGAAATCAGACGGGCCTTCCGGCACTCCAACTGAACCGCCAGCTGACCGATGTGTTGGCCCGAAAACTCGCCCGAGAAGAGCCAATCTTTCGGCTTCTCGACGAGCCACCATGCACGCAGGATCTCGAGGAGTCTTTGCGAGAGCATAATGTAGCGATCTTTTTGCCCTTTGCCTTGCTCGACCCGGATGACCATACGTTTGCTGTCGATGGCGGCCGGGGTGAGGGCGATGGCCTCGGAGACACGCAGCCCGGCGGCATAGCACGTGGTCAAGATGACGCGATGCTTTCTGCTCCGGACGCAGTTCAAAAAGTGAAGGACCTCCTCGGGGCTCAGGATGACTGGCAGTTTCTGAGGCTTCTGGGGAGTGGGAATCACCTCGTCCAGAGACCAATTCCTTTTGAGGGTGATCTTGTACAGGAAACGGAGGGCCGACACCGCCACAATAATGGAGTTGGTGGTCAGTTTCTTTTCGTTTGTCAAATAGATCTGGTAGGTACGGATCTCCTCGGGTCCCAGCACTTCAGGCGACTTGCGGAAGTGTTGCGCGAACAGGGAGACCTGTTGGACGTACACTTGTTGGGTGCCCACTGCAAGGTTCCGGACCTGCATGTCCTCGATCATGCGTTGGCGAAGAGTAGTCATACGAGAGCTCCTTTGCGAAAGGGATTGGCTGCTGCGAACAGCCGTCTGATGGTGTCGCAAAGAAACGCGCAAGGAGAGGAAAAAACTGGAAGCTGCGGTGGGCACTACCTATCGATGGGACACGGCTGTCGCGCTACCACATACCGCACCGCGGTTTAGTTCAACGGATGTTATCCTTATGGTGTTCGTAAAAGGCGTTCATGGGGTCCTCCACTGGGGTCAGATCCTTGGAGCATACCCCACTGAACGCCTCTCTGTTTATGACTGCCCCGAGAGTTGCGGCGCGGACTTTTCAGGACCTTGTGGTGTGGCGCAAAGCACACGAGTTGGTGCTGGCGGTCTACTCGCTCACGGCGGGCTTCCCGAAAGAGGAAACTTACGGCTTGGCGCTGCAGATGCGACGGGCAGCAGTCTCGGTTCCGGCCAACATCGCCGAAGGATTTCGTCGGCGTGGAAAAGCGGACAAACCACGCTATATGAATATGGCCGAGGCTTCCCTGGAGGAGAGTCGCTATTACTTGATCCTGGCGCAAGACCTGGGATACGGCAACACCACTAGCCTCACAATTTCACTGGAAGAAGTCAGCCGCTTGCTCAACGCCTATGCGTCTGCCATTCTGGCTTCTGAATCCTGACTGCTGACTTCCATATCCCGCAGGGATATCAAGGGCGAAGCCCTTGCCTAGTTGGAAGGTTACTGGACTATGCGTACGAAGCGGCACTTCCCGAGTGCCGGTCTCGGCGCTCCCGTGTCACTCGATCCAAATAGCCGCTTTCACGAAAGGCGTTCATCGGGTCTTCGGGTAACCCCTTGGATTTACGCCATTCGACGACTATGGGCCTTACATCCGTCCAGAACGCGCCCCTCAGACATTCCTCTGCATCCACAAGTGAACAGCCCTGCTGCAGCACCGGTAGCCGATCGTGATCGACGGTGGCTGCCTTCGCATATAACTCTTGTGCGCTGCACACCGTCTGGATCATCGCTTCGATCTTACCTTTCAGATTGTGGCTCTGGTCCACCATGAAAGCGATGTCTGTCGCCGCGCCATTTTCTGCTTCGAACGCAAGGATCTCGTGAAAGATACGGAATACTTGATAGGGATCAATGGACCCAAGAGTGAGGTCATCGTCGGCATAGCGACGGTCGTTGAAATGAAACCCGCCTATCATCTTGTGTTGGAGCAGCCAGGCGACGATTTGCTCGATGTTCTGTGCCTGGTAGTGATGTCCCGTATCCACCAGCACATACGCCTGCGGACCCGCAGCCTTGGCCAATAGTAAGGCCATCCCCCAATCCGCGATGTCGGTGTGATAGAACGCCGGCTCGAAAGGCTTGTATTCCACAAGAAGCCTTTGGCCAGGCCGGAGGGCCGCGTGCACCTCCTTCAGTCCCTCTTCAAAATAGCCAATTCGCTTTCGAATGCTCTGCGTCCCGGGATAATTGGATCCGTCCGCAAACCAGGGCGAGATGTCGCGGCAATTGAGCGCTTCCGCGATTCTGACGCAATCGAGAATATGGTTTAGAGCCTTGCGGCGAATCGATGCATCTGGATTTCCAACCGATCCATATTTGTATTCTTGATCCTGAAACACGTTCGGATTGATTGAACCGGGCTTGACACCATGTTTCTTTGCCAGCTCTTTTACCTTGCCCGCGTCTTGCAACCCTTTCGGGAGGTCCCACTGAACGTGCAGTGCCAGAGTCGGGCAGGCGCCAGTCACCGCGTGTACTTGAGCGGCGTCGCTAAATTTTTCTTCGATTGTGCTGGCGGCAGCGAGCTGGATGAACTTGCCAAATCGTGTGCCGGTGTTCGCAAAGCCCCACGAGGGCAGCTCAATTCGAAGATTGTCGAGCGCCTTCCAAATCGTCTCCGTCTGCTTATTTTTCATCGTGACCTCAAGCCGTGCCCCTGTTCACGTCGCTTTGCAACAAAGCAATTCTTCACACCGTTTGTCGCGTCCACTCTTCTTCAAAAGTGGCCCCGGCAAATTCCTCGGCCCACCGCCCCACTGCCGAGGCTTCTGCGCCGGTGGTCTCATTCCAACTTCCCCGCAGCACCGTCATCTGGGTGGCGAAATTGCCCAAAGTCGTCGACTCCGGCGAGCCAAGCAATATCTCCAGCCCCGTCTTCCCCGCCGTCAGGCGATTCAACAGAGAGTTCTTGCTCCCCCCACCCACAATAAACAGCCTCTTCAGTTTCTTCCCGGTGATCTGTGCAATCGACCCGAGCACCTCCGTGTATCGCTGGGCCATGCTGTGAAATATCATGTTCGCAATGAGCGGAATATCGCGCTTTTCTCCTGAAAATATCGGGCGGCCCGCTCGCCGGAGTTGTCCATTAATCTTTCCGAGCATATCCCCAGGGAGTGTCAAGGGAAGGTCGTCAACATCGATCAAATAATCGGGAGCGGGAAGCGTCTCGCATTCTTGTAACAATTCACTCAGCATGACGAGTGTCCCGCGTCCTTCCCACTCATCCATGCATTGGCGCAGCAGCCACATCCCATTCACATTTTTCAGAAAGCAGATGGATCTCCCCACGCCGCCTAGGTTTGTAAAATTCATTCCTCGCGCTTCATCACTGGCGCAAGGAGCCGTAAGGACAGTTCCCACGAGCGACCACGTGCCAGAACTGATGAAGCCCCAATCCTCCCCACTGGTAGGAATCGCTGCGATCGCAGATGCCGTGTCATGGCATGCAGGAACTATCAATTTAGTGTTGCGAAGGGGGGAAAGATTGCTGAGATCCCCGCTGATACTACCGACAATTGAACCGGTGGCCACGATTTTGGGGGCCGCCGAAATATCCAATCCAATTCCTTGAAATATTTCCTCGCACCATTTGTTGGTGCCTAAACGTACCAGCTGCGTGTGTGTGGCGTTCGTGTACTCCGCGACGGGTTGTCCGCCCAGGCGGTACGTCACATACTCAGGTAGGTTGAGCCACGCTAATCCCGAATTCCTTCCCGCCAGTTTATCTGCGTAAAGCTGATAGAGAGTGTTCAACCCAAGCAACTGAATACCAGTCAAAGAGTAAAGCTGCGACGGAGGGATAATCTCGTGGACCTTTTTCTCCGCGTCTTGTGTTCGCTCATCTCGGTAGCAGAAAGGATCAGCAATTGCGTCCCCGTTCCCATCCAGACGAACATAGTCGACCGCCCATCCGTCCACGCCAACCGACGCAATTCCTTCGGGCGCAGCCTCCGCACAAATACGAAGGCCGTCCTTGACTCCATCAAAAATCCGGCGGATATCCCAGCGAAGGCCTTCTTGCGTGGCGATGGGTGCATTGGGGAAACGATGAATCACCTGAATCTGTGGCTGACCTTGTTTCCATCTTAAAAGGGATACACGACAGCTCTGTGCACCCAAATCCACCGCAACAAGAGCCGCTCTTTTCCCCGACATCTCCATCGTGATTGCTCTCAATCTCTTGGGCCGCGCGGCCCAACCTCAAGCCGACACTTACCCTATCTCAAAAAAGCTTCTGTAAGACCACCATCCACAGGTATCAGATGACCTGTCGTGCAGCGGGACTCCGGCCCCGCGAGAAACAGAATCGCGGCCGCACAGTCTTCTGGGTCAATGGGCTGGTGCGTGAGCGTCCGCTTGGCATAAAACTCTGCCAACAGTCCGCGCAGTTGCTCATCTGTCGCCCGGGGATCAAATTTGATTTCATATTTCGTAAGCGAGGCAATCACACGGTCGCGCGGAAACATCGTCGACCCCTTTACCACTGTCGCTGGACTGATGCCGTTGACTCTCACCTTCGGCGCAAGTGAAATGGCCAGTTCACGCACCAGATGGCTGAGCGCCGCTTTGCTCACGTCATAGGCCTCACTGCCGCGCTTCGCCACCACCGCATTCGCGGAACTTGTCAGCACAATGCTTCCATCTAGATTCTGTTCGCGCAGAATCTGCGCAAGTTCATCTGCCAATCGGTGGTTTGCGGTGACATTGATGTCCAGCGTCGTACCCCATTGTCCATCCTGAATCACGCCGTCTGGAGACGACGGGAATATTGCCGCTGTGTTAATCAGTATGTCTATTCCCCCATATGTCATAACCACTTCTCGGAAGGCCTTGCGGATCGCTTCACGGTCGCGGATATCGATGGACACAGCAGTGGCCGCTTCCTTGCCTGCAATCTGTTGCGCTTCCTCCGTGGTTTTCTTTGCCGCGTCCGCATCGCGGTCAGCAATCACTACGTGCGCTCCTCGTTTTGACGCTTGCAAGGCAGTGGCCTGGCCAACGCCATTCCCGGCTCCCACAACGACGACCACGCGCCTGCTCAGTTCTTTCTCTGGCGGCTGCCGACGGATTTTTGCTTCTTCCAACTGCCAGTACTCGATTCGAAAGGCCTCCGATGGCGGCAGCGCTACATAATTTGCGTGAACGGTAAAGGCGTCCGTTTTTGCAGCAGGCCCGGCCTGCGGTAATTCCTCGGGCGCCTTCCCGGACCCAAGCGCTGTGGCTCCCTCCATGACGTGAATCGCGTTCGTATAGAACTCACCGGTGATTCTCGCCTCCGTTTTGTTCTTGCCAAAACTGAACATGCCAATGCCAGGGATCAATACAACCGTGGGATTCGTATCCCGCATCTTCGGTGAATCGGGCGCCGCGAATGAATCGTAATACTGCCTGTACTCTTCCCTGTATCCCCTCAGCGTTTCATCGATCTTCTGGCGCAGACCACTGAGCTTGCTCGATGGTTCCCATGCCACGAAAAGCGGCCGAATTTTCGTGCGAATGAAATGATCAGGACAGCTTGTTCCCAAATGCGCCAGTTTCTGGGCGTCCCGTGAATTGACGAATCGAAGCACTTCCACATCGCTGCTGCAACTTCCGATCATGCGCTGCCGAGCGGAAACCCGGCCTCGGATGAATGGGAAAATGTCCATCGCCAGTTCCTGATGGTTCTCAAGCGTCCCTGAAAGCGTGCCGCCGAAGAGAGCATTTCCCTTTTCTTCCACGTGCTGTGTAATGAATTGGCCCAATTGATCGATTATCGTCAGAGTGTTCGAATAGCACTCCCGCTGTGTCTCTCCCCACGTAAAGAGCCCATGTCCACCCAAAACAACTCCGTCACAACCCGGACTGGCCCTAACCGCTTCATGCAGCATCATAGCGAGTTCGAATCCCGGCCGTTGCCAGGGCAGCCAGATCAAGCGGTGCTCAAACCGCCGATTAAACTCCTCCATTTTCGCGCGCCCGTTTGCCGCCGCCGCTAGCGCAATTCCCCAGTCCGGGTGCAGATGGTCGACATGGGCAAACGGAAGAAAGCCGTGCAAAGGCGTGTCAATCGAAGCTGCGACCGTATTGTTACCGAACGCGCATAGCGGGTACATCTGCACCATCTCGTCTTCGAATTCCACGCCCCGATAGCGTTTCTCCGCGGCATGCAGCTTATTGAGATACAAGGTCGCGAAACCTTTCCTTTGAATGCTTCCGATATCTCCGCCACTCCCCTTAATCCATAAAACTGTTGCTTTACTCCCATCGAGTGGGTCCGTCTCCTCGATTTTGGAGCTGGTGTTGCCCCCTCCGAAATTCGTAATTCGCAAATCCGATCCCAAAAGGTTTGATCGATACCGCAACAATTCGGCGGCGTCCAAGCCCTTCGCAATCTGATCATCCCAGCGATCTTCCAGGTATCGTAGTTTCTCTTTGGATTTCATGGGAAAAACCATCGTCGGCTTCCATTCGAGCAAGTTGCCCGATCAATTCCGGGTTCGACCACCGGGAGCGGTCTCGACGATACGCTCCAGGAACAAAGACTGCAATAGGTTAATTCTTTCAATAGAGGAATGACAGCTTGACGCTGTCCGCATTCGCGAGGCTCTGATATCCCGCGAACCTCATTCCCGCACCTTGCGCCATTTCGCCAGCCACATTTAGCTTGCCGCCCGCGCTTTCTTTGCCAGCGACGCTGCCGTGACTAACTTGTGGGCAATGTAATTGTAAGGCGGCACGGTTTGCCCGTTTAGGATTCCCAGTCCCAATTGAATCAAACGCGGACCATAGCTTCCCGCTTCATGGGATACGGAAGCAATGTAGGGTGTCCCGGGAGTCTTCATCTCTTCGAGCGCCTCATTGATGCAATCCTGACCCACAATCGCAACGTCTTTTTCTCTCTTCATTTCTCGCACCGCCTGCAGCGCTCCAAGCCCGCTGGTGTCGGTTGCTGCTGCGATCAACAACCCTCGTTCTTTCCAATGCCTACGAAGGAAGTCTTGCACTTGTCGGCAGCTTTTCTGGCGCAAGCCTTCTCCGTCCATCAAGATGTAAGCGTCCTGCTTTATGCCTGGAAGCCGCGAGCGCACACCCGCGAATGCGCCGGTGATCCGGCTTTGCACCAATGGCCCCGCTTCCTCGATCCCCAGTCCAAGCACTCGGCTTACCTCCCCGCCCCAGCGGCTCTTGGCAAAATGGGCCAAATACTGACCGGCCTCAAACCCGACTCGGTAATTATCTACGCCAAAGAAAGTGGCGTGTGGATGGGGAATGTCTACAGCGATCAATGGAATCCCTGCTGCGCTGATTTTGTCGGCGATGGCCGGCGCGATTCGTTGATCGATCTGAAATTCTATAACCAAGTCAACCTGCTGTTGGACAAATTCCTCGGCATTTCGCACTGCCGTCTGCGCGTCATAATGGTTGTCCAGAACTAACAAATCTACTCCTGCAGAATTCGCCGCCCCTTGCAGGCTTTCTCGCACTCCTTCCGAAAAAGGCATCTCGGATGATTCACCTCCAAAGCCAAACCGGACTTTCTTTGGCCTGGACACGAGTCGATATAGCCCATTCTCGGAATGCGCCAGGTAGCCGCGATGAACAAGCGTCTTTAGAATGCGATAGACGGTCGTCTTGGAAATGTTTGTTCGTTGATAGATTTCCTCGAGCGTCCTCGGAGTATTATCCTTCTGCATCAGTTCCAAAACGTCGAGCGCCTTGGACAAGACAGGAATCACGTACAATCGGCTGCGGAACGAATTGGTCATAGTGTTTCGCCTTAACGCGAGGTGTTCTTTGGAAGTATACCCTAGAGGTGGATTTCAATACGGACATTCGTTTTGTATTGACAGGTCTTCATTCAGGCTCTACAGTCCCGAGTCGCCGTGCCTCCGTCTTCGATGCTTGGTTTTCTCGGGAGACACGGATCTATTCTGCTTGACTCAAGAACAGAGAGGGCCGTTTGCTCGCACCAAATCCCCCGTTGGGCGTGTTTTTACACTGGCTTGGCGGCTTGGCGTCCGCAAGCTTTTACGTTCCTTACCGTCGTGTGAAAGCCTGGTCGTGGGAAACTTATTGGTTAGTCGGTGGTTTCTTCAGCTGGATAATTGCACCTTGGTTCTTAGCGTTCGTGATGACGCGCAGTGTAGCTCAAGTCCTCCATGAGACTCCCACGAGTAGCCTCTTCTGGACCTACCTATTCGGGGCCTTTTGGGGCCTGGGAGGCCTCACTTTCGGCCTCACCATGCGTTATCTCGGCATGTCCCTCGGAATGGCGGTCGCCCTCGGCTACACCGCCGTTTTTGGGACCTTGATGCCACCCATTTTCCGCGGCGAATTCAGGTCCGAGGTCTTCGGTACCTCCTCAGGGCGGATCATCCTCGTTGGTGTCGTCGTCTGTCTCCTCGGCATCATTTTTGCTGGAGCGGCAGGGATGTCGAAAGAAAAGGAGATGTCCGCAGAGCAGAAGCGCGCCTCCATCAAGGAGTTTGATTTGAAACGCGGCCTTTTGGTCGCAACCTTCTCAGGAATCATGAGTGCCTGCTTTGCTTATGGACTCGCGGCAGGCGATCCCATCAAGGCTCTTTCAGTGAAGCACGGCACCTCGCCAATTTGGCAGGGGCTCCCGGCACTAATAGTCGTACTGCTCGGCGGATTCACCACAAACTTTGTTTGGTGCTTGATCCTCAATGTCAGGAACCACACAGGTTATCAGTATTTTTCCTCTAGAATCCGCGGGGGTGGGCCGGATCGAAGTAATGAGCCCATCCTCGAATCGGTCACCGATGCTCCTGGTGAGGAAATGGCAGTGGCCACCGCGATTTCTGCCCACAAAACCACGCTAGCAAGAGCGCCGATGCTCCCGAACTACTTCTTTTCGGCTTTGGCGGGAACAACCTGGTATTTTCAGTTTTTCTTCTACACCATGGGTGAAACCCAGATGGGTCGCTTTAAGTTTTCCAGCTGGACCCTACATATGGCTAGCATCATTATCTTCAGCACACTGTGGGGAATTGCGCTCAAAGAATGGAAAGGCGCTGGCACGCGCACCAAATTACTCGTTGCCATGAGTCTCTTGGTGTTGGTGGGCTCCACCGTAATTGTGGGCTATGGCAATTACATGGCTAAAGCCAGCACAGCAACGCAATCCGCATCCTCACACTGAACTAGGGCTCCCATGAGGCTCTCTGTCGCGACAAGAAATCCGGGGCACCGTGCGTAGCACACCACGCTCATTGGCCTCTCCGCTGGTCATTAATATCCACGACCTCCGCCGTCTGGCGCATGGCCGCCTCCCTAAAGTCGTCTTCGACTATCCTGATGGCGGCGCCGAGAGTGAAGTCACTCTACGCGAAAACTGCCGGGTGTTCGATGACGTCACCTTTCGCCCTCGGCAAGCAGTCGCGATCCCCGAATGTGACCTCCACACTCGGGTTCTCTCCGCCGATTTAGCCTTCCCCGCGATTTTAGCCCCCATTGGCTACAGCAGATTGATGCATCCGGGCGGAGAAGTCGCCGCGGCAGCCTCAGCGGAGGAGGCAGGCCTTGCCTACACTCTATCCACCATTTCTGGTCACAAACTGGAGAATGTCCGAGCCGCCTCGAATGCACCCGTCTGGTATCAACTCTACCTCGTGGGGGGACGCGAGGTTGCTGAAGGGGCCATTGACCGCGCTCGTCGCGCCGGATTCTCGGCGCTGGTCGTTACTATCGACACTCCGATGGCGGGAATGTGCGAACGTGATCCGCGCAACGGAATGAAGGAGCTTTTGGGCGGTTCAATATTCTCCAAACTGCCTTTCCTTCCACAGATGTTTACGCACCCTCGATGGCTCGTGCCGTTTCTTATGGATGGGGGAGTGCCAAAACTAGAGAACATCGTTATTCCAGGTAAAGGACCAATGTCTCTCATCGACCCGGGCTGTCGTCACCTGGGAAGACATTCGCTGGCTCAAGCGGGTCTGGACCGGGCCGATTGTCGTCAAAGGGGTGCTTACGGCCGACGATGGGAAACGTGCCGTCGACGAAGGGGCAGCCGCGATTGTTGTCTCCAATCACGGTGGGCGTCAACTGGACGGAGCTCCAGCCACCTTGAGAGTGCTCCCAGAAGTTGTAGCTGCCGTCAACGGCCAGGCCGAAGTCCTCATGGATGGCGGTGTTCGCCGTGGCAGCGACATCGTAAAGGCGATCTGTCTTGGCGCTCGCGCCGTTCTGTTGGGACGTGCTTACGCTTTTGGTCTTGCCGCCGCTGGAAAAGCCGGAGTTACCCGCGCGCTCGAGATTTTGCGTAATGATGTGGAACGTACGCTGCGCCTCCTTGGCTGTCCGTCCGTCTCAGCGCTGAATTCCTCGTACCTAAACATTCCTAGACATTGGCAGACCAGTGCATCCAACACCCGATGATATTCGTACCATCATTCTCGACTACGGCATGGTTCTCTGCCGACGGCCTTCGCTAGAAGAGATTGATCGAATAGCCCAGATCTTCCGCGTTGATCACCCCACCTTTTGGCAACTCTACGAAAAGAACCGCGGCGCTTACGACAAGAGCGATATTGGTGGCAAGGAATACTGGGACCGTTTTGCGAGTGACACGAATACTCACATCCGTGTGCCACGCACTGCTCCTATATGCGTTCACAAGCCTCGCATTCATTGGACTTCCGTGTCCAATGAACAGTGCTGAGAAGCGTTGTGACAGCGTCCAAATTACCTCATTTTCCCAACGTCGGAATTGCTCCCACTGAAGAATGAAGAATAATGACCGGCGTTTTCGGCAGAAGTGCGTTGATCGTTGTGCCTATTTCCCCAATCCAATCTGATTCATGAAGTCTTGGTTGTCCCAGAACAGCCACTCGTGATCCATTGTGACACCCTTCCAATGTCCGATAGTCACCATGCTAAGAGCAAAGTGTTTGCCGCTAGGAGGGATCGATTTGCCGTCAGGCATGGGCATGGGTTTTGTAAATGTGCCTGACATTACGCCTGTGACGGCGGTCCATGTCCCGGAACCAAAGCGAATCGGATGCACCTTGATTTTGAGGTCAGGCGCAAACACGAACAGCGCCTTCAGGTCATCAATGTGCTTTTCGATGCCTTTCGTCTCATGTCCGTCGGGCCACGTCACGACGATATCCGGGGCGTGACTTTCCTTGAGCCGATCCCATTTCTGATTGCTGAACACATCGAAATCGAGCGTGTCGAATACCTTAAGGTTTTTCTCCACCGCGGGATCTTGCTTTTCGTGCATCGGAGCCGGCGTCGGAGGATTCTCAATCATTGACTGGGCGTTTGCCGATGGGACCAGGCCCATCGACAGCGCGAATGACAATAGAGCAGGGGCAATGTAACTCTTAGGCATAAGTACCCCCCTTCTTGGTTAGGGATTCCGCCGCATTTGAATCAGAGTCTTGGAAAGGCACGCTACTACAAAAGACGATGGGATCCAAGGAGCTAATGGAAAATCGATCGGTTTCAACGAAGCAGCACCATGTCAGTAGTATGCAACCCCATCTGGACCTGTTGCGCAATGTGATCTCCCCCGTACCAACTCCTAAAGCTCCTAAAGGGATGGTCGAGGTGAATTAGGCCTCCAGCCGTGGCGCTCTTCAAGAGTGTCCTGTTGCGGGACAACATTCTTTTCACATCGTTCGCGATTGAGGATGTTCACACGAATTCAACGGATGACGGTGCATTCCAAGCCCAGCAGTTGACCGAGCTTGATCAGCTTGCCAGAGATATGGCCGATGCCGATCGCGCAGTGATGCGCTGGACCTTCGGCGTTCCAGGCTTCCATGAATTTTCTCGCCCCCATCGAGAAACGGTAGCGGCTGTTGGTGTTACCAATTTCGAGAATCGGGCCGGGCTCGGAAATGCCCTCGGCAATAAGTAACTTGAGCTGTCCGTCAGCCGTTTGAACAACCGAGAGCAACGTTACGGGACCATGCTTGACGGACATCTCAACAGAGAGCCCGCGGCCGACCTTGCCGTGGTAGACGCCCAGCGGGCGAACCTTAGTCTTGCCTTGGGCAATAGCAATGTGACCCGGTCCATCGTGTCCCATCAATATGACATCGTCGTCGAAATCAACCGCATAGTACTCCGTGAAGGAACCACCCCCTCCGAAACAATCCATGATCTTCATGGCTTGAGCGTTCTTGATTTCGTATTCGCCGGCCACGGGTATGCCTCGCGCCGTGAGCAGGCTGCTGCCCAGGATAATGGAACTGATGGTGTCCTCGTTTTCAGAGTTTTCCATGCCCTTGTAGTAGTAGGCGAGTGATCCCAGTTTGTGAATCTCTGCGAGCCGGTCCAATGCGATCGAGGTGCGTGCGGCGCGTTCCAATTCGACCGGCGGACAATCCGGCTGCACGTCGAAAGTTTCGCGAAAATACTGGACGCGACTGGCGATCTCCTTGCTGGCTATCTTCCCGCGCAAGTCCGCGAGTTCGTCCACCTCTAGCATTTCGATATACCCACCAAAATAAGCGCACTGCTGAGTCAGATCGGAATAGATATCAAGCATTCCTCCGTAATAATGACCCATCAATCCGAGGCGGTTATGTTCCATTGCCTGAGCAACTCGGCCCGCTTCGGTCCACGCGGAGATCTCATCCCACGCCAATGGGTCGTTGTCGAGCACACCAGTGACTTGGAAAAACGGGATCCGGCAGCGACGAAATACATTGGCGATTTCAGGCGCGGGACAAGCTTGGCAATAAGCCAGCCATTCGCCGGTCATTCTGGTTCTGTCACCCATTTGATTGAAGGACTTGTAATCGATTGCCGCGGAGGGCGAAAGATTAAGGAGAATCACGGGCACTTTCGCCCGTCTTACAACCGGAAGGACAGTGGACGACAGCGCGTAGGTTGTAACATATAGGAAGATCAGATCGACATCGTGCCGCCTGAACGAATGGCCCGCTGCCTGCGCCTTTTCGGGAGAATCCACCAAGCCCAGATTGACGACGTGAACGCCTAGTTTCTCCAACCGCTCGGCGATCTGTTGGGTGTATCCCGTCAGGCGCTCCCGCAGACCCGCAAATTGGGGCCAGTAGGTGTCGAGCCCAATTCCGAAGAGCCCTACCGTGAATTCATGGCTCGTAGATTTTTCGATCATGACTGAATTCACTCCACTTGATGAACTTGCGTCTGACCGCCCGGAGCTTCCGTGGATTCTATAACGAACAATATTTATCTATTGAAAAAAGAAAGCAACTGACCTAATTTATGCCTCGCGAACGCCTTATGCTTTGGGAGTTTCGCTGATGCGTTCTCGAGAGGGCACCCTCATGAAGCGCTCTAATTTATTTCGGTTGCTGCTTGTTCCTTGGCTAATGCTCGCCGCCGCGGGACGGTCCCCAGCACAAGATGCTTCCGTCCAAATTACAGTCCATTGGGAAAAGATGGTACAAGAATCCAAGACAACTCCTACATTACAGGTGGTCGTAAACCCACCGCTTCGCCGGGGAACCGCGGTACATGACAACGCATTCAAGGCGCTGCATGACCTCGGAGCAGACTATGTGCGTTACGTTCCTTGGCTCCCGTATCCGCGGCTCGGTGTAGCGGAGTTAGAACCTCCGAAAGATGGCAAGACGTCCTGGGATTTCTCGCTTATCGATCCGATGACAATCGATTTTCTGGAGGCAACCAAAGGGCATTCAGTGGTTCTCAATTTCAGCACCATCCCTCAGTGGATGTATAAGACCAAAAAACCCATCGCGTACCCCGATGATCCGAGTAGGGCGGTATGGGACTACGAGCAGGGGACAGAGCTGCGCGACGCCACGTTCCAGGAAGTTGCGGATTATTATGCACGACTCCTGGCTTGGTACACCAAAGGGGGATTTACGGACGAGTACGGAAAACAGCATGAAGCCGGCTATCACTATTCAATTCCGTACTGGGAAGTTCTGAACGAAGTGGATTTCGAACATCGTATGACACCGCAAACATACACGCGGCTGTACGATGCGATCGTGACAGCGATGAAAAAAGTTCAGCCAGAGCTAAAATTTGCTGGAGTATCTCTTGCCATACCGGGCCAAAATCCAGACTTCTTTGAATACTTCTTGAACGGCAAGAACCACGAACCCGGTGTGCCACTGGATTACATTTCCTACCATTTTTACGCGGTGCCCACCCCCGATGAGACGCTAGATGTTCAGCAACATACTGTTTTTGCGCACGCGGAGGGTTTCCTGAATACGGTCCGCTATATCGAAACGATTCGCAAGCGACTCTCACCTGGAACAGGCACAATGATTAATGAAATTGGGATTATTTCGGCCGATGACATCGCACAAGTCGATCCGAATCACGTTACAAAACCCATTCCTGATTCGTATTGGAATCTTGCAGGCGCCGAGTACGCCTACATTTTTGCGGAGCTCACACGATTGGGTATTGACGTCGCGGGAGAATCGCAATTGGTCGGCTACCCCACGCAGTTTCCCAGCGTGTCTATGGTGGACTGGAACAACGGAAATCCGAACGCCCGTCTGTGGGTGTTGAAGCTCGTGCACGATAACTTTGGCCCGGGCGACAAGATTGTGGAGATTGCGCCTGTCGGTCCGGCGGCCCCCGACAGTGTCTATGTCACGGGGCTCGCCGTTGTAACCAAGGCAGGCCGACGCAAGATGCTTCTCGTGAACAAGCGTGACCGAAATTTGAATTTGTCTATCGCGGGAGCTGCGGGTGGAAACTTCGACTATGTGGACGTGACAACGGGATTCCAACCTCCTGGTTCGCGCAAATTAGGTTCTGAGAAGTTGATGATCCACGCGTTTTGCGTTGGAGTTCTTACTTTCCCTTAAGCGGTGCTTGCTGGGATAGCTGAAAATGCGCTGGGAAAGCCAGGAGGCAGTATTGCCGAGAGTGGCGTTTCGATTGCGAATCAAGGCCGGCAAGGAGGCAGAATATGACGCCACGCACCGGAGTGTGTCGCCTGCTTTGCTGTCGAAATTGAAGGAAGTCGGTATTTCCGAATATTCCATCTTCAGGAGGGAGCAGGATTTGTTCTTGGTCATGCAGGTTGAAGACTTCGAGAGTGCGTGGCGCACGCTGGACAAGGACCCGACGAACCTGAAATGGCAGGAGGAGATGGCCAAGCTCTTTGAGCCCGCCCCAGATCTGAAACCGGGAGAAAGATTCGCAATGATGAAGGAAGTGTTCTACCTAGAGTGACTGGCCCGCTAAAGGCCATCTTCATGTCCGAATCTAATGTCATCGGTCAATCTCTGGATTACTTTCGCACATTAGAACAATTGAAGAACGGTCGAAGGACTTCTGTATTCTAAAACCTCACCACACTGCACTGTCGCGCAGGCGGTCATCGGAGGCCACTGCGAGATTTGGCTCTGACTGCTCGCAGGTGACGCTCGGAAAGAAGGGAGTTGTTTGGTCTACCGCGAAGCCGGTCAAACTTGGCAACGCTTTGTTTTTGGACTTCGAGCCTGGACCAGCGTTTCCAGAAGGAGCGCAAGACGTGTACTACCCAAGCATCGATGCGCACGCAATAGCCAGGATATGGCTCGACAAGGACGAACTCACGATTCGGTTCTTAGATGAGAAGTGGGCCTGGAAACAAATCCACGAGAGCAAGTTCAGCCTCCCGTATGTTGATGCGCCGACCGCTTTGGTAGTTACAGCGTCCACAGAAGAACTCAGGAAATTTGTAACGGCACACGCGGATGATAAAGACGCATTCTCAGACGAGTACCGACTGTTCCGGGTGAAATAACTCTTTCTCAGCTGAACCACGCATTTCCCGGCTCTGATGCCCGAGGGCCGACTTGTCTCTAAGTGCCTGGTTCGCCTTACCGGTAACTTGGGTGCCGGGCATAAAGCTCCGCCTCTTTGCGTTTTCCTGGGTCGCGGCCTCGCACGATATTTTCGCCACTAGGCTCCTGAGTGGGAGGCCCATTTTCCCCAGCGAAAATAAAACTCCGGGTTGTCCAATTCAGAGGGTTCTCGAAAATGACTCTGTCGTCTTTACAGGCACAGGCACCGCGCGTGATTTTATCCGGCTTCTCACCGTCGAACTGCATTGGAAAGACAAAGGGAAAACCGGTTTGCCAGGTTTGCCAATTAAGGGCCCCGTGAAAACAGCTAAGTGATTGTGGCGCCTTGCCTTAGCTTATTTTCCCCACTGTTCGCAACGAGGAGGCCGAGGGTTCGAATCCCTTCTCCTCCACCAAAATCACCGATAAACATGCTGGTTCTTGAAGAGTCGGGAAAATTGCCGTGTCCAGATTCCGTTCTAGTTTACTTCCGGTTTGCCTTTTGCCGCTTTCCAAACGCGCTCCCGGCGCGCATGATTTGCCGCAATATGCCAATGCCTTAGACCATGAATCGGAAGAATCCTCCGTTCAGTCAGCCGTTCGTAGGCGTGATCTCCCTCGACGTGATCTCATACTTGAAGTTATCGGGATCGAGGCTATCGAGACGGCCGTCGCTCGTTTCCGCCTGCGGATACATAAAGAAGCTGACTGGCGCGCCGTTCGACCCGGGCAGAGCGACATCATGAGCGAAGTTGTATGCCATCCAGTTCATCTCCCATGACCCGAATAGCCGCGCGCGGGCCTTCTTGACCATGTCGTCCTCCAGCCGTCGATTTCCGGGCGGTTCCTCGAGCACGACCTTCCGCACGTCTGCGGGATCGACGGGTACCCAGCCGTAATCACCAAGGTAAACCTCAGCGCGGCAGTGCTGCGCTTTCGTCACGTTTTCTGACGAAGCACCAAGGCTCTTGTATCCCATTTCGGACTTGGCAACGCGGATGCCATAAACGTCGCGCGCGGGAAGGCCCGCCGCGCGCGCCAGCCCAACGTACAGCGCGTTTAGATCGGCGCACTTACCGCCCAAATCCCCGGACTCCAGCATGAAGCGAATGTCGCCGACGCCGCAGCCTTGTGTTTTTGGATTCCGAAAAGTGTTGTCAACGATCCACTCGTAGATCGCACGCGCCTTCTCCACATCCGTATTCGCGCCCTTCGTGATTTCGCTCGCTGTCGCTTTCACAATACCATCCGTCGGCAGGAGCTTGGTTGATCGCAAGAAATGCTCCAATTCCGCGCGGGTCTCTTTCGGCGCCGCGGCCCGCGCTGTGAAGTCGACCGCGCAATCCTTTGTGGCGATCTGGCTAGTCACTGTCAGGATCGGCCTTGCCCCGGCGGGAAATTCCGCGGCGATGATTCCGAGCGCGTCGGTCTTGCTCTCGACCATCTTCGCGGTACCATCTTCGCAGTTGAAGGTATTCGTGAGCGTCTTTTGAAACGGAGTTTCACTAATGAGAGCCGCGGGCACCCATATGCGCGTCGTCCCGGAAGTCTTCAGAACTTCAACGCGCGTTGTTACTTGAAAAGTGCGCCAACGATCAAGCGTGGTGACCTGTGAAAACAAGCGCTCAGCCTTCGTGAACGCAAGGCTCACTGATGCAATGCCCCCTGATTGCAGAAAATCGCGACGGTTCATAGTCAATACCTCTGCACGACAAATCTTATGAGTTCTCTCCTCGCGATACCGTACACCTGACTCTGTCCGTGTACAATACCCGAATCGGGGATCAACTTCGCCTGAGTATTGCATGCAGATGACTGCCAAAGCTGACAACGAGCGCTTCCAGAGCGGCGCGGCCAAGTACGCCGCTTACCTCGAAACTCCCGAAGGTCGCTTGCGCTGCGACTTGGCTTTCGCCAATCTGCAGGAATTTCTGCCCCTGCCGCAGAACGGACGGTCGCTCCGCGCTCTGGATCTCGGGTGCGGCACGGGAGCGGCCGCAATGCGCCTGGCGCGTCTCGGCATGCAAATCACGCTGCTGGATTCAGCTCCGGCGATGCTGGATATCGCGGAGCGCGCAGCACGAGAAGCTGGCGTTGACGAGAAGATCGAACTAAGACAGGGCGATGCGGCCGAGGTGGCGAACCTGTTTCCTGTGGGATCGTTCGACATAATTCTTTGCCATAACCTACTCGAACACGTCGACGATCCAAATGCCGTCCTCTCCGCCGCCGCCCAGGTGCTGCGAGGTGGTTCGACCGGGATTGGGATTCTGTCTGTCCTGGTGCGCAACCGGGCCGGTGAGGTGCTCAAGGCCGGCATCGGGGCAGGTGATCTGGAGGCAGTAGAACGCAACCTTACGGCTGTGTGGGGATATGAATCTCTCCTTGGTGGCCGCGTGCGGCTATTTACACTGGACAGCCTGCAAGCCATGACGAGTGAGGCGTCACTCGCAGTTGCTGCCGAGTGTGGCGTACGCGTCATTTCGGATTACTTGCCGCCGCCGGCCTCCCGCGGTGAGGAGTACGAGCGAGTTTTTGAACTGGAACGCAAGCTGGGCAGTCGACCGGAGTTTGCTGCGGTCGCGCGCTATATACAGATAATCACTCGGCATCCCAATGGGTCATCGAGCGAGGAAGCGGGATAATGACGCAGACCGACACTCAGTCCGCGTCGCACTCTGTGTTGATCCGGCCTGCTGCGGCCGGAGGGTTTGCGCTTGGACTTGGACTAACCAACGAGTGCAACCTAGCTTGCCCTTTCTGCTACCGCGATCCGGCCCGGACCGACCGGCTTAGCATCGAGGAAGTGCGATCTGTGATGGAAAGCCTGCCGGTTCGTTCTGTCAATCTGGGCACCGGTGAGAACGGAATGCACCCGCAGTTTAGAGAGATTTTGGCCTACCTCCGCACTTGGCCAGTGAAGCTCACCATCACCTCTAACGGTCACAGCGCGGCAATGCTCACAGATGACGAGCTTCGAGCCTTTCACGATGTCGAGTTCTCCCTGGATTATCCCACCGAACGTGAGCAGGATACCCAACGCGGTTCCGGCAATTGGGCGCTGATCCATGATCAGGCAGCACGCTGCGTCCGATTGGGGATCCCTGTCACCTTCATCGCTGTAATGATGAAGTCAAACTATCTCCGCCTTGCCGAAGTGGCGCGCGTGGTCAAGCGCTACCAGTCGCCTCTGCGCGTCAACGTTTACCAAGCCGTGCGTTCTGACCTATTTGCCCTGAGCTACGAGGAATATTGGCAAGGCTTTCGCGCCCTATTTGGGCAAACCGACGTGATTGCTATAGGCGAGCCGTTGGTTCGAGCAATGGCGGGTTTACCCCCAAGGGTCGGAGGTTGCGGAGTAAGCACGGTGCGGGTTACGCCTCGCGCTACGACTCAGCCTTGCGTCTACTGGCCGGGGGCTGGGGGACCTCTTGCGATCCTGTTATCGCTCCGCTCAGGAGTTGTAGAAACTCCGTCCTTTGTGGAAGCGCGCAAGACGCCTGAGGCGTGCCGCTGCTGCGTTTATCTGGAGTCTTGCTATGGCGGTTGTGCGGGACGGCGCCGCATCCAAAATGCTTTGGATCAGCCGGACTTCTATTGCCCAGTTGTCCGCGGAGAAGCCCAAAAGCTGGAAATCCGAATGGCTCCGGCTCGCGAGCTCCCCAAAGGTGAAAGCGCATGTACGACTATCGTGATTGCGCGCGATTAAGGTGGCATGAGTATGTCCTGATGAGGCTGCAACCTTTGAGAAAGTTTAGGATCGAAGACCGGGAGGATCATGATGACAACAACCACGACGCAACCGCGAGACAACACATCGCAGATCGCTGGCCAACCCAATGCGGCAAAGGGCTTGGCGTTGGTTCGCATGACAATCGGTGCGATGTTCGTGTGGGTCTTCTTTGAGAATCTGGGGAAGGGCGGCTACACTCCGTCAGGCTACGCAGGGGTAATCAATTTCTACATCAAGTCGAGCCACGCACCGGCGGCATGGAAGTGGGTTATGGGATTGATGGCAAGCCATGCGGCCATGGCGGCTCCCATGCAGGCCGCGACGGAGATCTCGCTGGGAATCCTGCTGGTCATTGGGCTACTTACGCGTCCAGCCGCCTTTGTGGCATTCCTCTTCCTCGCCAGCCTTTGGGTCTCGGAGTGGGGCACGTCATGGATTTGGGAACTACTGGTTCCGGTGCTCGCAGCGCTCGGACTCGCGGTGGGCCGCGCAGGTCGTGCCTGGGGCGTTGACGCGTTGCTGGCACGGCGGCGCCCTGCATCCCCTTGGTGGTGATGAGGCAATCTGCGTGCGAGTATCGGTCATCATTCCCACCCATAACGAAGCGCAGGCCATTGGCCGTGTGCTTGCTGATCTGCCTTCCAATCTCGTCACGGAGGTCATCGTTGTCGACAGCAATTCGACTGACGGAACGCCCGATCTCGCCAGAAAGATGGGGGCGCAAATCATCCAGGAGCCTCGCCGAGGATACGGGCGCGCTTGTTTAACGGGGCTTGCGAATACGCAAAACCCTGATGTGGTCGTTTTCCTCGACGGAGACTACAGCGACCGCCCTTTGGAGTTGCCGATTATCTTGGCTCCGATCATCGAGGGGCGCGCTGACATAACGCTCGGTTCGCGCTTTGGCGACAAAAGCAACTCCGGTGCGCTACCGTGGCACCAATCGTTCGGCAATCGCCTCGCCGCCGGCCTAATCAGGCTTTTGTACGGCGTCAAGGTCAGTGACCTCGGTCCGTTTCGCGCCGGCCGCACAGATGTGCTGCGCGCCCTCGCCCTTGAAGAGGCTACCTACGGCTGGGCGGTGGAAATGATCCTGAAAGCGGCCATCGCGGGATTTCGCATCGTGGAAGTCCCTGTGAGCTACTACCCGCGCATTGGAAAGTCCAAGATTAGCGGTACGCTGAAGGGCACGGTAGGAGCAGCGTGGTTCATCTTGAGCCGGATCGTGCGCTACTCTCTTCGACGTCGAAGCGCGGGGACTCCGCGACCGGCGTAAGTCCCTATGGACCAACCTCGCATGGAATCCTCTAGCCAGAACACTGCGTGTTTTTCTCACCCAAACCGCACGTTAGTCATCATGGCGAAAGCCCCAAAGCCCGGCATGGTCAAGACCCGTCTCAGGGAGAGTCTTCCTTCTCCGGCAGTGACAGCGCTATATCGCTGCCTCTTAGAGGACACGCTCGCGCTGGCAACGTCATTGACGAACGTGGAGGTCGCGGTGATGTGCCCTGAGTCGGATCAGGACGAATTGGTGCAACTTTTAGGTAGTACGGTGCGGGTCGTAGCGCAGAAAGGCGAAGGTCTCGCGGCAGGACTCACCTCTGTTTTTCGACAGTTCACTGCCACCGGCCAGCAGCACGTCATTGCATTCAATAGCGACAGTCCACACCTTGCACCGGCGGTTCTGGACAGCGCGTTCGAAATACTCACCACGCATGACGTGGTTATCGGGCCAACCCACGATGGAGGTTACTATCTGGTTGGCGCCAAGGCCGCTCACCCGGCGCTCTTCGAAAGCGATCGTATGGGAACAAGGAGTGCGCTCGACAGATTGCTGACGCGCGCGAAGGTCCTTGAACTCTCAACCGGCTTCACGGAACCCTTCTATGACATCGATGTCGCAAACGACTTGATTCTGCTGGCTCGGGAATTGCGGCTCGCTCCTGCGAAGGCCCCAAAGACTGCGGGCTGGTTCGGCGAATGGCAGCAAGCAGTCGCGCAACTTCGTCATTGAACGGGAGGCCTGTGAAACTCACACCCTCGCACAGGCTGTACGGACTCGGCGCCATATTGCTTGTGGCGCTGACGATCTGCTCGCGCAACTTCAGCCGCATAGGTGAACCGTCATTTTTCATTCCTCTGGCTCTCGCTAGCGTCGCGTACCTCCTGGCCATCCGCGAGCTCTTCTCCACGCCAGAATTTCCGAGGCGCGTCATTATCTTCGGCCTCGCACTGTCTGCTCTGTGGCAAATTCAATTCCTGCGAATGCCACCAGGTTTAGACGACGACATTCATCGATATGTCTGGGACGGCCGCGTGCAGCGGTTCGGCTATGACCCCTATGTCGTGGTCCCGAGCGACCCTGCACTTGCCGGCTTGCACACATCCGAGACCCGTACGCTCAATAATCCAGAGGTGCCGAGCCCGTACCCAGCGGGGGCGCAGCTATTCTTCCGCGTGGTAACCGCAATTCACGAGTCTATATTCGCGCTGAAAGTAGCATTCGTACTTTGCGATTTGGCGATTGTGCTTGTGTTGCTCGACGTCTTGCGTTGTACGCGGCAGGGAGAGCACTGGGTTCTGACTTATGCTTGGAACCCGCTGCTGGCAACGGACGTGGCGGGCAGTGGTCACATCGACATTGTTGGCGTGCTGCTCCTGTTGGTATCCGTCGCCGCGCTGGTGCGCCGCTGGCGTGCGGTTGCAGCCATCTCATTTGGGCTTGCCGTTGCGGTGAAATTTCTCCCGATCGTACTGTTGCCACTCTACTGGAAGCGGGTTCGGATGCGCGACGCTGCGCTTGCTGCAATGGTCCTCGGACTTCTATACGTGCCATTTTTCAACCACGGCCGGATTCCGATCGGCTCGCTCGGCACCTACGTCCAGAGGTTCCGCTTTAATGATCCCGTTTTTGCAATGCTCGAGCGAATGACGGCTCCGCAGGTTGTGGCTGGGTTGGCAGTGCTCGTCGGATTTCTTACCGCAATCTGGATGAGAAGAAAGTCCGCGGAAGGGTCTGCAGACACGTTTGCTTGGCCAATGGCAGCATCGCTTTTCTGTGCTCCGGTTGTATATCCATGGTACTTGCTGTGGCTGCTGCCGTTCATAAGGTCGACCTCCACGGTGCCGATCATAATCTGGACATTGAGCATTATTCCCACTTACTATGTCTGGCATCTGCGCACAGTTGGACGGCCGTGGTTGGTTCCTACTTGGATTATGGTGATGGAATATGGATCCGTGGCAGTAGCTGCCGCCATTATCGCTTTGCGTAGGATCACACGATCGGCTGCGCTACAATGCTCAGCCGACCGGGTAGAGTGAAGGCAACCGCTCCACATACGATTTTGGGTATCCAGTAGCGTTTGCGCGCATCCAACATCACGTTCGCTTCACTTCACTGAGGAGGACCTCCATGACAAAATTGCGCCGTTCCATGACGATGTGTTGGCTATTTTTTGGGGTGCTGCTCCTTGCGGTCACTTCGCGGGCACAGACGCGTCCCCCTATTGTCGAACAGCTTGCCAAAACCTATGGCCTTGACTCGTTTGGGCAACTGGATGCGATCCGCTATACGTTCAACCTAGAGCTCCCCGATTTGAAGGTGAATCTCTCGCGTACCTGGACTTGGGAGCCCAAGACCGGCCAAGTCACGTACGAGAGTAAAGATAAGGACGGCAAGCCGGTGAAGGTTAGCTATGTCCGGTCCCAGATCAGCAGCGCGCCTGCCAACGTGAAAGACGAAGTTGAGCCGGCGTTCGTCAACGACAATTATTGGTTTATTTTCCCGTTCCATGCTTACTGGGACACCAGCGCCATTGTGACAGTCAAGGACATGCAAAAATTGCCGCTGGGAAAGGGTTCGGCGAAGCTGGTGTCGGTGAAATATCCTCCGGAGGTTGGCGGCTACACGCCGGGAGATACGTGGGATCTTTTCCTCGGGTCGGATGGGCGAGTTAAGGAATTCACCTATCATCGCGGTGGACCGAAGAAGCCGAGTCTCCTCTCCACAACTTGGGCGGGCTACAAGAAAGCTGGCCCTTTGCTTGTCTCAACCGACCATCGCGGCGTAGCGGACGGCAAGGCGGCCCGAATTTTCTTTTCCAATGTGGCCTTCAAGCTGGCGGGGTCGGACAAGTGGACGGACGCCCAATAGGAAACTCCCGGACTCGGTCCGTCAATCGATGTCGTCTACACTGCTTCAACTTGGAATAGAGATTATCTGTACTCGAACGCGGCGATCTGTTGGATCCATGGCATGACGGAAGGTTCGATCCCTCCAATCCTCTACCATGCGCTGGATCAACCGTCCGCATTCACGCCCGAGAACTTGATCGACGATGTCCGACGAAGCCGGCAGATACCGGCGGGAATCGTTCCGCCCGTGTGCATCCTGGAGTTCGATGGAGATATCACCGACTGGCTGGTTCGAGATGGCGTAGCCAAGCCTTTCGCGCCCTGGGCGTGTTTTCACACCTCGATGTTCACGATGGACCTCGAAGATGTTACCTGTGGAATCATTGCGCGAACCATCGGAGGAGCTTACGCGGTACTGATTGCCGAGCAGCTCCATGCTGTGGGGGCCAAACTCATCATCGGGCTGACCTCCGCCGGCCGCGTGTCTCCCGATTTACCGCTCCCGTGTCTCGTGGTGGCAACCAGCGCGATTCGTGACGAGGGAACTTCTTATCACTACCTGCCGCCAGACAATGAGGTCGCATGCAAGTCGCCTGTGGTCCCGCTTCTCGAGCGGGAGTTGATCGCCACCGGATGGGCCGTCCGCTCTGGTAAGGTGTGGACGACGGATGCCCCTTACCGCGAAACGAAAGCACAACTCAATAAATGGGCCCGGGAGGGTGCACTCGCGGTCGAGATGCAGGCCGCATCGCTTTTTGCCTTTGGCGTCGCCAGGCAAGCTTCCGTAGCCTCGGTTGCCATGGTCAGCAATGCCGCGGACCATACGGGAGCGCAGTTCGATACGGGCTCACAGGAGGATCGCCTCCGAGTTCTGAAGGGGATTGCTCGAGCAGCCCGAACTCTTTTTGCCACTGCGTGATCTGTTTAGTCTGATTCAGTGCCGACTCGATCGGATTACTAAGCTGCCGGCGGGATCGTTGAGCAGGCGTGTACCTCAGGGAGGATTTGGAGCATCATATGCGCCATACCCTTCAGTTGTGAGTCTGCAAGTAAGGAAAGACCGGCAAGGTTCAGACAAGGAATTTCAGCTATGCAAATCACGATTCGAACTCTGGGCAATAAGAAATCACGCTCTCTTTTTGGAGAGATCTGGCCCATTGTGGCTCTGCTCCCGGCGGCTTCGTTGCTATTCACTGGTTGTCGAAACCCAAACGCTGCTGCTCCTCCCTCACCTGCCGAGGTGGAAGTTGCCACGGTGGTGCAAAAAGATGTCCCTATCTACGGCGTGTGGGTTGCTACGCTCGATGGCTATGTCAACGCTCAGATTCAACCCCAAGTGACTGGATACATCATCCGCCAGGCCTACAAGGAAGGTTCTTTTGTACGCAAGGGTCAGATGCTTTTCCAGATCGACCCGCGGCCCTTTCAAGCCCTGCTCGACCAAGCCAAAGCGCAACTCGCGCAAGCTCAGGCCAACCTGGGCAAGACTCAGCTCGATGTCGACCGCGATACTCCGCTGGCCAAGGAGCGCGCCATTGCTCAGAGCCAATTGGACAACGACGTCCAGGCAAACCTCGCCGCGAAAGCGGCAGTAAAGGCTGCCGAGGCTCAAGTAGAACAGGCGGACCTCAACCTCGGCTTCACCAATGTTACATCCCTGGTCGATGGGATCGCGGGAATCGCTCAGGTGCAAATCGGAAATCTTGTCAGTCCAACAGCAGTGCTCACATCGGTCTCGCAGGTGAATCCCATTAAAGCGTACTTCCCGATCAGCGAGCAGGAATACATGCACTTTCCCAGTTTGCGGAGAGAATTAATTCTCATAACCAACAAGAAGTGCCGTCCGATGCGCCTCCCTTCGACCTAATCCTGGCCGACGGGTCTGTCTATCCTCACAAAGGAACGCTTTTGCTCACCGACCGCCAAATCGACGTGACTACCGGCAGCATCCGCGTGGTTTGCGCTTTTCCCAATCCCAAGAATATTCTCCGGCCCGGTCAGTTTGGCAGAGTGCGGGCGGCCGGTGATGTTCGAAGCGGAGCTCTTCTCGTGCCTCAAAGGGCGGTCACGGAACTCCAAGGGAGCTATCAAGTGGCTGTAGTAGGCAACGACAATAAGGTGAATATTCGACCGATCAAAGTCGGCGAGCGCGTGGATGCAATGTGGATCGTCGAGAGCGGAGTTAAGCCCGGCGAATCCGTGATTGTCGAAGGCCTGCAAAAGGTCCGCGACGGCGCGACTGTCAAGGTTAAGCTGGCCTCTGCCCCCACGAAAGGCAGCTGATTATGTCTAGATTTTTTATCAACCGCCCCATCGTGGCGATGGTCATCGCCATCCTGATGGTGATCGTAGGGGCGGTTACCATTACCAGTCTTCCCGTGGCCCTCTTCCCCGATATCGCACCGCCCGAGGTTCAAGTTGTCGCCACCTATGTTGGTGCGGATGCGCAAACCATCGAGCAATCCGTGGCAACCCCAATCGAACAGCAGATGAGCGGCGTTGACAATCTGAACTACATGTATTCGCTGAACTCAACGGCCGATGGCGTAATGCGGCTCATTGTGGACTACGACGTCAAGACCAATCCGAATACGGATCTCATCCTCACCCAAATACGAGAAACACAGGCAGCGTCACAGCTTCCGAGCGATGTCACCAATTTTGGCGTCACCGTGCAGAAGACCGTGACGGCCCCCCTGATGCTGGTCACGTTGTACTCGCCCAATGGCACCTACGATGCGCGATTCCTGGCTAACTATGCCTACATCAATCTTGCCGATCAAATCACACGCTCGTACGGGATTGGAAGTGTCCAGATCTTCGGAGCGGGTCAGTACGCCATGCGGCTGTGGGTCAAGCCTGACCAATTGGCCAAGCTGGCCATCACGGTTCCCGAGATTGTCACCGCAATCCAGTCACAGAACACCGTCAACCCTGCGGGTCAGGTGGGTAGCGAGCCTGTTCCGAAAGGCCAAGAGTATACCTATTCCGTCCGAGCACAGGGCCGCCTGAGCTCGCCCGAAGAATTCGGAGAGATTGTTGTACGCGAATCCCCTGGCGGGGCCGTCGTGCGGTTGAAGGATGTCGCCCGCGTGGAACTCGGCGCGCAGAACTACAGCGTTGTGGGTCGCTTGAATGGGAAGCCCGGGGCCATCATCGCCGTCTATCAGTTGCCCGGGTCGAACGCCGTGGAGGCTGCCAACGGGGTCAGGAAACTCTTCGCCGATGTGAAAACTCGCTTGCCGAGCGACATGGACTACGTTCTTTCGCTGGACACTACGCGGGCCGTCACGCAAGGCATGAAGGAAATCGTTCTGACTTTAGTCATTGCGATCATCCTGGTGATCATCGTTGTATACATCTTTCTCCAAGGCTGGCGCGCCACTCTGATCCCGCTGCTTGCTGTCCCCGTCTCGTTAGTCGGCACATTCATGTTCTTCCCGCTCTTCGGATTTTCAATCAACACGCTGTCCCTGTTTGGACTCGTTCTGGCCATCGGCTTGGTCGTTGATGACGCCATCGTTGTCGTTGAAGCTGTTGAACGCCACATCGAAGAAGGCCTCGCTCCTAAAGCGGCGGCCCTCAAAGCCATGGAAGAAATTTCGGGGCCAGTCGTCGGAATCGCTCTTGTTCTTTCAGCGGTCTTCATCCCCACAGCGTTCATACCAGGCATCACCGGCCGCCTGTATCAGCAATTCGCCGTGACGATCGCAATTTCCGTAATTCTCTCTGCGTTCAACGCCCTGACGCTGAGTCCAGCCCTTGCCGCTTTACTGCTGCGGCCGAGGACTTCCACGGGAGGACTGCTCAAAGCCTTTTTCAGGTGGTTTAACCACGCCTTTGCCAATGCGACTAACGCGTATGTTCGAATGTGCGGCGTCCTCATTCGGAAGAGTGCGATCGCGCTAGTCCTGCTGGCCGCTTTTGGTGCTGCTGCCGGCTGGTTTGGCAGCAAAGTTCCTTCCAGCTTTCTGCCCGACGAAGACCAGGGTTATCTGTACATCAATCTGCAGCTCCCCAGCGCCGCCTCTCTGCAACGCACCGACGAAGTCGCCAGGAAAATCGAAAGCGCCTTGGCCAACACGCCGGGCGTTGAGTACACCACTAGCGTGGTTGGCTTCAGTTTGCTTAGCTTCGTGCGCACTAGTTACAACGCCTTCTTTTTCGTGACCTTGAAGCCTTGGGACGACCGAAAGGTGCGAGCACAGCAGCTTCAGGCCATCAAGCAGCGCATCAATCAGGAACTCTCCACCATTCCGGAAGGCATCGCTTTTTCCTTTTCGCCCCCAGCCATTCCGGGCGTTGGCACTTCCGGCGGCTTTACGTTTGTCTTGGAAGATCGCGCTGGCAAAGACGTCGGATTTCTTGCCTCGAATCTGCAAACCTTTATGACAGCTGCGCGGAAACGTCCGGAGATTGCCGGCCTGAGCACGACGTTTCTGGCCAACGTGCCGCAGCAGTTCGTGAATGTGGACCGCGACAAGGTGATTAAGCAAGGCGTTGCCGTTGGCGACGTCTACAAAACGCTCCAGGCGTTCATGGGCGGCCTGTTCATCAACTATTTCAACCGCTTTGGTCGCCAGTGGCAGGTTTACATCGAGGCCGAAGGCGATTATCGCACGAGAGCGGAAAACGTTGGCCAGTTCTACGTCCGAAGTAACAGGGGGGAGATGGTGCCACTTGCGACTCTCACGCGATTTGAATCGCGTTCGGGCCCAGAGTTCACCATGCGTTTCAATGAGTACCGCTCGGCGCAGATCAATGGCGCAGCGGCTGCAGGCTACAGCGCAGGCCAAGCCATGGCGGCCCTCGAGGAGGTTTTCTCGCAAACGATGCCCCGTGAAATGGGCTTCGATTACCTGGGGATATCCTTTCAGGAAAAAAAGGCTCAACAAGGTGTCCCACCAGCCGCCATTTTCGGATTCTCGCTTCTCTTCGTCTTTCTAATCCTGGCGGCGTTGTACGAGAGTTGGTCGCTTCCATTTAGCGTGCTTCTGAGTACACCCGTCGCGGTTTTCGGCGCCTTTTTCATTCTGTGGCTGCGCCGCACCGTTCTGGCGGCCTTCCTGCCGAGCTATATGGTGCAAATCGAGAGCGATGTGTATTCGCAAATCGGCCTGGTCATGCTGATTGGCCTTGCCGCCAAAAACGCGATTCTTATCGTCGAGTTCGCCAAAGACGAATATGAGCAGGGCAAGCCCCTCGTTGACGCAGCTCTGGAAGGAGCTCGCTTGCGCCTTCGACCGATTTTGATGACCTCCTTTGCGTTCATTCTTGGTTCGGTTCCACTGTGGACTGCGTCAGGCGCCGGTGCGGTCGCGCGCCAAATCATGGGCACAACGGTCATCGGAGGGATGCTAGCCGCGAGCCTTATCGGCGTTTTCTTTATTCCTGTGATCTTCTATCTGGTCGAAAAATGGTCGGGCGCTGGGAAGGAGCGGGCGTCGGCGCCCTTGCCGAGCACCTCTCCGGCTGAGGGTAACTGACATGAAAAAGATTGTTGCCCTTTTGAGCGCAGTGGTCCTGTCTGTGGGTTGTGCGGTCGGGCCGAATTACAAAAAGCCTGCTGTGTCCGTTCCGACTGCTTATCGCGGTTTGACGCCAGAAGAAGCCGCCAAAACGGCGTCCGCGTCCATCGGCGATCAGAAATGGTGGGACATCTTTCAGGACGAGCAACTCCGCTCGCTCCTTCGAACCGCGCTACAGCAGAACTACGATCTGCGCGTCGCCGGTTCTCGCATCTTACAAGCACAGGCGCAACTCGGAATCACGCGCGCCGATCAATTTCCATCTGTGAATGCCGGAGCCGGAATCAGCGATAACCGCTCAGCCAAATCGAAGTTCCTTCCGGCTTTCGAAGAAAGCACCGGGCATGTGAATTTGTCCGCTGCCTGGGAGCTGGATTTCTGGGGCAAATATCGTCGCGCAACCGAGGCCGCGCGCGCGAATCTTCTCTCCAGTGAAGCGGCTCGCCAGGAGGTTATGGTTACGCTCGTGGCCACTGTTGCCGGAGCCTACTTCCAGCTTCGTGCGCTTGATCTTGAGCTGGAAATCTCCAAGCGCACGCTCGCCTCGCGCCAAGAATCTCTACGCCTGACGAGCCTGTTGGCGGACCGCGGTTCGACTTCCATGCTCGACGTGCGTCAGGCGGAACAGTTGGTCTTTACCGCCGCTGCGGAAGTTCCTGCTCTGGAGCAGGTGATCGCGCAAGAGGAGAACTTGATCAGCATCCTGCTTGGAAAGAACCCGGACGATGTTCCCCGCGGACACAAACTCACTGAGCAGGCTCATCCGCTTGAAGTTCCAGCGGGGCTTCCCTCCTCGTTGTTGGAACGCAGGCCTGACATCCGCGCGGCAGAGCAGCAACTGATTGCCGCGAACGCGCAAATTGGTGTCGCCAAGGCCGCCTATTTCCCTCAAATCTCTCTGAGCGGGAGCGGGGGGTTCCAAACGGCGGCGCTTACCAACCTGTTTACTGGTCCCTCCGGTACTTGGAACTTTGGCGCAGCGGTCACGCAACCTGTTTTCACCGCCGGGAAAATTCGTTCCAATGTTCGCCTCGCGGAAGCACAGCAGCAAACGGCCCTGCTCTTTTACCAGCAAACAATTCAAGGGGCCTTCCGCAGCGTAGCCGACGCCCTGATCGCATATCGCAAGACAAGAGAATTCCGGTCTCAAGAAGAACTCCTGTTCCAATCCGCGCAGGATTCCGCGCGACTCTCTCACTTGCGGTATAGCGGGGGCGTCACTGGCTATCTCGAGGTCTTGACCAACGAAACCAATGCCTTCTCTGCCGAGCTCGGCGTTGTACAGGCCCAACTCAATGAGTTGCTGGCTTTAGTTCAGTTGTATGAAGCACTGGGAGGCGGCTGGCAAGAATGACGCAACATACGAAAAGGATGTGCTAGCTCCGATGTCCGTGAACTGCTGCAACTTCCCAGGTCCCCGTTTCTGGATGTGCGAAAGCCAAGGGCTCAGCGAGAAGCCCAAGCCCGTTTTTTCCCGGTTGCCCAAGTTGCCCAGTTTGGAGGGTAATCTAAAAGGCTAAACGGTTGCAGCGCCGTGCCTTATCAGAATTGTGGCCTGGTTCGCAACGAGGAGGCCGGGGGTTCGAATCCCTTCTCGTCCACCATTTCTTTTGCAGCTCATCCGTCAACATCTGCAACATCCAAATCACACGCCAGAAACACTACCGTAATCTGCACCCTTTTGAAACTGGATGCATGCCAACGACCGCTGTCCTGGTTCATGACTGCGGAAATCCGCTTGCCAAAACCGTTCTCTTCCGTGTCGGGATGGCGCAAACATTGGAAGATGTCATCAAATGCCAGCGGCTGCGCTGTCTGGTTTTCAATTGCGAGCTTGGAGAGGGTCTCGACAGCTCTTCCCAGTGTGGGCTCGACCGCGACCCCTTCGATTTTATCTGCGACCATTTGATGGTGCACGAGGCAGCCACTGGGAAATTGGCTGGAACGTATCGCATGCAGAGCGGCTATCGCGCGAAGGGAAACCTGGGCTATTACGGTGAGCAATTCTTCGATTTCAGACCGTTCGAGCCATTGCGCAGCGAAGTCCTGGAGCTGGGAAGGGCTTGTGTCCATGAGAAGTATCGCAACACCAGTGTGCTGCACATGCTGTGGAAAGGTATCGCGAGGTACTCGCAGAGTTGTGGGGCGCGCTACCTGATTGGGTGCAGTTCCCTTTCCTCGCAGGATGAAGATGAGGGAATGGCGCTCTACGAGACGTTGCGTGAAAAATATCTCGCGGCGCCATCGTTGAGAACCCGCCCAGTGGAAGGTCGCCAGTGCAAACCGAGCGGCACACACGCCGCACCTCCACGGCCGCCCCGGCTTTTCCGAGCTTACCTGGATATTTCCGTCCGCGTCTGCGGGCCACCGGCAATTGACCGCGAGTTCAAGACCATCGATTTCTTGACCTTGGTGGATCTACAAGCTTTACCCAATCGCGTGCGAACGCGGTTTTTCTAATCAGGACCTACTCCGCCGCCAGCATTTCTTTGGCGAGAGAAAGCGCTCGCCCCGCTGCGGCCCCATCTTTCAAGCGGCCGCGAGCAAAATCGCGAGTTCCGCCGCCCTTGCCGCCGGCCTCTTCCAAAA
>Ga0209468_1000168_pt1 | contig 31966 bp, 32 predicted proteins | sample GraSoiAngelo_102_FD_185871 | JGI IMG/M metagenome (GOLD analysis project Ga0209468, IMG submission 185871) | Grasslands soil microbial communities from the Angelo Coastal Reserve, California, USA - 14_0903_02_40cm (SPAdes) (version 2) | ecosystem: Environmental > Terrestrial > Soil > Grasslands ...
TTGGCACCGGCGCCGGCCCGTCGGACGCCAGCCGGCTGCCCGACGGTCGTCGGGTACACATGATCGTCGGGTACACATGAATTGTCGCGCGCCCGTCCTGAACCCGAAGACTGGGACAACGCTGCCGGCGGGCGGCGAGCGCCACCATGAGACCTCAATCCCATGCAGTCGCAGGCCTGCGCCGAGAACGGCGGCGCGGATGGGGCCGCGGATGGGACCAAGGTCCTATGGGCGTCGGTCCTGCGCGACGTTAACGTGCCGTCGGCGCCGTCGTCAGCCGGTCTAGCGCGCCCGGAGGGTATTGCAATGCAGAAGGGCCTGTTTCACCAATCCGCTCGGCGCCAGCGCCCCTTGGCAAGCGGGTCAAAAAGGCATCCCCGGTGCTCACCATCTCCCATCGGCTCATGCCGCGCAGAGGAGACGCTCTCATGGATGCAGAACAACTGCGCCGCGAAGAAGCCCGTCGCAAGAACGCGTCGTTGCGGAAGCGAGGGCTCAGCCTCTCCGAACAGCGATCGGGATCAGTGCGCGAGGACTCCTGGGACACCTGCAACTCCTTCCTCCACGACGAGACCCGGTCGCGCGAGGTAGTGCTTCGATTTGGCTCGAAACGCCGCTGGGGCTCGGCTTGCCTTCGGCCGGGACGCATGAAACTCCAACGGATCGCGACCATCGCGGTGGCGTTCATGCTGATGGGGCCGACACCCGGACAGGCGGCGGCCGTCACAGCGAGCAATACGTTGCTCCCGGCCATCGACCAGATGCTCCACATCTTCCGCGACGACACATTGAAAGGCCGGTCCCAAACTCAGACGCGACGCCGGGCGCTCCGCGCAGTCATGGAAGGCGTCATCGACTTTCCCGACGTCGCCCAGCGCGCACTTGGCCCGCAGTGGCAGGCACGGACTGAGCTCGAGCGCGGGGAGTTCGTCGCAATCTTCAAGGATCTGATGACGTATTCCTACATCGCCACGATGGAGACCTATTTCGGTCAGAACATGCGGCTCGTCGCCGAGAGTAAGAACGAAGACCTCACGAGCGTCGTCACGAAAGTCCAGGGCCGACAGGGGCGTCCATCGTCCGTGGAGTATCGCATGCACCACCGCGAGGACCGCTGGCTGGTCTACGACATCTTCGTGGACGGCGTGAGCCTCGTGGGCAACTATCGGGCGCAGTTTAACACCCTCGTTCGGACCTCCTCGTACGCCGCGCTGCTCCGACGAATGCGGGCGCGCGTCACCGAGCTGACGACAGCGTCGCGGGCGAGCGCTGGCGCCTCGGTGCATCGCGACCGCTGGCACGCCGAGTTTCAAGGATGGATGCGCGAGGTCGTGGTCCCGGCCATGCGATGAGTTAGGGCGGTCTGGAACACCCGGGCTCCTGGTAGCGGCCAATGGGTCATGGCGCGCGCGGCAGCGCCGCGGCTGCGCGCGGTCGTCGAGGAGGCCACCGCACTCACAGCAAATCTCGAGGGGCGCATGGCGCGCCTCGCTCAAGGCCTTTCCGGCATCTCTGTGCGGAAGTAAACCCGAAACGTCGCGCCGATGTCGTGCCGGCCGGTAACTTCGAGTCGACGATCGAACGGGCCACTTTCGGAGTCGAGTCTCCCTATACGACCGTGTCCTTCGGGCGCGCCGCTCCCCCGTTCGCGACGCACTCGACGGCCTTCCAGACCACGCTGGCCAGGGAGCTGGGGGAGCGCGTCGAAGAGTCGTCCCAGAGCGACGCTTCGGGCGGCTGAGGCAGGACGTTCAGCCGCGATGAGATCTTCTCGAATCAGACCTGGCGGCGTCGCTTGACGCGCAATTGGGCCAGTGAGCGAGAGAGCGAGGCATTGACGGACGCGAGGTCTTCGTCGGAGAGTTTTTCCTGTAGACGGGCTTCGGCGCGTTGCCGCGCTTCCTCGGCTTTCGCTTCGTCAATGCGGTCGGCGGGAATGGCGAGATCAGTCAGGATGGCCACGCGGCTGGTGGTGACTTCGATGAGTCCCTCGCCCGTGGCGATGAGCAGATCATGGCCGTCTTTGCGCACGATCATCTCGCCGGGCACCATTTGCGTCATCAGGGGAACGTGGTGCGGATAAATTCCCATCTGGCCTGCCACGCCTGGCAAGGTGACCATCTCCACGTCCTCGGCGTAGACCCGGCCAGCCGGCGTGACGATCTCCAGTCTCAGCGTGGTGGCCATCTGTGACCCGATCCCTCAACTCCGTCGGACTTCATCGATCCCGCCCTTCATGTAGAAGTCGCCTTCCGCGACCGCGTCGTGCTTGCCCTCCAGGATCTCCTTGAAGCCGCGCACCGTTTCGGCCACAGGGACTTGCTTGCCCTCACGTCCGGTGAACACTTGCGCCACGCTGAATGGCTGACTCAGGAAGCGTTGGACCTTGCGGGCGCGGAGCACCGTGACCTTGTCCTCCGGTGAAAGCTCGTCCATGCCGAGAATCGCAATGATATCCTGCAGGTCTTTGTAGCGCTGCAGCACCTTCTGCACTGCACGCGCGACGCCGTAGTGCTCCTGGCCGACGATTTCGGGCGCCAGGGCACGGGAGGTCGAGGCGAGCGGATCCACGGCCGGATAAATCCCCAGCTCGGCAATCGCTCGCTCCAAGACGATGGTCGCATCCAGATGCGCGAAGGTCGTCGCCGGTGCCGGGTCGGTCAGATCGTCAGCCGGGACGTACACGGCCTGAAACGACGTGATCGAGCCTTTCTTGGTCGAGGTGATGCGTTCCTGGAGCGCGCCCATTTCCGCGGCGAGCGTCGGCTGGTACCCGACGGCGCTGGCGGTCCGGCCGAGCAATGCGGACACTTCGGAGCCGGCCTGAGAGAACCGGAAGATGTTGTCGATGAACAGCAGGACATCCTGGTTCTTCTCGTCGCGGAAGTATTCAGTGATGGCGAGGCCCGACAGGGCGACGCGCAAGCGGGCGCCGGGCGGTTCATTCATTTGGCCGTAGACCAGCGCAATCTTTGACGCGCCGAGGTTGTCCTGGTCGATGACCCCCGCCTCGGACATCTCCTTATAGAGATCGCTGCCCTCCCGGGTGCGCTCGCCGACCCCGGCGAATACCGACACGCCACCGTGGAGCTTGGCGATGTTGTTGATCAGTTCCATGATAACGACGGTCTTGCCCACGCCGGCCCCGCCAAACGCACCGACCTTGCCGCCCTTCAGGAACGGACAGATCAAATCAATGACCTTGATGCCGGTGGACAACACCTGTGGAGAAGTCGACTGGTCCACGAGGGAGGGCGGCGAGCGGTGGATCGGATAGTATTTCTCCGCCGTGACCGGCCCGCGCTCATCCACCGGGTGACCGCAGACGTCGAAGACTCGACCCATCACACCTTCGCCGACGGGCACGGAAATGGGCGCGCCGGTATCGATCACCTCATAACCGCGCTTGAGACCTTCGGTGCCGGACATCGAGATGGTCCGGACACATCTGTCACCGAGATGCTGCTGCACTTCGAGTGTCAGCTGGATGGCCTGGTCTCGAACTGTGTAGTCAACGGTCAGCGCCTGGTAGATGCCAGGGAGTGTGTCGGTGAATTCGACGTCCACCACCGGACCGACGACTTGAACGATCTTGCCTCTATTCATCGGCTCATCCCGGTTTCGTGTTGGATCAATTGTTGGCGAGCTGGCCGCCGGCAATCTCCAGGAGTTCCTGGGTGATCGTGCCCTGACGCCGAGTGTTGTATTCGAGCGTCAGATCCTTGATCAAGTCGACGGCGCTGTCCGTGGCGTTCTTCATCGCCACCATGCGGGCGCTGTGCTCGCTGGCCTTCGCCTCCAGCATGGCCCGATACACGTAAATGTTGAGATAGTGTCCGAAGAGATAACCGAGTACCGTCTCCGCGCTGAATTCGAAGAGGACCTCGCCGGTATCAGCGGCGAGGTCCTCTTCGGACTCCGCACCGGGTATCTTCAGCCCTGTGATCTCACCGATCGGTAGAAACTCCACGACCATAGGTTGCTGGACCAGGGTGTTGACGAATCGTGTCGCGATCATCAGAACCTGATCCACGTCGCCTTTCAAGAAAAGATCGCGCGCGAGACCGGCAATCGGACGAGCCTCCGCAAACCGCGGTGAGTCGCCAAAGGTGAACTCTGCGGCCAGCTGCCGGCCGGTCCGCGCGACGAACTGGGCCGCCCGCTTTCCGGCGGTGATGAACAGGGTCGTCGCGGGATCAAATTGCGCGGCACTACGGAACAGGTTGCTGTTGAGGGCCCCGCACAACCCTTTATCCGTGCCGAACAGTATGACGGCACGGGTTCGCACGTCGCGGACCGCCTGCAGCGGGTGGGTGAAATCGCGGGCGTGAGTCGTCGCCTTGCGTTGCATGCGATAGAGCAACTGCGCGAAGGGCCGCGTGAGCAGCGTGGCGTGTTGGGCCTTTCGCATCTTCGAGGCGGCAACCGTCTGCATCGCTCTGGTAATCTGCGCAGTGCTCCTGACGGACTTGATGCGCCGTCGGATGTCACGAGGGTTGGGCATAACGCAGCTCGGCGATGGTCACTTCCACGTCTGGGTGAACACGTCGGCGATGGTCTTCAGGTCGGCCTTCAGCGCATCGCTGAGCGCAGCTTCTTGCTTCAGCGTAGTGAGCACTTCGACATGCCGCGTGGTCAGAAAGTCCGTGAACGAGGACTGGAACGCCTTGACCCGCTCCACTGGGACGCCATCCACGTAGCCACTCTGCACTGTCCAGATGATGGCCACCTGGACGTCGACGGGGATCGGGTTGTACTGCGGTTGTTTGAAGATCTCCATGACGCGCTTGCCTCGCTCGATCTGCGCCTGCGTCTTCGCGTCGAGGTCGGCGCCGAATTGCGCGAACGCCGCCAATTCCCTGAATTGCGCGAGGTCCCCCTTGAGCTGCCCAGCGACCTGCTTCATGGCCTTGGGCTGCGCTGCCGACCCGACGCGCGAGACCGACAGGCCGATCGAAATCGCCGGACGCACTCCCTGATGAAACAGGTCGGTCTCCAGATAAATCTGCCCATCGGTGATCGAGATGACGTTGGTCGGGATGTACGCCGACACGTCGCCTGCTTGCGTTTCGATGATGGGCAACGCCGTCAGCGAGCCGTTCCCATGCTTCTCGCCGACCCGCGCCGCTCGTTCGAGCAACCGGCTGTGCAGGTAGAACACATCGCCGGGATAGGCTTCGCGACCGGAGGGCCGCTTCAACACGAGCGATACCTGCCGGTAGGCCACCGCGTGCTTGGAGAGGTCGTCATAGACGATCAGCGCGTCCATGCCGTTGTCCATGAACCACTCGCCCATCGCCGCACCGGCAAACGGCACGAGGTACTGGTTGGCAGCCGAGTCGGAGGCCGGCGAGGCCACGACGATGGTGTACGGCATGGCGCCAGCTTCTTCGAGCGTTGCAATCACTCGGGCAATGGTGGACTGCTTCTGACCGATCGCCACGTAGATGCAGTAGAGCGGGCGGTACGAATGGTCGCTGGCCGCCTCGGCCGCCTTGTTCAGCTGCGCCTGGCTGATCATCGTGTCCAGACAGATGGTCGTCTTGCCGGTCGCGCGGTCGCCGATGATCAGTTCGCGCTGGCCCCGGCCAATGGGAATCATCGCGTCGATCGCCATGATGCCCGTCTGCACCGGTTGGTCGACCGACCGCCGACGGCTGATGCCGGGCGCGATCTTCTCAACCGGATAGGTAGTGTCACTCCTGATCGGACCTTTGCCGTCTACGGGCTGCCCCAGCACGTTCACGACCCGCCCCAACAGGCTCTTGCCCACCGGCACTTGCAGGAGCTGGCCGGTGGTGCGAGCTTCGTCACCTTCCTTGAGGTGGGTGTAATCGCCAAGGATGATCACGCCGACTTCGGTCTCTTCGAGATTCAAGACCAGGCCGGTGACGCCGTCGCCCAGGTCGATCATCTCGTTGAGCATGGCGTCGCCCAGGCCTTCGATCTTGGCGACGCCATCGCCGAGCTCGCGGATGCTGCCCACATTCTGCTTGGCGGTCGCAGTCCGCGCGCCCGCAAGTTGCGCTTCAATCTCCGTCAGCAGGTTGCCCATGATTCCCTCGCCTCGAAGACTCTTTCCAGCGCGGCCAGTCCGGCCCGCACACTGCCGTCGTACACGTCGCTGCCCACCTGGATGCGTATCCCGGCGATCAACGCCGGGCGATAGGCGAAGGTCGTGGTGAGTGTCTGGCCGTACCGCCGCTTGAGACCGGCCTCGATGGCCGCCTGTAAATCCCTGGGCAAGAGTGTCACGCTCTCAATGGTGGCCGTGTGCTGGGCCAGGTCGAGTTTCACCAGCCGCGCAAAATGTGAAAGGACGGCCGCGCCGTCACGGCGACCGGCGGTGACAATGCGTTGCACGACCCGCCGCACACGGTTCTCATCGAGCAAACGATTCACGAGACACAGGCGGAACAGTCGCTTGGCTTGGCGTTTCGACCCTCTGTTGATTCTCATGGCTATGCGGCAACCTGCCTCGCGGTCTCCTCGGCCAGGCGGCGCTGATCTTCCGACGTCAGAATCTTGCCGGTCACGGCGGTGGTGGCCAGCATCACCAGCCGGCCGACCTCGCGTTTGAGCTCGGCAAGCATACGGTCATGCTCTCGGACGGCGGCTTCGCCTGCCGTGATCGTGATTTGATTCGCGGCCACGATGGCCTTCTGCGTTTCCCGCTCCAGCACGCGAGCGGCTGCGGCCCGGGCTTCGTCGATGAACTTCGTCGCCTCGGCATTCGCCTGCGCCATGACTTCGTGCCGCTGGGCCTCGGTCCGGGCCAATTCAGCGGTGATTTGCTCGGCATTGGCCAGACCCAGCGCGATTTGTTGACGCCGTACTTCGAGCATCTTGAGCACGGGCCGATAGGCGAAGCGGTAGAGGATGAAGCACACGATGCAGAAGCTGGCGACCTGAGCGAGCAGATGAGGCCAATCGACGCCGAAGGTCGTGACAATCCGTTCGGGACGTCCGCTATCCACCAGCTGGGCTTGGGTCACCGACAGAAGAACGTTTCTCATCATGCGGTCTCAGTCCTCAGAGGTGGTGTGCGGCCATTCGCTCTGCCCAGCCCTGGAGAGCTTGGGCCCAGGCATCTCCGCCTACCTCACCAGGAAGAGGGCGTAGAACACGATCGCTTCAGCGAACGCGATGGCCAGGATCGACTGGACCAGAATCTGCGTTGCCGCGCCCGGATTACGTCCCACTGCTTCCGAAGCTTTCATGCCGATCAAACCGACTCCGAGGGCGGCGCCGAGCGCGGCCAGGCCAACGTGAAGGCTTGCGGTCATGTCATTCTCCTTTCTCTTCCCGTGATGCCGCCGAACAATCGCTATCGGTGTGTGCCCGCAACGTCCTGTTGTCCATGCTGACAAACAAGCAGAGTGAAGACCGCGCACAACAACATGAAGACCAGGGCCTGCACCAGGCCCACGAGCAATTCCATGAAATAAAACGGAATCGGCAGCAGCCACCCGAGGCTGGGCACCACCCGGGACATGGCTTCCAACATGTTTTCCCCGGCAAAGATGTTGCCGTAGAGACGGAAGCTCAGGGAGACCGGCCGGAAGATGATGGAAACTATCTCCAAGCAGCCGGCGGCGAAGAACACGACGATCATCAGCACCTTCATCAAGCCACTGCTGACGCCCTTGGGTGCGAACAACTCTTTGAGGAAACCACCCGGACCGACTTCCTGCACAGCCCAGACAATCCAACAGGCGAAGAACACGAGAGCCATGGCGAGCGTCAAGTTGAGATCAGCATTCGCCCCGCGCAAGAGCGGCCGATCGACCACGAAACCATCGGCGGTCTGATGTCCCCATCCAATCGTGCCGACGCCGGGGATGAGGCCCACCCAATTGGCGGTCAGGATGAAAATGAACACAGTGGCGAAAAACCAGAATGTGCGCTTGATCAAGTGCGAACCGATGATATGTTCGAGAAAATCGTAGAGACCGCCGACGAGCCATTCCAGAAGATTCTGGGCTCCCCCCGGAACGCGTTTCATGTCCCGTGTTGCGGCGCGGGCAAACGTGATCAGCCCCACCGCCACGATCCAGCTCACGATCATCGAATTGGTGATAGGGAAGCCGAAGGGGCGAGCGATCTCGACCGCTCTTTGAGGCAGGCCGTGGTCCCCCGATTCAGCGATCGCCGAAGGCAAATCGCGTGTTACGCCATTTCCACGGCCACCCCGTTCGTGCGGCGACGTGGTGGGGCCAGGCGGCGGTGCTTCGTTCCGCGCCGATGCCGCGTGGGCGCCTCCGCCCATGAACGAAACGGCCAGAAGCAGTGCGAACGTGATATTCCGTGTGAGCCGAATCCCGCGATCATCTGCGCCTTCTCCGCCGGAACGATTCCGGCCGAAATCGGCGGCTCCGGTGTCGGGCGGCGCGAGCGGCTGGCGGCCGAGCGTTGCCGCTACGGGCATCGATCGGCCCTCTGTGGCGCTCTGTGTGCTAACGACGGTTCTCCTTCAGTGGCGGCCGGTGCGACGGTTTCGCAATTTCGGAGTCTCGACCCACGCAATAAACCAGTAGCCGTTGCGGACTGGATATTGGACCTTAGTCCGATGGCCCTGAGGGGGAAAGAGTCGACGCATTCCTTTTCGCTTCGGACGTTGAACCAACGTTCGATGTTGACTCCACTGAAGTCGTGCTCGTGATGACATTCGCCGTCGAGAGGTGCGGGGCCGCGCGCGCGCGAAGAGGCGAGCCCGATACCTCGGGATCCTCGGAAATTACTCCCAGGCGCAGACGCGCGTTGTGATGCAGTTCTCTGGGAGCGGATGACGTGTCGCCCGTGACGAGGATATTCCCGAGATCTCCGCGCGTGCACGGACGTCGGGTCGATGCGTCGTACGCCGGCTTCGAGCGGCGTTTTGAGCTCGTCTCGACGTGCTTGTGATCCGTGACATGGCGAATGGCGGCTGCAACGAGGGGATGCTCGCCGGCAAGCGAACTCAGGCTGATCTCGAACGGAGACTCCGACGCGTCGTTTCTCCGTGCGAACAGGTCGAGGTCGCTGCCCACTCGGCGGCCGCCGAGATTGTCCGCATATCGACTGTGGTCGATGTGTCGTGCGCGGAAGCGCTCGGGCAGCCGCAGCTCGCTGCTTTGCCGGCACGCCCAGTGACAGGGGTTCTGAAGGCTTCGTCCCGCTCGAGGTACGCCCGGGTCACCCCGGGCTCCACGCCGCTCTCGCTCGGCTGCCGGCTGGACGTCGTGAGGGCCAGAGCACCCGCGGCGGCCTCCAGGGCGACAACCGCAGGGTCGACGCGAAGGCAGACGTAGCCGGCCACCGCACCGGCCCCGAACCCGGGGGCGAACACGAGCCGCGGCCGGTCGATGATCCCCGCCGCAACGGCGTCGTGGATCGCAATGGGGATGCTGGCGGACGACGTGTTGCCGACCCGCGCGATGTTGAAGTATAAGCGGCCAGGGTCAAAGCCGGCGTCCTGGGCAAGGCCGGCCACCATGACCTGATTGGCCTGGTGCGGAACGATCAACTCGATGGCATCTATCATGGTGCCCGGTCTGCCATCGGGGTGGGGCAGGATCCTCAGCTCGTCGAGCATCTGGGCGAGGTAACGCTTGACCAGCGCCTTGACGTCTGGCCCATAGACGGTCATTCCGTGAGCGAACTCCGGATTTGGCCAGACGATCGACTCCACTTCGCTCATCGGACCGCTGGCATACGTCTGGAACACCTCGATGTCGGGACGTCCGGCCGCGCCCGCCGGCCCGACGACCAGCGCCGCTGCGCCGTCGCCGAACAGCATGCGTGAGGCGCGCACCGTGCCGACCTTGTCGGAGAACTTTTCGACTGCGACGACGAGCACCGGACACTTCACCTCCTGGAGCAACCGGATCGCTTCGGCGAGACCGTAGGGCAGGCCGGCGCATGCGGCGACCACGTCGTAAGAGGCGTGGGTCTGGAAGATCCCGAGCCGAGCCGACAGCAAGGTGGCCGCAGACGGCATCGGCCGGGCGCTCGTGCAGGTGCACACGATCACGCCGCCGACGTCGCGGGGTTGCCGTCCGGCCTTGGCCAGGGCCGCCCGGGCCGCCCGGAGGGCCATGTCGTCCAGACTCAGCTCGGAATACCGCCGCTCGACGATGCCCGTCTTGCGCTCGATATCATCGACCGTCATGGGTGACCACCACGCGGCCGTGTTCCGTATCAGATCTGTATTCGTGCAGACGAGCTCACCCTTGTACACCGCCAGCGCCTCGAGGCGCGGCATGACCGTGAAGCGCCGCCGGACCTCGACCGGAGCCAGCGGCGTGGCCGGAGCCTCGACCGCGACAGGGATCGGCCGGCTCCGCCGTGGGCGGCAGGGCGCCTGGCCGCGGTGGATGAAGGCGGCAATCTGCTCGTCGCGCGGGTAGAGGAGGATGACCACGTCGTCGTCCCGCAGCCGGCCGACCTCGACCACCTCCGGTGCCTGCGGGTCCCAGCGGAACTCATTGCGGAGGATCATGACCTGCCGCATCAGCGCTTCCAGCTCGGGAACGGAATGGCCGAAATTGAGGACATCCTCCTCGCTGTAGCGTGGGTAATCGGCGTCGTAACCGGACAGTCGGTAGGTTCGGCTCTCCGGATCGGCTAGCGCCTGGGCCACCGTGGGGTTGCGCGCGGCGACGTCGACGCCGCCGCCCCGACGGCTGCGAACCATTTCGATCAGGAGCCCGAAGACGGTGTCTTCCAACCGCGCATCCCAGGCGGTCGGCAAGGCGCGGTAGGCGGCTTCCAGGATGCGGGCGAGCGGTCCGGCGTCACCCGGCGGGACGATGGGAAGGAAGACGTCGGGCCGAGCCCGCGGCGTGTCTCGCCAGCGGGTCGGACGCTTCTCGTACATCGTCAGGGCGTACCGGTGGCTCCAGTAGAGATTCGACACGACGTCGCGTAAGAGCTCATAACGCGACCGGTAGTGTCCGGATGTGGCACGGGCGACGAGATCGTCGTGAGTCCGGCACTTCCCGTCGAAGTCCCGCTTGATCACCGCCTCGAAGTCCTCGAGGCCGGCGAAGACGCCGAAGTCGAGTCGCGGGAAGAAGTTCTGCGGGAAGACGATGCGGCCATGACGATTGACGATGAATCCGCTCATGACCTTGGACCCGGTCACCGGTGCGACTCGGTTCGTCCCAGGACAGTGTCGGCGGCAGTGAGGTCCGGAGTCGGGACGCTGGCGAGCGGGTGTCGGAGCGGGCCGGCGGACCAGGCAACCTGCGGCAGCTCCACCACGGCGATCCGGACCTTTCCCTGTTCCGCCAGCATCGAGACGATCGACCGCACGGCGTCCTCCGACATGGCGACGCCGGCGGCGATCTGCCCCAGCGTCAGGCGACCGCCGCCCTCGGCGAGGACGGTCAGCACAGCGTCGTCGACCTCCGCCCACGCATTGCCCTCGAACGGCCGGCCGTCGATCTCGATGAACACGTGCGCCTCCCGTGAGGCTGCGTGCCAGATCACGGTGGCAACGACGCCTGTTCGCGGGTCGAGCCCCTGCCATATCCCGCCGCTCGTGGCGTGGCTCCGATTGTCCTTCGCGATCTCCCGCTTGTACTCCTGGAAGCCGGCGTCGGTGAGCGCCCGCATCACGTGGTCGGGGTCGGCGACCCAGGCGTGTTCCTCGGCCCGCCATCTCATCTCACCCCGACGCTCGAGCTCGTTCAGAGGTCGCATGGGAGACTTCCGCTCACGGCTCGCGGTCGACGATCATGGCGATGCCCTGTCCGCCGCCCATGCACAGCGTCGCCAGCCCGAGCCGTCGCGAGAGACGATGCATCGCATGCACGAGCGTGACGAGGATGCGGCAGCCGCTGGCGCCGATGGGATGGCCGAGCGCGATGCCGCCGCCCGACACATTGGTGATCTCGGGCGGGAAACCGAGCATCCGAGCCACGGCCAGCGCCTGGGCAGCGAACGCCTCGTTCGATTCGATCAGCCCGAGGTCGCCGACTTTCAGACCCGTGCGGCCCAGGATCTTGAGCACCGCGGCGATCGGACCCGTCCCCATGAGGTGCGGCTCCACACCGGCCGACGCGCACGCGCGCACGCGGGCCTGCGGCGTGATCCCCACGTCCTCCGCCAGCTCCGCAGCCAGCAGCACCACGGCCGCAGCGCCATCGTTGATCCCGGAGGCGCTGCCGGCCGTGACCGTCCCCGCCTTCTTGAAGGCCGGTCGTCGCGTGCGCATGACGTCGGGGGTCGGTCGCGTGCGCGGCAGCTCATCCGTGTCGAAGACGAACGACGGCCCCTTGCGCTCGGCGACCTCGATGGGGACGATCTCCTCCCGAAAGTGTCCGGCGTCGATGGCATGGCGGGCGCGGCGGACGCTCTCCGAAGCGACGGCGCCCTGATCGGAGCGGCTGATGCCAAACTGCTCGGCGACGTTCTCGGCGGTGACCCTCATATGCACGCCCGTCCACGGGTCGAGCAACCCGTCGTGCGGTATCGAGTCGACGAATGCCTCGTCGCCGATGGGGACGCCCCAGCGCGCCTTCCCGACCAGATACGGCGCGTTCGTCATGCTCTCCATGCCACCGGCGACCACGATGTCCGCCTCCCCAGCGGCGATCGCCTGCGCGCCGAGCGCCACCGCCTTCAGGCCGGATCCCCACACCTCGTTCACCGTGAACGCGGGGACTTCGATGGGCACGCCCGCATCGACACTGCACCGGTGGGCCGGGTTCTCGCCGAGCCCGGCCTGGAGCACGTGGCCCATGACGACCTCGTCGACGGCTTCCGGCCGCACGCCGGCGCGCTTGAGCGCCTCCTGGATGACGAAGGTGCCGAGCTGGATCGCGGAGAAGCTCTTCAACCCCCCGCCGAACGTTCCGATGGCGGTGCGGCAGGCGCCGGCGATCACGACGTCTCGCATCATGTTCCTCCCGAGAAATCGACCGCGATCCGCTCCAGCGTCGCGGTCTCGACCACCTGCACGAACGCGCGCAGGAGATCCGGTGTACGTCACGATGCCGATCAGCGCGTGGCCGTCCATGACGGGCACTGAAGCCGGCCCGGACGAGCTTGCCGATGCTGACGCCGGGGCATCATGGCGACCGCGGGCTCCGCCGAGATCGTCTTCATGCGCTTGGTCTCCCGGTTCTCGCTACTGCGCGAGCCAGCCGCCGTCCACCGGCAGCGCGACGCCGCGGATCTGCGCCGCCGCCTCGGAGCACAGAAAGGCCACCGCGGCGCCGATCTGGTCCGGCGTGGCGAACTCGATCGACGGCTGCTTCTCGGCGAGCAGGGCCCCCTTGGCGTCCGTGACCGAGAGGCCTTCGCGCTCGGCGAGATCGTCGATCTGCCGCAACACGAGCGGCGTGAGGACCCAGCCCGGGCAGACGGCGTTGCACGTGATCCCGGTCGTGGCCGTCTCGAGCGCCACCACCTCGTGAGGCCGAGCAGACCGTGCTCGCCGCGACGTACGCCGCCTTGTGGATGGAAAAATCGTGTCCCATCGCTCGACGGGAAGCTGCTCGACGGGCGCGGTGAATTGGATGCCCGCGTTGTTGACCAGGACGTCCACCGGGCCTAGCTCGCGCGTGGCCTGCGTGAGCATGGCCGCGATCTCGCCCGGCTTCGACATGTCCGCCGCGCTGTAGGCGACCGCCGTGCTGCGCGCCGCGACGTCGGCGATCGCGGTGTCGATGGCGGCCTTCGAACCGAAGCCGTTGAGCAGCACGGCGGCCCCGTACGTCGCGAGCGTGCGCGCCACGCCGAGACCGATGCCGCTCGTCGAGCCGGTCACGACCGCCACCCGATTTTTTTCAACGTGAGGCCGTTCACAGGAGTTGTGGTCATGGCGGTCATCGCACCACGGCAGGGCGTCGGTCACCATTGGACCTAGGGCCTACGGCGCGCTGCTGACCATCACGGGCGCAGTACGGCCTGGCGGATGCTGCCCACGCTCTGTGAGCGACGGGGGTCGGCCTCGACGCCGAGCGAAGCGGCGCGCCCGTGCAAAGAGGGGAACCCGCTACACCGAGTTCGTGCCGTGCACGGCTGATGAGGGTCTCACCGGGCGGCGGCGTACCGTCCCGATTGCCCGATCCTCGATCTCGACATGCCGGGAATGACCGGCAGCGACGTTCAGCGGCGGTTGACCGAGTCCGACATGCGGGTGCCGGTCATCATCATCGCTGGACGTGACGACCGGGAAACCGAAGCTCGCTGCCGCGCGGCCGGCGCCGCCGCGTATCTCCCCAAGCCCATCGACGAGAGGATCCTGCTCGATCGAGAGCATCTCGGCCGCCGCCGGGCTGGGGTTCACGTGGGGGACTGGCGTCCTCGAATACCGTGGACAGCAGTATCCATCCATTTACCCGTCGCAATGGACGCAGTGGACAAAGAGGGCTACCTTTCCGGTTGGCCCGAGCCAGGGCTTACACCTTTTACCGCTATGAACCTGGTGAACCGAAATGAGAGGCTCACCGAATTAAACAAAGGTCTAGTCGACCTGAAAACACGGACTGACGTCCGGTTCTTCTTGGGGAAAGATCGGTCGACTCTTGAGCGCCTCTATGTCGCCAAGTCGTCGCGTCCAGAAGGGTGGGAGGACGGCGAGCCCGCCCGGGAACATGACAAACACAAGTTCGTCGACGGCGTGCGGCAGGCGCCGGCGATCATCACCTCGCGCATCAGCGGCCCCCCGAGAAGTCGACCGCGATCCGCTCCTGCGTCGCCGTCTCGAGCACCTGCACGAACGCGCGCAGGAGATCGGTGTACGTCACGATCCCGACCAGCGCGTTGCCGTCCGCGACGGGCAGCGAGCCGAAGCGCGCATCGAGCATGAGTCGCGCCGCGTGTTCGACCCGGGTCTCCGAGGTTACCGTCACGGGATCCGGGGTCATGATCCGACCGGCGACCGTGCCGGGCGACTGGGAGCCGGCGGGCCGAACGTCTCGGTCCGAGACCATCCCCACCAGCCGCCCCCCGGCCACGACCGGCAGGTGCCGGATGCGGTGCTCGTCCATGAGGCGTCGCGCCGCGTCGCACGGCGTCTCGGGCCCGATCGTCACCAGCCGGCGGGTCATCACATCTCGCACCATGATCACGATCACGTTGCTGTCCTCCCCGCCCGTTACGGCGCCGAGCACAGCTCGACCCTCGTGCCGAGCGGCATTGGCCGGACGTCGGCGGAGACGCGGAGCTCCGCGTTCGTCGCAACCAGCGCGTCGGCGACAGCGATCCCCGGTGCCGTCTCGAGCAGCGTCGCGTGGCCTTCCGGAAAGGCGATGACGGCCAGCTCCCGGCCCTTCAGCGTGATGCCGTCCCCTCGATGCGTCATCGGGGGCATCCGACTACACGCCGGCGGCCAGAACCATCGGACCTTGGCCCCAGGCCCGGTGCGTGAGGACTACAGCGCGTCGGGCGACGCGTGGCAATACTTCAGCCACGACCAGGCCCGCTCGCGGGCCTACCGCTGGGGCGAGGACGGGCTCGGGGGGATCTCCGACGACCGGCAGCTCCTCTGCTTTGCGCTGGCCCTCTGGAACGGCCAGGATCCCATCCTCAAGGAGCGGCTCTTCGGCCTGACGAACAGCGAGGGGAACCACGGCGAGGACGTCAAGGAGTACTACTTTTATCTCGACTCGACGCCGACCCATTCACCTATCTCAACGACAAGGCGCGGCCCCACGTCGAGCCGCTGGCCAAGTCGTTGGACGCTCCGATCTTCGAACCCCTCGACGTGGCCAAGCCGAGCGAGCTGACCGCAGTGTTCACTTGCATCGAGGCCCTGTGGGGGCGGCTCGATATCATGGTGCACTCGATCGCCTGGGCTCCCACGGACGATCTCCAGGGTGGGCTGCTCCAGTGCTCGGCCGACGGTTTCGCGAAGTCCATCGACGTCTCCTGCCACTCGTTCATCCGCATGGCGCGGCTGGCCGTGCCGCTGATGGCGGAGGGCGGCACCATGTTCGCAATGAGCTATCACGGAGCCAACAAGGTGGTTCCCAACTACAACGTGATGGGCCCGGTGAAGGCCGCGCTGGAGGCGTCTTGCCGCTACCGCGCCTACGAGCTGGGCCCTCGGGGCATCCGCGTCCACGCGATCTCCCCCGGGCCGCTCAAGACACGGACCGCCGCCGGTCTCAAGGACTTCGACCTGTTGCTCGCCCAGGCGGCGGAACGCGCGCCCCTCGGCGAGCTCGTCGACATCATGGACGTCGGCTTCGCGTGCGCCTACCTGGCCACGCCGTATGCGTGGCGGATCAGCGGCGAGACCCTGTACGTCGACGGCGGGGTACATATCATGGCCTGACGCCGGGCGCGGACCGGTTTGTCTCCGATATTCGCTAGAACACGACCTGCAGCAGCCGCTTCAAGAGCTCCTCCAGCGACACCATGGTGAGGAGGAGCGGAGCGATCGGCACCAGGGTGATCACCGCGAGCTGGAGCACCGCGTCCCTCGTGACGGGCACCACGCGCATGCTCCGGACGAGCTCGAAACTGTTGCCGAGGTCCGCCAGGGACTGGATGTCCGCGCTCCCCACCAGGAGCTCGCCGGCCGGGGCGCCGCCACGCAGCCACTTGTCGTCGAACTCCCGCACATAGCGCTGGGCCAGGGTGCCGTACTCGCGCAGGCCGACGCGCCGCGCCTCGGCCAGGTGCGGCATGAACAGCAGGAGCGGCCCGAGGACGACGAGCAGGAGGAACGCGACGATCACGACGATCTCCACCTTGAAATCTAGCAGCGTCGCCCCCTGGAAGAAGATCCGAGCGGCGATCATGGCGGCCAGCAGCGTTCCGTGGGCCGCCAGGAGCGGCGCGAACGCCACCGCGGTGCTCGACAGGAAGCCGAGGCCGCCCACGCGATCTGGGTGCGTGGGCACCAGGCTGAGCCTGCACCGCCCCACCTGCCAGAGAAAGCGTATCCAGACGAACAGCCGGAGATACCAGCGGAACAGGATGAACTGAAACAGTGGGAGGCTCACATAGACAAACCACCAGCCGGCCAGGGAGAGCTGGCGGCCGCCACCCCCAGGCACGGCATACCACGTCGCGACATTCAGGGCGCCGTAATGTGGCCAGATGAAGAGGCCGTTGATGTACACGAACGCGACGAGCAGCACTTCCGCCACCACCGAGTTCCGCAGTCGCTGAGCTGAGGCCGTAGCCGCGTCGAATCTCGCTCGGGCCGCGTCCGGAATCAGGCCGCGCTCCAGGAACTGCCGGACCACCGGGCGCATCCGCTGATGCACCACCAGCTCCGCCACGATGAGCAGGGGCAGCGTCAGCAGGAACCGGGCATGCACTTCGATGTCCATAAGGAAAGGCACCGCGACCGCGTCGCCCCAGGCGCGCCCACCCAGCGTCGACAGGATCAGCAGCGGTAGCCAGGCGACGAGGGAGATAGTGACGATCCGACGACGTAAGAGCTCGAGCGCGTCGCCAGACAGGTGGGCCCGCCGGACGATCTGGTACAGCGGTCCGCCCAGGATCACCGAGAAGTCGTACGGATCCTCGGGCCGCGTCTCGCCCCCCTCTGGGGCGCGAAGACCAGCAAGGAGACGGGTCTCGGACACCGTGTTCGTCACGGGTGCTCTCAGCGTGCCGACCGCCCGTCGCGAACGCCCTGATCGTAAGCCTCGGCCTTCGATTTCTCGTGTTGGTCGACCAGCAGCCCACCCAGAAGTCCGACGCCCGCCCCGATGGCGGCGCCCATCCCGGCGTTGCCGGCGATCGCGCCGAGTGCCGCGCCGCCGGCGCCGCCCATCGCCGTCCCGGTGACAGCACGCTGCTGCGTGTCGGTCATGCCCGCGCACCCCCCGAGGGCAAGGGTCAGCGCCAGCGCTGCCGCCGTGGCGGCCCTGATCTCGCGGTGTCGTGCTCGCATGAGGCCTCCGTGCCCGTTCACTTCGGGCCACAGGGGAACTGCGTGGCGAAGAAGCGTCCGACGACCTCGACCGCGGGTTCGGTCAAATACCGCGGGTTGTCACTCGCCCACTGGACGAAGCGCCGCACGGCCTCATTGCGCGACAGGGGAGGATCTGGCGGACAGACGACTGGCTTGAGCTTCTCGTGACGGGTCATCGCCATGATCGTCTGATACGCCCCGGCGCCGAACCCGTGACACATGTGCACCGCGGCGCTGTACAGCGGATCGCTCGCCGGCGTCGAGCACAGAGCGACGACGTCAGCGCCGGAACGCAGGCGAAACTCCTCCGGCGTGATCGCGGGCGCGTGCGCGGTGAACCCCAGCACCACGATCATAAGCACCAATCCTGTGAGCGTCATGCGCGCTGCCATGAACACCTCCATGACCCTCTCCACCCGGAATGTCACGCGAGCAGTATGTGACTGGGGCGCCCGGCTCGCCATAGGCCCTTGGCCCTACTCGCGCGATGACCCGTGCGCAATCAGGCCGGCGGGCCCCACTGGCGCTCCGAGAGGTACGGCCCCCATTTCCGCCACGGCGCAATCTTGGTGCGCGTCTCGTCCAGTCGACGATGCTCGGCGTCCATCACGGCTTCTCCTTTTCCTCCGGACTCCGCGGCTTACGGCCGGTCTGTCGGAGCGCCCCTTACGTTACCTTCGGCTCATCGCTATCCCCTGGGCCTGAGGCCGGTTCGGCCCGTTGCTGTGGTGCTGTCGTGATATCGTCGCGGACCCGGCGGCCCGCGTCGATGGGACGTTGGTCCCTTGGGCTGTCGGGTCTATGGGACCTTGGTCTCATAGGCGGCCGCGACTCGCCTGCACGACGCGATTCACGCCCGCCGCAGACGCACCTCGTGCTGGGGGAGGGGGATCTCGAATCCAGCCTCCCCCAGGGCGGTGTACAGGGCCACGGCCAGCTCGCTCTGGGTCTGCACCCAGAGATCGAAGCGGTCGATCCAGGCACGCAGCTCGAAGCGGAGGGCGCTGTCGCCAAACCCCAGGAAGAGCGCGACCGGCGCGGGATCGGGGAGCACGAGCGGATGCGCTCGCGCCACCGCGAGCAAGATGTCGAGCATCTTCTCCGGGGGGGTGCCATACGCGACCCCCACCCCCACGTCGATGCGGCGCAGGCGGTCGGACAGCGTCCAGTTGGTCACCTTCTCCGCGATGAGGCTCGCGTTGGGGACGATAACCTCTGCGCCCTCCCAGGTGCGCACGGTGCAGGCGCGCATGCCCAGCTGCTCCACCCGGCCCGCGACGTCGGCGATCTGGACGGCGTCACCTACCTTGATCCTCCGCTCGAACACGATAAGCAACCCGGAGACGAAGTTGTTCACGACGGTCTGCAGCCCGAAGCCGATCCCCACGCCGAAGGCGCCGGCCAGGATGGTAATCTTGGTGAGGTCCACCCCCAAAGCCGCCAGCGCCAGCAAGAAGCCGACCAGGACCAACCCGTAGTGCAGCAGGCTGGACAGGGCCTGGGCCAGCCCCCGCCCCAGCTGCAGTCGGGGGTACACATCCTCCTCCAGCACGAAGCGGACGAGGCCGGAGAGGAGGATCGCCGCCCCCGCCGTGACCGCGAACTCCAGCACATCGCCCAGCGAGATGCTGAGGGATCCGCGCCGCAGGTGAGCTCCCAGCGCCGCCTCCGTCAGCTCCACCGCCGCCCCCCAGAGGCCGAAATACTTCAGCGCGAAGACCGCCCAGCCGGCGATGGTGAGCCCGCGCAGCAGGCCGTGGGCTCGCCGCTCGAGGAGCGGGCGGTGGCGCTGGACCATCCCGAGGACGCACAGCGGCCGCACGCGCAAGGCGAACGCCACCAGGCCGTCGGCGACCCGGATGCCCGCGTAGAGCACCAGCGCCAGGTACCCGTTTCCCAGGACGCCCGAGCCGAGGAGCAGACCCAGACTCATGTTCCCGGCGGCGCCCACCACGAAGGCGGCGGCAAAGGTGACGAGCACGACGCGGGCGGCCGGGCGTAGCGCACGTTCCCGACTCGTGATCGTGTCAGCCGCCCCCCTGCGCCGCCTTGACGCGAGCCACCACGTCAGCACGACCATCCCGGCCAGCATCTCGAGCAGGAAGACCTGCTGCCCCAGCAGCGGGACCGTCGAGGCAAAGTGGCGAACGAGCTCGGCGAGAAAGAACGCGCCGACCACGTACAGTGGGCGCACCAGCGTCGGATCGAGCGAGAGCCGCGTGACCTTCAGCGCGGGGACGAGCACCAGGACCTGGCCCAGGGCCACGACCGCGCGCGCCGGGGTTGTCAGGTAAATCCAGCCGGACACCAGGACGGTGAGCACCAGGGCGGAAGAGATGGGGCGATCGAACACGCGCATACTGGCCGCCGTCTCGCCGGACTGAGCCCATTGGGCCGCGCGACGCCGGGCCGCGCCCATCAGCAGCGCGAGCCCGAGGAAGAGCGCGACCTGGGCAGCGATCACCCGTCGCTGCCCCTGGACGAACTCGCGGAGCTGGGTGCGGCCGGCCGCGGCGGCGTTGCGAATGCGGTCGGGCAGCTCGGTGACGGCGCTGGCGAGTTGTCCGATCTCCCACAGGGGCACGCCGTCTCGCTCCAGGAGTCGCCCGGCGACGCCCCGCTGAAGCGCAGCCACACGCTCCAGCACGGCCTCGCACCGGGTCACCTCCTGCGCGGCCCGATCTTGTAACACGAGGGTGGCGGCGCGCTGCGCTTGAAGCCGCGTGCGCGAGCCGGCCATGTCGGCCAGCACGCTGTCGATGCGCTCGACCACCTGCGCCGGTGCTCGCGAGGCCTGCGCGTCGGCCCGGGCCTGGGTCCACGTCTTCTGCTGAGCCGTCAGGTGCGCGAGCGCCTTTTCGATGGCCGTGGCCCGCCCGGCAAGGACGGTGACGTATCCGACCAGCTCCGCGCGGGTCGTCTGCCACTGAGCCGTCAGCCCGTCGAGCGTCGGCGCCCCTGGCTGCTCGTCGAGCAGTCGGTCCGCGGCCTGGGTCTGGCTCGTGATCTGGACGGCGATCTCGGGCAGCCGTTTCTCGATGGCCTCGATGGCCTGACCGGGGACGAGGAGGGCCTCGAAGTCCCGGAGTTGCTTGCCGATGTCATCGGCTCGCCTGGCCACCTCGGGAACCGGGATGGACGCGGGCGCGGGCTTTTCCGCCGCGGGCGCCGGAGAGGCCTTGGCCGGGGCGGGGCCCGCGGGGGGCGCTTGCCCCCACGCCGTGGAGAGGCCTGCCGATGTCCCCAGGGCCACCAGCAAGGCGAGCATCGGGAGCACACGAGCCGTCGTGGCCGGGCGCGACCGCCGCGATCCCGGTCGTGCCGCATCGGCGGACTGCCAGAGCGACATGGAATACCGCTGGCGCTAGCGCATCAGCGCCACGATGACCGGTCCCCAGGCCGTCAACAGAATGTTGCCGACGGCATACGGCACGGTATAGCCGAGAGCCGGCAGCTTGCTGTGCGCCTCCTCCTGGAGGGCGCGAAGGGCCGCAGTGATCGTGCCCGCGCCGGCGCAGGCGCCGAGGAGGATCAGCGGGTTCATTCTGAGGACATGCCGACCAAAGAGAATCGCCACGGTGTGAGGGAGTACGGCCACCAGGAGACCCACGACGATCAAGCTTGCCCCCGACGTCTGAAGTGCCGAGACGAAGCTGGGGCCTGCCCCGAGACCCACCACGCCGATGAAGACCGTGAGCCCGACGGTGTCGAACACCCACATGGCGGCCTCGGGAATACGGCCGAACGTCGGACGCACGGCGCGGAGCCAGCCGAACACCAGGCCCATGATCAGAGCCCCGCCGCTGGCCGTGAGGGTCAGCGGCAGCCCGCCGATCGTCACCGAGAGCAGGCCGACCAGTCCTCCGATGAAGATTCCGAGACCGACGAAGATCATGTCGGTCGCGACCGTCGGCCGGTCCGCGTACCCGACCTTCTTCGCCGCCCGCTCGACTTCGCGCTTGGCGCCGACGAGGCTCAACACGTCACCGCGGTCGATGCGGGTCTCGGGGGTGAACGGCATGGGCTGTCCGAGCCGGACGAGCTTTCTCAGGAACACCCCGCGCGCCATTTCCAGGGCGGCCAGCTCTCTGAGCGTCTTTCCGGCGAGCGCCTTGTTCGTGACCACGACGTCCAGGAACTCCTGTGGGAAATCGAGGAGCACCTTGTCGTCGACCTCGGGCCCGATCTCGGTTCCCCGCGCCGTCAGGGTCTCGGTGCGAGTCATCACCGCGACCACGTCCTCCTTGTGAATGACCGTGGTGGGCTCGGCCTCGACGATCGTTCCATGGTGACGGATGCGGCAGATGAAGACGCGGAAGTCCCTGGGCTGGGCTTCGAGCTCGGCGACGGTCCTGTTCACGAGCCGGTCGTTGGTCACGCGATAGACCCGAGCCGTGAACGTCTGGAAGGCGGACTGCACGCCGGCCTCCGGCTCTTCCCCGCCCGAGATCTGGTCCTGCAGCTTCCGGCCCTCCTCCCGGAGGTTCACCCCCATCAACCGTGGCCCGACGACCGGCAGGAACCACACGATGAACGCGGTGCCGATGAGGTACGTCACCGCGTACGCGACCGGGATGTTATTCACGAGCGCGATCTTCTCGGCTCCGGGGAGGTCGAGCCGATGGATGGCCTCCCCAGCGGTGCCGATGACCGTGGACTCCGTGAAGGCTCCGGCCAGCAAACCTGCCGCTGTCCCCATGTCGTAGCCGAGAAGCTTGGACGCCGCGAAGGCGCTGAGCAGACAGGTGACGCACAGGACGACCGTGACCGCCAGCTGAGGCAGGGCATCCTTCTTGAGGCCGCGGAAGAACTGGGGCCCGACCTTGTACCCGGTGGTGAACAGGAACAGGTCGAAGAAAACGGCCTTGACGATCGGGGGGACCTTGATGTCCAGCTGGCCCACGAGCACGCCGGCCAGCAGCGTGCCCACCACGGTGCCCAGGCTGAAGGTTCCGATCCGGAGACGGCCGATGAAGAACCCGAGCGCAAGCGTGAGAAAGATGGCGAGCTCGGGATTGTGCCGGAGGGCCATGATGAACCAGTCCACTGCTCACTCGCTGTTCACAGCAAGTCCCTCTCCCAGTTGATCGTCAGGCGGAACTGATACCCGAGCGTCTTGGCGTCTTCCTGGTCGAGGAGGGCACTGCGAACGCGGAACCAGAGTCCCTTCAGGAAGGACGGCCTGAGCCAGGGCGGCCGGTAGTCGACCGTGAGGTCGTACTCCGCCTGGTTGGGTGCGTCGGCCCGCGACTTGGGGTTGATGGCGTCCCAGCCCCACGCGAGATTGGTGAAGGCGCTGAGCCCCGGCGTGACGACCTTGGAGAAGTCGTAGGCCAGTCCGAACAACACGGCCTTCTCGCTGGCCCGGTTGAAGTCCTGGTCCATCAGCGAGACGTACCCGGGGAAGGTGCCCCAGGGGGACTGGATGGTGTTGCCCGAGCCCGTGATCGAGAAGGCGCCGGTCAGCGTCAGCTCGCGGTAGATCGCCTGGACGCGCGCTCCGCCCTGCTGGGTGCTCCAGTACCGCTCCTCCGCGCTGGTCAGCAGCGCGTCACCGACGGCGCGCTGGTCCGTGATCTGGGCTCCGAGCCGGAGCTTCCAGTTTTCATTGAGCGGACGAAGGTAGTCGACCTCGCCGTAGATCGTATTGAAGGTGTTGACGCCGTACTGGTTGCTGACATCGATCCTCAGATCCTTCACCGGCGTCAGCCGGACGCCGGCCAGGCCGACACCGTCGTCGCTCCCCTTGGCTCCGGCCTGCGCGGACATGCTGATGAACTCATCGGAGTTCCGTGGCTTGATGTCCCAGAGAAAACCCCCGAAGTACTGGACGAACCCCACCTTGCCTCCGAGCGTCACGCCCTCGAACGTGTTGGGCGTCATCCGATTGTCCTGGGGGTTGATGTATGTCTGTTCGACCAGCTGACGATAGCCCTTGAGAACCGCGTAGTCCTCGTACCGGAGCGCCCCCCACGCCTCACCCGGGACGTAGTACCCCTCCTGTCCCGGCTTGAGGAGGAGCGTGCCGTCTTTGTCCTCCGGCGCATACAGCGGCGCCGAACCGTAGAGGGTCGCGCCCATCGAGAACGTGTCGAAGAGCAAGCCGGACTGGTAGCTGATCCAGCCGCCGAAGGTCCAGGCTTCGTTGTTGCTGTCGTCGGGCTTTTCGCGGTTGAAGTAGAACGAACGGAAGTGCGCCCTCAGATCCGTGTCCCGCAGGAAGGGGGGCAGGGTCGCCATCTGCTCCTTCAACGGGGCAAAGAGGCGCTCCAGCGGGGGCGCCGGCGGCGGCGGGGGCGCGTCGTCGGCCGACACCGGGCCACACCAGGTCACCACACCGACCAGCAACGCCAGCACGAGCGTCGATGCAACGCGCCACATCGCGTGGCCCCCTCACTCTCTCTTCGCGCGCTTCGAGGCCTCGAAGGCGTCCCGGTAGCCGCGCGCGACGGTCCGGACCCCGCGCCCGATGTCGTCGTACACGTCGTCGGCCAGGTTGGCCAGGGACACGCGAAGCGACCAGTCGGGAGCCTCGAAGCCGCCGCCGTTCAGGAGCACGATGCCGTGGTCCTCGGCCAGGCGGAAGGCCAGGTCGAGCGGGTGGACGTTCTTCTTCAGATATTGCACCGCGTCCTCGCCAATGTTCTTGCGCGCCCAGAACTCGAAGTCGATCAACCCGTAGTAGGCGTCGTAGAGCGGGTTCGGGGTGACCTCGATGCCCAGACCTTCGATCATCGCCAGCGCCCGCCGGCGCACGATCTCCGCGCACGCGTTCTGGTACCGCTTGGCCCCATCCATCATCTCGGCGAGGGAAAACAAACTCATCATGACTTGCTGGGGCAGGGAGAGCCCGGCGGTGTGGTTGAGGGCCACGTCGCGGCTGTCGGCGACGATGCGGTCGATGAACTTGACCTTGCGCGGCTCGAGGGTGAGCGCGCCGTAACGCTTGTCGAGCGCCCTTAGCTCAGCATCGGGGAGCTTCGCGATCATCCTGTCGAAGATGTTGCTTTCATGAATCGCGATCGCGCCCAGCCGCCAGCCCGTGCAGCCGAAGTATTTCGAATAGGAGTAGACGCCGATCGTGTTGTGCGGTAGCTCGCCGAGCAGGGATCGGAAGTCGGGCACGAACGTGCCATACACGTCATCGGTCAGGAGCATCAGGTCGGGACGGCTCGTCTTGACCAGATTGGCGATCTTGCCGATGGTGTCCTTGCTGAGCGCGACGCCCGTCGGATTGCCAGGATTGACGAGGAAGAAGGCCTTGATCTGGGGATGCTCCAGCTTCTTGAGCTCCGCGTCCGTGAACTGGAAGCGGTTCCCCTGGGGCGCCTCGATGGTGACCACGTTCAGGGCGTAGTCCTCGAGATGCGTCATCTCAATGTAGGGCGTGAAGATCGGCGTGCCGAGCGCGATGGTGTCGCCGGGACGGAGCAGGCGGTTGGCCTTCAGCGATTTGAAGATGTAGCACATCGCCGCCGTCCCACCCTCGACGGCATAGAGGTCGAACTTGCCCGGCGGGCGCGGGCTCCCGCACATGGCCCCCATCAGGTACTCGTGCACGATGCGCTCGTTGTGGACCAGCATGCGGTCGGGGACCGGGTAGTTGTCGCCGATGATCGAGTCCACCAGCTCGTGGACGAAGGCGTCCGGCTCGAACCCGAACGTCTTCACGGCGAAGTCCACCATGGACGCCATGAAAGGCGCCCCCGGCATGTCGGCGTGCGTGGTGAGCCACTCCTCCAGACGGCCGGCGATGCCCTGGGACTGCGGCATCCCGCCGAGACCGGCGGGATGCTTCATCACCCGCGTACTCTCGGTCAGGGCGAACTGGCCGAGCAGGAAGAAGCCCTCGCGCGGCGTGGTGGCGATCCAGTTGGGGTTGCCCCGGCCGGCGTTGAGGAACGCCGACTGCGTGGTCTTCGACGTCTTCTTGGCCAGCTTGATCAGCTCGTCCTTGATCTCGAACGGGCTGAGGGTCTCGAACTCGCGGAGTCTCACGAGGTCCATGGCGGTCTCCTGATCTTTTCGGGGGTCATCACGACAGCAGCAAGATCATGACCATGCCCCAGATGGTGAGCAGCGTGTTGCCGACGGCGTAGGTGACGGTGTAGCCGAGCGCGGGCACCTGACTCTTGGCGAGATCGCAGATCATGCCGAGCGACGCCGTCGTCGTGCGCGCGCCGGAGCAGGCGCCGAGCAGGATCGCGTCGTGGAAGCGGAAGACGTACTTGCCCACGTACATGCCGAGGATCAGCGGCACGGTGGTGGCCACGATGCCCCACATGAACAGGCTCATGCCCTGGGTGCGCAGGCCGTTGACGAAGCCGGGGCCGGCCGAGATGCCGACCACGGCGATGAAGACGTTGAGGCCGACCGAGTTCATGAACCAGACGGTGGACGAGGGGATGCGTCCGAAGAACGGGCGGGTCGAGCGCAGCCAGCCGAACACCAGCCCGGCAATGAGGGCTCCGCCGGCCGTCGACAGCGTCAACGGCACTCCGCCGACCTTCCAGACCAGCGCGCCGACCAGCGCTCCCAGCGTGATCGCGCCACCAATGAACGCCACGTCTGCGACGTCGGTGGGCCGGTCGGCCACGCCGAGCATCTTGGTGGCGGCGGCGGTGTCCTGCGTGCGGCCGACGAGAGTGAGGATGTCGCCGCGGTGCACCGTCGTCTTGGGCAGGATGGGAATGGTGGTGGCGGTTGCCCCCCGGGTGATCTTCCTCAAGAACACCCCCCGCGCGCCGGGCCGCTGGGCCAGCTCGGCCAGCGTCTTGCCCTCGACGGCCTTGCTGGTCACGTAGACGTCGACACCTTCCACCGGGAAGCTGAGCAGCTCCGGATCCTCGACTTCGTGGGCGACGCCCCCGATGACCTTCACCAGCACCTCGCGAGCGCCCGCGACCGCCACCACGTCGTCCTCGTGCAGGACGGTGTCGGCGGTGGCCTCCTCGATCGTCCCCTTGTGGCGGACGCGTAGCACGAAGACGCGCGCATCAGGCACCAGGGCCTCGGCCTCGATGGCCCGGAGACCACTGGCCGGCCCGCCCGGCCTCACGCGGAACGCGCGCACCTCCCAGCGGTGCCAGGCCGAGCCGCCCCCCCCCAGCTCCTTGGTGCCGCCTTGCTTCTCCTCGTAGTCCTTGCACGCCGCGATCAGATCGAGGCGGAGCAGCGCCGGCCCGAGCAGCGCGAGCACGATCGCCGAGCCGACCGTGCCGAAGATGTAGGTCACGGCGTAGGCGACCGGGATCCCGTCGAGCAGGGCCTTGGCCTGGTCGGCGGGCAACCCCAGTCGGTTGATGGCGTCGGTCGCGAGGCCCATGGAGGCGGAGATGGTCTGCGATCCCGCGTACAGCCCCGCCGCGTAGCCGAGATCGTAGCCGGCCAGCCTGGCGACCACCGCGCCGACCACCAGGCAGAACACGCACTGGACCGCCGCGAAGACCGCCTGGGGCAGGCCATCCCTGGCGACGCCGCGGACGAACTGCGGCCCCACGCCGTAGCCGACGGCAAACAGGAATATGAGGAAGAAGGTCGACTTGACATGCGGGGAGATGGTGATCCCGAGCTGCCCGATCACGACGGCAGCGAGCAGGGTCGCGGTGACCGCCCCCAGACCGATGCCGCGGAAGGTGAACTTGCCGACGTAGTACCCGACGCCGAGCGAGAGGAAGATCGCGATTTCCGGGTAGCTACGCAGCGTCGCAGCGAACCAGTCAAGCATCTGGTCCTCCCTCCTCAGCGCGCTTGCCGTTCCGGCTGGCCAGCGCGGCCGGCGTGAGGAGCTTGAGTCCGTGCGCGGCGTGATAGCCGTGGATCTCCTTGACGTCGAGCTTGCGCATGAACGCGATCGTCTCGGCGGTGATCACCTGGCCCGGTACCATGATCGGGAAGCCGGGCGGGTAGGGAATCACGAAGTTGGCCGACACCAGCTCGGGCCCGTTCCCGAGCCGGTCGTCGATCTCCTTGCTGCCGAGCTTGATGAACTCGCAGTTGGCGTCGTCGTAGGCCATGAAGTATGCCGACCGCATGTGGCCCTCGTTGCTGGCCGCCTTGGCGTTGTCGCGGAAGGCGTCGTGGAAGCGGCTGAAGTTGGGCAGGTCGGGGACGTCGGTCATCAGCGACTTCACCCGGGCCGCGAAGGCGACTTGCTCGGTGACGCCGCCCTGGGCCAGGCGCTGCTCGATCTCGCGGCTGAGGTCGGCCAGCACTTTGATCAGCAGCGCGGCGTCGCTCCGGGTGTTGTTGATGTTGGTCTGGACGAGGACGCTGTTGCGTGAGGTCTTGTTGAGCTGGATATCGAAGCGGTCGGCCAGCAAGTTCTTGAACTGCGTCCCGTCGAACCCGGCCGCCCCGCAGATCAGCGTGAGGCGGGTCGGGTCCAGCGCGAACTCGTCCTCGTTCCAGGCCTCGATGACCTCCTTCCAGGTCGACTGGGGCGGGCCGTAGTCGGCCAGCTTCGAGGCCCGGAACTCGGCCGGGATCATGTCGGCCGGGGTGGCGATGCGGAAATACTTCGCGATGAGCCAATGGTTGTTCACCTCGCGGCGGATGCGGAGCGCCAGCTCCGTCGCCTTCATCGTCAGGTCGTAGCCCTCCAGCTCCATCTGGCGGCGGGCCAGATCGAGCGAGGCGATGATCTGTTGATTCGGCGAGGTCGAGGTGTGGGTGAAGAAGGCCTCCTCGAAGGGGCCTTCGACCTGATGAAAGTCGTCGTCCCAGACCAGGATCATCGAGCCCTGGCGAAGCGCTGACATGGACTTGTGGGTCGAGTTCGTCTGGTACACGCGGATGCGCACCTTGTCCGGATCGGGCAGCAGCGGCATGTCCAGCAGCAGCGAGGTGTTCGCACCGAGCGCGGCCACCTTGGCGGCGAAGGTCTTGTAAGCCTCACGGTAGGCGGGCTCGCGGTACCGGGCGGCCAGCGCCGCGGCCGCGCCCATGGCCGTACGCCGCCGGTGGAACGGGGTGAAGCGGGCGAAGCCGAACCAGGCCTCGTCCCACAGGAACACGAGGTCCGGCTTGATGGCCAGGCACTCCTCCATTACACGCCGCGGGTTGTACATGTGGCCGTCGAAGGTGCAGTTGGTCAGGTCGATCACCTTCACGCGATCGAGCTTCCCCTCGGCCTTGCAATCGAGCAGCGCCTTCTTGATGGTCCGGAGCGGCACCGCCCCGTACATCGAGAACTGCGTCAGCGGGTAGGCCTCGACGTAGTAGGGCTGGGCTCCGGCCAGCACTAGACCGTAGTGGTGCGACTTGTGGCAGTTGCGATCGACGATGACGATGTCGCCCGGCTTGCAGAGGGCCTGCACGACGATCTTGTTGGACGTCGAGGTGCCATTGGTGCCGAAGTAGGCCCGCCTGGCGCCGAAGGCCCGCGCCGCCAGCTCCTGGGCCTTCTTGATGTTGCCGGTCGGCTCCAGCAGGCTGTCGAGCCCGCCGGTCGTCGCCGATGACTCGGCCAAGAAGAGATTCGTGCCGTAGAAGTGGCCCATGTCGCGGATCCAGTTCGAGCGGAAGATCGACTTGCCCCGCGCGATGGGGAGCGCGTGGAAGGTGCCGATAGGCCGCTGCGCGTACTTCTTGAGGTTGGCGAAGAACGGCGTCTCATACCGCTCGCCGACGCCATCGAGGACGGCGAGGTGGATCTCCATGATCTCCTCGACGCTGTGGAACACCCGCCGCAGCGGCGCCGCTTCCTCGCTGCCGGCGAGCTGTTCCACCGCGCGGTCGGTGAGCAGGTAGACGTCCAGCTCCGGCCGGTAGTTCTTGATCGCCCGGGCCAGGGTGACGGCCAGCTCGCCGGGCGCGGTGGTGGCGGGGTCGATGCTCAGATGGCGCAGCAGGAACTGGCGCAGCACCGGCAGGTCGTGGCGGGAATGGAACAGGAACCCATCGTGGATCACCACCGCTTGCACGTTGGCGTTGAAGATGGTGCCGAGGACCGCGTCCTCGAAGGTCGCTACCTGGACGACCTCGTAGACGAACGGGTCCTCGGGGCGGCGCAGGCGCTTCAGGTCGTTCCGGCCCCGCTCCCAGAGGCTTGGATCGGTCGGCGTGACCACGAGCACCTCGAAGTACGGCTTGTGGCCGTCGCCCTGCTGGGCATCCGGCACGAGCAACTCCGGCCTGGCCTCGCCGTCCTGGAGTGGATCCCACGCCGCCCCCTCGTGCCGGTAGCTCCCAGTGACGAGTGCGCTGGAGATCTTCTGCAGGAGCCGGGCGAACACGCCGGCGTTCCGCTCCTCGACCGCCTCGCCGACCGCCGCCATGAGCCGGGGTCCGGGGTAGGCCCAGTAATGCTCGAGGGCGACGATCTCCCTGAGCAGCCGTGCCGCCTCCGCGTGCAGCTTGTCCTCCGGGTGGCCCTGGACCACGGCGGTCTCCCAGGCCCGCCCGGCAGCGTTCAGCTGGCGCCAGCGGTCGCTCCGGGCCTCGGCGGCGGAGAAGAAGTCCTTCAGGTCTAGCGACGTGGTCGGCTGCGTCGGCGCCGTCATCGTGCGCGTCCTCCTAGGATTGCGGTCAGGCCGGAGTCACGGTCCCACGTCGGTCAGGACATAGACAATGAGACGAAGGTCGGATGCGGTGTGGACCAATGTCCACGGGGCTGATCGTGGGCTACCGAGGCGGACCCTCGATCGGTCCTGCTGATCTATGGCGAGGTTGGGCCTGTTCCGGCTATCGCTTCCTTCGACCGCGGCATCAACGATGCACGTGCGGCTGCCATGCTCTGCCTTGGGACGCCAACCCGCCGGGGCCGGTCACACGGGATGAACTGAGGGGATTGGCCTCGAGGGATCTGGAAACGGACGCGTGGGTTTGCAACTGACTGGGCTGACCGGCTTCGAGCTCTACGAGTCCCTGGCGGCTTCGGGACGCTCCATTCCGGTCATCTTTATCAGAGGTCATGACAGTGCCTCGACCCGCGATCGCGCCCGTGCCGCCGGGGCCGCGGGCTACCTCACGAAGCCGTTCCACCACGACCAGCTGATCGACGCCATCGCCCAGGTCATGTGAGGGCAGCTCGGCAGAACGACCGCGCGGCCGCAAGACAGTAAGAGATCAGGACCGGCGTCTTCAGCTCGTCGAGCACCCGCCGAACATGAGGAAGCCGCCACCATGACTGAGCACCGCACCCGACATGACGCCCGAAGCTTCCACGATCACCATGTCCCAGGCAAAGCCGTTCATGCCGACTTCTTCGCCTTGCAGCAGGAGCCGACCACTCCCGCGGCTGACAGACGTGATACGAACGGTCCGCCCGGTGGCGGCTCCACTGATCAGCCGCTTAGCAACGTCGACCTTGACGACCGGCGGGAGGTTGACGGTCTGCGCGCTCCCCCGTATGCAGACGGACGGGTCGTCGCACACCATCACCGTCTGGATGGCGCACTGCATGGGCGCCGACCCGTCGACCGGTGCTGCCGAGCCGGTCGACGGCACGACCGCGAACAGGATCGCCAGGGCCCCGATGGCTCTCACTGGCGCCTCACTTCGTGGGTTGGTCGAGGGCGATCCTTGTCGATGGCGGCGATCGTCCCGCGCGCCTTCACCACGGCGGCCTCGCCCACCGCCGGCTTCGTCGCGCTGGCGGCCGGCTTCTTCTCGGTCGCACCGGGCGCCTGGGCCAAAGCGGTCCCTCCGGCGGCGAGCACGAGACTTCCCATCACGGCGGTTGCGGCCATCATCTTCATCCTGTGTTTCTCCTTGTCGTCCATGGTGAAAGGCTTCAGCGTCGTGGACGTCGGCGTGTCGCAGCGGGTCGCGAGAGGCGAGGTGTACAACCTGAAGAGCGCGGAAGATTTCGAGGGCACGTTCGCCGCCGACTCGGGGCATCCTGGCGGTCGCTTGCCGCAGCCCGTGGTGGCCGGCGGCCGGTCGACGGTCTGGCCAGTGGCCATGGTCACGCCGAGCGGCTCGACGCTCGATCGGCGTCCAGGCGATGTTGCAGGTACTTCGTGATGTCCGGAGCGATGGCCGTGAAGCGAACGATGAAGCCGGATCGGTCGGTCGCCGCCGCCTCCACGACCTTCGCATAAAGCTCTCCCGGACTGGCACTCGCCTCGATCTCGGGGATCCAGATCTTCACGTTGC
>Ga0209468_1000183_pt1 | contig 31115 bp, 21 predicted proteins | sample GraSoiAngelo_102_FD_185871 | JGI IMG/M metagenome (GOLD analysis project Ga0209468, IMG submission 185871) | Grasslands soil microbial communities from the Angelo Coastal Reserve, California, USA - 14_0903_02_40cm (SPAdes) (version 2) | ecosystem: Environmental > Terrestrial > Soil > Grasslands ...
ATCGCACCGTAAACCGCTTCGTCAAACAGACCGCCGCTCTCTCGGCTGAAGATCGGGCACGCGCCGTTCGCCGCGCCTGCGATTTGGCCGTCAAGAAAGGCCAGGTCGCGGCTGGAATCTTTTCGAACGGCCAAAGCCAATCCGCTCTGGCGAATTCTCGCGGCCTATTTGCGGCTTACCGCGAGACGCACTCCGGGTTTTCCATCACCATGCAAGAAGGCTCCGCGGCGAGTTGGGCCAAAGCTAACTCTGCCGACGTTCGCACCTTTGACCCCCTGAAACTCGCCGCGCGAGTCGGTGAAAAAGCACATCTCGCCCTCAACGCCCACGAGCTTGCCCCCGGCCATTACACGGTCATCCTCGAACCCGCCGCCGTGCTCGATCTCGTCGGCTTTCTCTTCTACGATTTCGCAGCCACCGCGCTCGCGGACAAACGCTCCTGCCTCAACGAACGCATGGGCAAGCAACTCTTCGGCCAAAATATCAGCATCACCGACGACGTTTATCATCCGCTACAGCAGGGCGCCCCGTTCGATGGCGAAGGGCTGCCGCGCCAGCGTGTTGTGCTTGTCGATCGCGGCATCCCCAAGAATCTCGTTTATTCACGCGCCGCCGCCAAGGCCGCGCACAAGCAGCCCACCGGCCACGGCTTTGCTCTTCCCAATGAATACGGCGAAGCGCCCATGAATCTCGTCTTTGGCGGCGGAGACTCTTCGGTAGACCGAATGGTCGCCTCCACCGAACGCGGCCTGCTCGTCACTCGCCTGTGGTATATCCGCGAAGTCGATCCCTACGAGAAAGTCATGACCGGCATGACCCGTGATGGCCTGTTTCTCGTTGAGAATGGGCGGGTTACCGGCGCCGTTCGAAACTTCCGCTTCAATCAGTCGCTCATCGAAATGCTCAAGAATGTGGAATTGCTTGGTCCTGCCATCCGCGCCACCGGCGAAGAGGCCTTCGAGATGGTCGTCCCGGCCATGAAAGTGCGCGACTTTCACTTCTCAGAAGTGACCAAATTTTAGCGATTCGATCCCGCTCAGCCTCTACTATCAAGAAATCAATTCACAGAATCAAAATTCTGCGTTGTACAACCACCCCCGTCCCGTTCGATAAACTGGTATGTCCTATCCGCATGGTCGAGGCCAACGCGGTCAGCACGACGCGCGACCCCTTTCCGCTCGGGATCGTCACCCCAACTGGGGGCACCCGGACCATGATGCCTGCGGCACAGGATTCATCGCTCGCCTTGGCGGCGCTCCCAGCTACGAAATTATCCAGATTGCACTCACAGCATTAGAGCGCCTCACTCACCGCGGTGGAGTTGATGCCGACGGAGCCAGCGGCGACGGGGCTGGCCTGCTGACTTCGCTCCCGCAAGCCTTCTTTCGCGCCCGCGCTCAAGAGCAGGGAATTGATCTGCCGGAAATGTTCGGGGTTGGCTTTGCCTTTCTTCCTCCTTCCGTCGTTGAAGAGGCCCGCGCAGCCGTTGAAGTCGCCGCGGACACCGAGCGCCTGCGCGTCATCGGCTGGCGCCGCGTGCCCGTGAACACCAATTCTTTGGGTCGCCGCGCCCTGGAAACGATGCCCGAAATTTGGCAGTTCTTTGTCGAGCCATTTCATCCTGCGCGCGGAACGGCGCGCTTCGAGTGGCGGCTCTCTCTTTTAAGAAAACGCGCCGAATCGCTCTTGCCTCCTCGCTGTTACATCTGCTCGCTCTCTTCGCAGACCATTGTGTACAAGGGGCTGCTCACTCCTTGGCAATTCCCCCAGTTTTATGAAGACCTGCGCGATCCCTCGTTCGCAACTACCTTCGCCGTTTTTCATCAGCGCTATTCCACGAATACGCAGCCTTCTTGGCATCTGGCGCAGCCGTTCCGCTACGTCGCTCACAACGGTGAAATCAATACCATCGTCTCGAACCGCCGCTGGCTCCGCGCCAAAGCCGCCGAATTCCGCGCGCGCCTCACCGTCGGCTCCTGGTTTCCGCTTCTCGAAGAGAACGTCAGCGATTCTGCGAGTTTCGACAATGGTTTCGAGCTTCGCCTTCTCGAAGGCCTGTCCTCGGAGGAAGCCATGCTCGCCATGGTTCCTCCCGCCTTTGAGAAAGATCCTCTGCTTTCGCGTGACGTGCGCAGCGCGCTGACCGCGCTTTCGCAGCAAAGCGAGCCCTGGGATGGCCCCGCAGCTTTGGTTTTCTCCGATGGCCAATTTGTCGGCGCGAAGCTGGATCGCAATGGCTTGCGCCCGCTGCGCTATACGCTGACGCACGACGGCCTGCTGATCGCCGGCTCTGAAACCGGCCTTGTTGATCTGGACGAGTCTCGCGTCGCTGAGCGCCAGCGGCTTGGCCCGGGAGAAATGATTCTTGCCAATCCCGTCACCGGGCTTTTCTTGCGCTGGCGTGACATTCTCAAGCGGCTCGCCATTCAGCAGGCGCGCAACGCCATTCCGCAAAGGATGCTGGCCGCATCAGTTGCCGCTCCTTCCACTCCGGTTATGGAACCAAAGCGCGTCGCAGGCGCTGCCGGCTGGACCGAAGATCAATTCAAGATTCTCTTTTCCGCGCTTACCCGCGGCAAGGAAGCGGACTGGAGCATGGGAGATGACGCGCCGCCCGCGTTTCTCTCCGCGCTCCCCAGAACTTTGTGGGATTACTGCAAGCAACGCTTCGCGCAGGTCACCAACCCGCCGATCGACCCCTTGCGCGAAACCCATGTCATGTCTCTCGATGTCCATTTGAAAGACGGCCTCACGCTGCCGAGTCCCGTAATTTCAGAGGGCCAGCTCTCTCAACTTTCCGCCATTCTCGGCCCCGAGCAGCGCATCGACATTACTTTTCCTGCCGCCACGGGAGTTCCGGGGGCGCGCTGCAGTTTTGCTCAGCTTTCTTCTACCCCTCTGAGCAGCGGCGGGCGCCCGGGGCTCCTCCTCATCTCTGACCGCGCGATTAGCGCCGATCGCGCGCCACTGCCTGCGCTGTTGGCTACCGCTGCTGTGTGGAAAGCAATGGTTCGCGAAGGATTGTCGGATGTTCCGCTAATTGTGGAATCGGCGCAGGTTTTTGACACGCACCATGTCGCCTTGCTTGTGGCCGCTGGTGCCAGTGCCGTGTTGCCTTATCTCGCGGATGAATTCGCGGAATCTCTCGAACCGGGCGGCGTGGAGAAAGCTCGCGCGGCCATCAACGCCGGCTTGCGAAAAGTTCTTGCCCGCATGGGCGTCTCCACCGTGGCCAGCTATCGCAACAGCCACCTTTTTGAAATCGTGGGCCTCTCCGAGGATCTCTGCGCACAAGTCTTCGAAGATGCCGCCGATTATCCCGGCCAGAAATCGCTCGACGATCTCCTCTCCGATTATCTCCGTCTGCACAAAGCGGCCTTCTCTGCCGAATTCGATGAACTGCCCGATTCTGGCCTTTACCGCTTCCGCAAAGGTGCGGAACTTCACGCCAGCTCGCCCGAAGTTGTTCGTCGGCTGCACGCGCATGTCCGGGCTCCCAGCGCCAAGACTTACTCGGCGTTTGAAGAGCTCGCCGAACACCAGGGGCCCGTCTTTCTGCGGGATTTGCTCGATACGGTTCCGGACACGGCCGTTCCTCTCGACGAGGTCGAGCCGCTCGAATCTATCGTCAAGCGTTTCAGCACTCAGGCAATGTCTCTCGGCTCGCTCAGCCCGGAAGCCCACCGCACGCTGGCGGTGGCCATGAATCAGCTCGGAGGCCGCAGCAATACGGGCGAAGGCGGCGAAGATCCCCATACCTATCGCTTCGAACCGGCCGAAGCCAACAAGATCAAGCAGGTCGCCTCCGGACGCTTCGGCGTCACCGCCGACTATCTCGTCCACGCCGAAGAACTCGAAATCAAAATGGCGCAGGGTTCGAAACCAGGCGAAGGCGGCCAACTGCCTGCGAAGAAAGTCAGCGAATACATCGCGCGCATCCGGCATGCCACGCCAGGCACGCCGCTGATTTCGCCTCCGCCGCATCACGACATTTACAGTATTGAGGACCTCGCGCAATTGATTCACGACCTCCGTGCCGTCAATCCGCGCGCGCGCATTGGCGTAAAGCTCGTCTCCGGCGCCGGAGTCGGCATTATCGCCGCTGGCGTCGCTAAAGCGGGAGCCGACGTCATCACCATCAGCGGGCACAACGGCGGCACCGGCTCTTCGCCTTTGACCTCCATCAAGAACACTGGTCTCCCCTGGGAAATTGGCTTGCGCGAAGCTCATGACACGCTGGTTCGCGCGGGCCTCCGTTCGCGACTCTCTCTCCGCGTAGACGGAGGTCTGAAATTCGCCCGCGACATCGTTCTAGCCGCCATTCTTGGTGCGGATGAATTCGGATTTGGCACCGCGTCCCTGCTAGCCATTGGTTGCGTCATGGCGAGGCAATGTCATCTCAACACTTGCCCGGTGGGAATTGCTACACAAGACGAAAAGCTGCGCGCTAGGTTTACAGGCAAGCCCGAGATGGTGATCACCTACTTCCGCTCGCTCGCCGAAGAAGTGCGCAATCGTCTCGCCCAGCTTGGCGTTCGCTCGCTCAGCGAACTCACCGGATGGTACGACCGGCTCAGCGCGCGTTCAGGAGTGGACCCGTTCCTGGTTGTGCCCATCTCTCCCTCGAATCGTGTCGCGCCCCAGCAGGAACCTGCCCTTCACGTCGGGGCGCTTGAAGAATCACTTCATTTCTATACGGCTCTCGCGCTTCAGAAAGAGTCTCAGCCGATTCAGAATTCGGATCGCAGTGTCGGCACGGGTCTGAGCGGGGAACTGATGCGCCGGCGCAAGAACTGTTTACCCAGTGACGAAGAGATCAGGCAGAATTTTCAGGGCTCTGCAGGCCAAAGCTTCGGCGCATTCCTTGCCGAAGGTGTAACGCTCAAGCTCAAAGGCGAAGCCAACGACTATGTGGGTAAGGGTCTTTCCGGCGGCACCATCGCCATCGCCGCGGGCCTCGCTGCTTCCAGGCGCGGCGACGTTCTTGCCGGCAACACCGTGCTCTATGGCGCTACCTCGGGCCAGCTCTTCATTGCCGGCCGCGCCGGCGAACGCTTCGCTGTTCGGAACAGCGGCGCGCTTGCCGTAGTCGAGGGCGTCGGCCAGCACGGTTGCGAGTACATGACCGGCGGCGTGGCTGTCATTCTCGGGCCGCTCGGCCTCAATTTCGGTTCGGGCATGACTGGCGGGCTCGCTTACGTCTTGCGCGCCGAAGCCGAGGATGTGCTTCACCGCGATTTCGTTACCCTCCTTGAAATTGATTCTGACGAAGAAAGCTGGTTGCGCCGTACCTTGGAAGAACATGTTTACTTCACGGCTAGTCCTCGTGCGGCTCGTTTGCTTTCGCGGCGCGGTTCTTTGCCGCTGATGCGCGTGCAGCCAGTGCATTTTCAGGGCACCGTGGAGGCCACTTGGAGCGCCATTCTCGCCCAGCTGAAGCGTCGTCAGACAATTTTACCGTCGCCCATTGCCGCGCCGCTTTCGCAAGCGGCGTTTCATGCCTGAAGGAGGCTCGGGAAGAGCCTGGAAAGGAAGGACAGGTACTCCGCATCCGGCATCAAGAATTCGCTATAATCCCTGCCGGGCGTTCTGACTATGGACTTCGACCAGCTCACTACTTTTGTCTTTGTCGCTAAACTAAAAAGTTTCTCACGCGCGGGCCAGAAGGTTTTCCGCTCGCAATCCGCTGTCAGCGCCCAAATTCGCCAGCTCGAACAAGCCTATAAAGCCCGGCTTCTCGACCGCTCCGCCAAGTCCGTTGAGCTAACGCCCGCCGGCGAAGTTCTTTTCGAATACGCCGAAAAGTTGCTCCGCCTGCGCGACGAATCCATTCAGGTCGTCGCCGACCGCGGCAACGTCGTCCAGGGCCCGGTCGTCTTTGGCGCCAATGAAGCGACCTGCCTTTATCTGCTCCCCGACATTTTTGCGGAATTTCAGCGCCGTTATCCGCTGGTGCACATCAGCATCTACCGCAACTTCAGCCACAAGATTCTGCAGCGCGTTGAGGACGGCTCCGTCGATGTGGGCATCGTCACGCTGCCCATCAAGTCCCCCAATTTGAAGATGCACCACATTTACAGGGACCGCCTCCGCTTCATGGTCAGCACCAAGAACCCCCTTGCTCATCGCTCCAAAATCACTCTTGCTGAAGTCGCCGAACAGCCGCTCATTTTCCCGCGCACCGGCTTCACCCGTCAGGTGCTTGACAAACTTTTCCGGCCGTATCGCGCTCGCATTCACGTCACCATGGAGTTGCCCAGTATCGGCATGATCAAGCGCTTCGTCGCCGCCGATGCCGGTGTCTCGTTTATTAGCGAGAGTTTTGCAAAGGACTACGTGAAGGCTGCTCACCGTCGAAGGTGTGGACCTCTGGCGCGAGCTCGGCCTCGTCTACCGCCGCGACCGCAGCCTTCCCCGTGCCGCTCAGGCGCTCATCGGCATCATTCGCGAGCACCGCAAAGCCGCCGAGCCCGCCGAAGCCGCCGCCAGCTAGACGGACGACAAAACAAAAACACTTACTCTTCCCGCAAAGCCATCGTTGGGTCGAGATTGGCAGCGCGTCGTGCCGGCAGCCAGCACGCTATTGCGGAGATCAGGAAGAAGACCACCGCCACGGTGGTGAAAGTCACGCGGTCCGTCGCTTTCACACCCACTAGCATTGTGGTCATGCCACGTGTAAGGGCGAACGCCGCGACCATGCCGGCGGCGACACCGATAGCGGTGAGGCGCAGTCCTTGTCCTACGATTAGGTTGAAGATTTGGCCAGGTCCGGCGCCGAGAGTCATGCGAACGCCGATTTCGGCGGTGCGCTGCCGGACGACAGTGGCAAGAACGCCGTAGAGCCCCACGCTCGCCAGTACTGCGGCAATCACGGCAAAGACTCCGATCAGCAATAGCGAAAATCGCGTGCCGGCTTGCGCGCGCTCCATCAAAGTCTCCATGGGCTGCATCTCCGTGATCAACAGGTGCGAATCGACCGCCTTGATGGCCGCGCGAATGTCGCCTCCGTATTTTGCCGCGTCGCTCCCAGTTCGTATGGCCCATTGGCGGACCGCGCCAGACCCCAGGAAAGCGTCGGAAAAATAAACCTGCTCGCGGCCGCGCTCGGCCAGAGACTCGTCGCGCTGGTGTGCGACGACGCCGATCACCTCCACCCATTCGGCCTCGGGAGTGCGGATGCGGATCAGGATTCGCTGGCCGATTGCTGATTGCTGAGGAAAAGCCTTATCGGCTAGGAGTTGGTCGATGACCACCAGGTTGCGGCCCGGCACGTTGTCGGCATCGGTAAACATGCGGCCTGCGATCAGGGGCGTGCGCATTGTTTCAAAGTAGCACGGAAGCACGATTTGAAAGTCCACGGCCTGAAATTTGCTGGCGTCGGACAGCGCTTCCTCGGTACCCCAGCGGATAGGACTGAAGTCCCCTGCCAGCGGAAAAGGAAACGAGGCGGCAACACCCTGCACGCCAGTGATGCCGCGCAAACGGTCCTGAATTTGGTGCATGAACGCAGCACGTTCCTCCGGCTTCGTTCCTCCTCGATTGCCAAGAACTTGAAAGGTTAGAAGGCCGTGTGGGTCGAAGCCTGGATCGATGCGCTGAAGTTCGCGGAAACTGCGCAGCATCAATCCGGATCCGATAAGCAGTACGAAGGAGAGGGCTACTTCCGCGATGACGACAAGCTTGCGTAAGGGGCCGCCGCTGGCGAGACCTTCGTTTCGGCTGGTTCCGCGAAGCACATTCATGACGTTCGGCCGCGAAGCGCGCCAGGCCGAGGCCAGCCCGAAAATGGTTGCGGCCAGCACGCCGGCGAGCGCCGTGAATGCGAGCACGACGGAATCGATTCGAATGGTATCCAGGCGGGGAAGGTTCGCGGGAGCGATGACCAGTAATTCATGAATTCCCAGCCACGCAAGGGCGAGACCGCCCAGTGCGCCAATGGCGCCGAGCAAAAACGCCTCGGTGAGCATCTGGCGGGCGAGATGCCACCAGCTTGCGCCGATGGCCGCGCGCACGGCGAGTTCGCGTTCGCGCAGGGACGCCCGCACCAGCAGAAGGTTGGCCACGTTGGCGCAGGCGATGAGCAGGAGAAAAACTACTGCGCCCATAAGCGCCAGAATGGCGGGCCGGACCTCGGAAACAAGATGCTGCCGCATGAGCTCTACACGAATTGCGTAGCCGGCGGTGCGCTCGATCAGGAAGTTCTTGCGCGCTTCTGCTGCCACGTTATCGGCTGCTGCTTGCGCGCGTTCTAACGACACGCCATCTCTTAGCCTCCCTACGGCATGAATGGAAACGCCGTTCCGATTGGCGTTGTCATAGCCGAGGCGGTTCGCGAGCCATACTTCCGGGACAGGTTCTACGTTTGCAGAGGACGGGAAGTACAACTGAAACGCGGGCGCCAGCACACCGGCAATCTGCGGGCGAAATGGCCCGTTGGTAATCATCGCCTGTCCGATGACGCTAGGATTAAGGCCGTAGCGGCGCTGGAAGTATTCGTAACTGAGGATGGCCATGATGGGAAGAGGGGGCGCCGTTGGGACTCCGGGCTGGGCGCCCGGCGGAGCGGGTGGTTGTGGCATTCCGTCGGCGTCCGTGAAATCGCGGCCGAGCACGATTTTGGCTCCTACTAAACGAAAGAAATTCGTTGTGACTACGGCGGAGCGGACTTGCTCGGGTGTTCCATCGTCCTTGAGCAGGATGTTGCGGAAAGTGAAGACGCCGGCGAGGTCTTGGAATGCGTCTTTTGTCCCTTCGCGCATATCGATGAAATCCTCATTGGAGAAGGGGAAGTCGCGGACATTACGCTTGCGCAAGTCGCTGGCGGCGATGACCAGCCGGTCGGGATCTTTGTACGGAAGAGCACGCAATAGAACAGCATTGGTGACGCTGAAGATGGCCGTGCTCGCGCCAACGCCCAGGGCAATCGTCAGTGCAGCAGTCAATGCAAAGATAGGACTTTTCCGCAGCGTTCGGCCTGCAAATGCGAGATCGCGTAAGGGCATCGTTCCACCTCATCCATCAGCGGCCCCGCGCAAAGGATAGCACCTCCGTTGTCCCCAATCGACTTCGGTTTTCCGAGCCACCGAAGCCGCCGCCAGCTAGGCGCGTTCTCGGAACTCTAAGATATTTGCAAGTCTCTGTGTCGCGAGGTAGTGTCCTAATTTAGGACACTACGCAGTTAAAGAGACCCCAGTTATAGAAACCCCTTGACCCTCTGTTGGTTCTCTGCTCCTATACTTAGCAGGTAAGAGTGCGATTCCTGTCCAGCGCGGCGGCTAGTCTGCCGCCTTTTTATTCCCACCGTCCCACGATTTCGGTCACTAGGATTAGGAGGGGTTGCGTTTTGCGGTCTTTTTGCTGGCTCGCGGCCTAGCGGAGTCCGCCGAATCGCGCTTGTTGACCGGGGGAGAATTCTCTGCGGCCCGCGTTCGAGGTTAAGTGATTCGGAATCAACCCATACAAAGGCGTGCGCAACTGTTGATTCTAAAGGACTTTTGGAATTCCTAAGCCCTTTAGATGCAACATTTACAAAAAACACGGGGTGGGTAGGGGCGCAGAGGAAAAATATTCAACTCCATTTTTTCTTCCTGCGAACTTGTATCTGGAGACTTACAACTGCCCTCGCACGGCTAGTGGACGCTAAAATCCAGGCTGGAGATCGCTCGCGAGATCACATTTTCCTGAATCTGAATCAGGTCGCTGTCGGCGTAGGTCATGGCCAGCACCGTGAACATGTCTTTGCCGCGCGCGATAACAACCAGCTTGCCCGACCAGTCGTGCTCGTCAGCCTTGCCCCGATATTGATACTCCACGGCTGGTAATCCTCCGATCGCTGTTTTGCGCTGGGACAGCCGCTGATAATTTACATACACGTCTTGCAGCCGTTTTTCCACCGCTGCGGCCGCCGTGTCCAGGGGTTCTTTCGTTTTCTCCTCGCCGACAACCATCAGGGTGGATTCGTTCGACGTGCCCATCGCCACGATCGCGTTGGGAAGCGCCCCGCGCGCTTCTTCAATCAAGCTCCAGCTCGGCGCCTTGTACATGTGGAATCCGTGAGTGTAGTTTGTGTAGAGATTGCCCTGGATCTCTTCGCGGTTTGCCGGAACTTGCGGCTCTTTCGGAGGCGCGGGCGCTGTCGCAGGTGCCGTCGCAGCCGTTGTCACTCCATTTGTCGTCGCGGCTGGAGCCGCCTTGATTGCCGGAGCCGCGGCATTGCTCGCTGTGGTATTCGCTGGAACTTCCGGCTTCGCAGCAGCACTCGTTATTTTCGGCGAAGCCTTGTCTGTTTTTCCTGCCGACCCCGAATTTATGGTTTTTGCGCTGGCATTCGACGCCGCGGTGCCTGCATCGGCAGAGGTTGCGACCGCCGGCTCGGCCTGCGGCTGCGAATCGCCTGCAGGCTTTGCGGGATGCTGGGCTCCATCTTTTTTCGCAGTCGCGGACTCTGATTTTCCTGCCGGCGTCGACGGAATTATAGATTCGATTTTGTCTTTTTCGATCAGCTCATATCCGTACTCGGTCTTGACCTTGAACATGTTGTCTTCATAGGCCACGATCACGCCGTACAGCTTCCTGCCGCCTTTCAGGCGAATCTCATCCGCTCGCGCCGGGAGCGCCACGGCGCAGAACGCCACGGCAAGGGACGCCAGAAATAGGGGGCCGCGCTTATTGGGGACAGCCATAAAGAAAGTATCCCGCCGCGCAATGCAGGCCGCAACCTTCACGCGCGGGGTGGTGTCCGGCGTGCTACCTCCGCCAGGAGCGCCCTCGTCCGGGCTGCCAGCCGCTCGATTTCGCCGATGGCTGCACTGAGCCGCGCGCGCAGCGGTTCCGGCAGTTGCGCGTGAGTTTGCTGCAGTGCCAGCGCCTCTGCAATCATGCGAATCTGCCCGCGGCTGCGCGGATTCAATCGCTCCCAGAGCCGCCGCTTGCTGCTGCGGTTTCGCCCCAGCCATTCCTCGCCGGTCCCCGCCGGCCGTCCCGTCTCCGGTTCCGCCACCGGCGCCACATTTTTTGGTTTTGTTTTGATCATGAAATTCATATTCAGATTCCAGTAGTCCTTGTTACCATGGGAAATCGTTCACCCGTCACGAATTCACTTCTTCAACGCCTCCAGCATCTCGCCCTTGATCTGCCCGTCCTGCTCGACGCGCCCGGTCACGCGCATCGTGCGCGTTTCAAACACCAGACCGCCATAGCGATCGTACGCATCGGGGAAAAGCACCACTTCATACACGCCGCGCTGGTCCTCCAGCGTGACGAACATCATGTTACGGTAATTTTTTGTTCCCACGTGCCGGTAAGTCACCACCCAGCCGCACAGCGTCACGCGCTTTCCGCGCAAGCCAGGAAGTTCGTCGCTCCAGGCTTCGCCGTTGCGCGGCAAAAAATCGAGCGGATGGCCGCTCACACACACTTCCAGAATTTCGCGTTCGTAGCGCAGTTTTTGTTCGAGCGTATATTCCGGGGTCTGCATTTCCGCCAATGCCGCGCCAATCGCATCCGTAGCGTTTGCTTCTGCAAATAACGTTTCCGTTTTTTCCGACAGCCCGATTCCTTGTCCCGGGCGAATTCGCGAAGCATTCGGTTGCGCGCCTTTGCCGGCTGCTTGCAGCAGATTCCAGCGCCACAGCAGTTCCGGCCGCGTCATTCTGCGCGTTCCATCGTTCACTTCATCAAATGCCCCGCACTTGATCAGCGATTCGATCTCATCGCGTTCCACCGGAACGCGCCGCAAAAAATCTTCGAGCGATTGAAACGCTCCGCCTTCTCCCCGCGCCCGCAAAATGGCCGTGATCGTTTCCACGCACAGTCCCCGCACTTGCATCAAGCCCACGCGCAGCGCGCGCTTCCCATCTTTACCATCTTCCGCCGTGTACTCCATCCGCGAATGATTCACCGACGGCAGCCGCACCGCGATGCCCCAGCGCTTGGCCTCCTCCACATACGCCGACACGTGATAAAACCCCGCCCCCGCGCTGCACATCGCCGCAAGAAATTCCGCCGGGTGATGCGTTTTCAGATATGCCATGCGGTACGAAATATCCGCATATGTCGCGGCGTGTGCTTTGCAAAAACCAAAGCCCGCGAATTTTTCCACCATCATCCAGGTCTCTTCGCGTTGCTGGCTGGTCAGCCCCATCATTCCCGCGGCTTTCAGGAATTTTCCGCGCAACCGGTCGCGGTCGCTCCGGCCGGAGAATTTCGCGGAGGCTCGTCGCACAAGGTCGGCTTCCGCCAGCGACATGCTCCCGAGAGATTGCGAAATTTGCATCACCTGCTCCTGGAAAATACATACGCCCAGCGTGTCGCCAAGAATTTTCTGGAGTTCCGGGTGCGCAAATGTGATTTCTTCCTCTTTCCGCAGCCGCTTCACAAATAATTCTTTCGATCCATACTCCGCAGCGCCCGGCCGGATGATTGCCAGGGCGATGGCCATTTCCTCGAGCGTCCGCGCGTTCAGCATGCGAAGCATGCCGCGCATGGCCGGCGATTCGATCTGGAAAACTCCCATGGTCCGCCCGGCCGCAATCACCTCGCACGTCGCAGGATCGTTTTCCGGTATCGCGTCAAAATCAATTTCACGTGCGGTGGGACAGACATTCCTGTCTGTCCGCTTTCTGGGTTGTGGTTCGCGCACGCCAAGAAAGGCAGGAATGCCTGTCCTACTTTTTTCGATGTTGTCCAGTGCCAGCGACATTGTGGTGAATCCACGCTGGCCAAGCAGATCCATCTTAATCAGCCCGAGCGCTTCGATGGCGTTCATGTCGTACTGCGTAACGACAATTCCTTTCGTGGCGCGCTCCAGCGGCGTCAGCCACGTCAGCGGACGCGCGGAAATCACCGTGCCGCAAGGATGAATCCCGAGATGCCGCGGCGCGTCGTCGAGACGCAACGCCACTTGCAGGATCGTTTTCCAGGGCTCATCGTCGATCGGCAGGTCGCGGCATTCCGGGAGCGCGCGAATGGCCTGCAAAATTTCACGCACCGGCCGGTGCGGCAGCCGCTTCGTGAAACGGTCCACTTCGCCCGGCGGCACGCCAAACACTTTTGCCACTTCGCGCACGGCGAGCCGCGCGTGCATGGTGACAAAACTCGAGATCATTGCAACGTGTTCCGAGCCCCAGTGCTCGTACACGTAATCGAGCAGCTCGTCACGGCGGGCGCCGCAAATATCGATATCGATGTCCGGGCAATCGCCACGCTGCTCATTCAAAAACCGTTCGAAATACAGTCCCCAGCGCAGCGGGCAGACGCGCGAAATTCCCAGGCAGTACGTCACCATCGAACTCGCGGCTGATCCGCGCGCCACCGCGGGAATTCCACGCCGCCGCGCTTCCTTCACGATGTCCAATACGAGCAGAAAATACGGCGCCAAGCTCCACTTCTTGATGACTCCCAATTCGCGCATCAGCCGCTCATGCACTTCTGGTGTTACTGAGTGATAGCGTTTCCGCGCACCCTCGAGGCTTACTTTTTCCAAATAGGAATCCGGCGTCTCGCCTTCCGGAACGGCAAACTCCGGAAAGATCCGTTTTCCCAGTTCGAGCTGCAAATTGCAGCGGTCCGCGATTTCCAGCGTTGCCTGCAGCCATTCCGGATGATCGGGGAAAAGTCTTTTCATTTCTGCAGCCGGCTTGAACCATGCCTCGCCGGTGGTGATTTCCGGTGGCGCCACCGTGGTCAACAATCCGCCGGTGCGGATGGCATTCACCGCGCGGTGATGCAGATGCTCTTCGGGCCGCAAAAAATGAACGTTGTTTGTTGCTACCAGTCGCACGCGGAGTTCGCGGCCAAGGCGTTCCGCTTCGCGCAATACACGTCCATCTCCGGGCGAGAGGTGTTGCACCTCGATGTACAGGCGGTCGCCGAAAATTTCCTTCAGTTGCGAAAAGTGATTTGTAATTCGTGACGCGGGACTCGCGGCAGGGGACAACGCGATTACACCGCGGCTATGGTCCGCCAATTCCTGCAGGGTCACAGGCCTGCCATCGGTTTCAGCCGAATTCGTGTTTTGTGACAATTGTGTTGTGCCGAGATGCCGCAGCGTGACGAGCTGGCAAAGGTTGCTGTAACCCTCCATGTCCGCTGCCAGCAGCGTGAGAGACGCGCTCGCAGAATTTTGCGTTTCGTTTTTCGAGTTTCGGAGCGCCTTTGCCCGGAGAGTCGCAGAAGGGTCAGTCGACATGAGAAATTCGGTACCCAGCACTACGCCGACAATCGCTTTTATTTTTGCTTCCTGCGCCAACTTGCAAAACTGTACCGCTGCATACAAACCATTCGTATCCGTCAGCGCCACGGCGGGCATGTTCTGCTCGACCGCGGCGGCGATAATTTCTTCCGGCGACGCCACGCCGCGCAGAAACGAGTAGTGACTATGACAATGCAAATGTACGAACACGGATGCCCCGGCGTGGAAAGGGAAGAAGGCATGCCCGTCTTTCGGCAGGCATGCTTGTTCATTCAAATCAGGTAGGGGAAGGGAAGAGAAAACTCAGCAAACTAGCCGAAGGGGCGGGGCTTGCCCCGCCCCGCCCGCCGAAGCCCTGCACCATTTGTAGCGGGCGACCCAAGGGTCGCCCCTACCGCGATAAGCATGGCGTCGAGAGGACCAGGCCGTTGGGCTTAGTAGCGTAATGTTCGCGGAGCTCGAGGCCTTTGCCGTAGAAGACGGCGTTCCAACCGTAGCGGCCACGGACGGAATCGAGGCCGCGGTTCAAGTACCAGCGGCGATTCGCGTTGGTGTCGAAAAGTTCGTGCTGGCGCTTATCGGTTTCAAGGTTGTGCACACTGACGCCGGCGAGACGGACCGCCACGCGGCGCGTGAACAATTTGGCGAACAGATCTTTTGCGGTGGTAAGCAGTTCGCGTTCGTCGTTGGTTGGTTTCGTCAACCGCACCGTCTGGTGCGCCGAAAAATGATCGACATAACGGATGCGCAGGCCGATGGTGCGCGCCTGCTTGCCGTATTCGCGCAGGGTTGCGCCGATGCGCTCGCTGAGATATTCGATCAAGCCGCCGAGAAATTCCGTGTCGATGGTGCCGCCTTCGATGGTCGTTTCGCGCGAAACAGATTTCGGCGTGGAAGGTAAGCCCGTTATGGGCGACTGCGAAGCGGTCGACACCTCGCGGCCATCGAGGCCACGGGCGCGCTCCCAGATTTGCAGGCCGATGGCTTCGCCGAAAGCGGCTTGCAGCGCGGGCTTGGGCACCTGGCGCAGTTGGCCGATGGTGGCGATGCCGCGCTCGGCCAGCGCTCCGGCATGGACGTGGCCGATGCCGTGGAGTTTTTCCACCGGCAGCGGGGTCAGAAAATTTTCTTCTTCGCCGGGCGCGATCATGCGAAAGCCGCGCGGGCGTTGCAATCGTGAAGCGATGGAGGCGACCACTTTGGTGCGCGCCGCGCCAATCGAAACGTTCAGGCCAGTGCGGGCGCGGATCTCCGCCTGCAAACGCCGCAGCGTGGCTTCATAATCGGGATAAAGGCGCCCGGTGCCGGCGAAGTCGAGATAGAAATCGTCCAGCGCGGCGGTTTCCACCGCGGGCGTATAGGTTTCGAGGATGCGCCGCACGCGCTCGGCAAAATCGGCGTAGTGCTCGTATTGCCCAGGCACGACGATGGCTTGCGGGCAGACGCGCAGCGCTTCGCGGAAGCCCATCGCCGTTTTCACGCCCACGAACTTCGCTTCGTAGCTCGCCGAAGCCACACAGCCGCGCCCCACCAGCACGGGCTTGCCGCGCAGCTTGGGATTCAATACTTGCTCGACGGACGCGAAAAACGCGTCCACATCCACGTGAACAATGTTGGGAATCGCGGTGGGAATTTTGCGGCTGGAATTTTTGCACGTTCCCAGCCAGGCCCAGGCAGACCACGGATTTTTCTCCGCCGCTGGTTCCGTCCGCGGCGGTTCGGGTGAATCCGCGGGGCGGAAGCCTAGCGCTACAGTTTCTTGTTCCGCGTCCGGCTCTTGATGCCCATGATGCGGGTCGAAAGATGCCGCGCGATGATTTTCTTCCGCGATTGCTTGAATCACGTTGACGGCTTCAATGGCGGGGGTGATGAATAATACGTTTTCGACACAGACGTCCATGGCGGCTCCTGATAGGGAAGCGGGACGCCTATACTGTCTCCGAGCGAAGGAGCCGACGTGGTCGGCCTTCGGGATCGAGGGATCGTCTTGCAAGTCGACCCCTCACCCCGCTTACGGCTCGGAACTTTCAACGGGTGGCGGCCGACTCGTGAGAGCCTAATCGGCAATGGAGGCGGCGCGCCACCCGTTTCCCGTTTCCTCTACCGCCCGTACTATAGGCGAACAAAAAGCGAAAGTCAAGAGCATTTCGAAAAGAGCTTCTGTGCATATTGTTGACAAATTCGGGCTCCTTGGGATGGACGGCCATGAGGGCCTATATCGTCGTGGCAACGGAACCTGGCAGGTCGCGCGACTTTGCTCGGCAGATCGCGGGCATGCCAGGAGTCAAAATGGCCGATGCCTGCTGGGCTCCCGCGAGGTATTCGCCGTGGTGGAAGTGAGAGGATCCCAGGAACTCAACGAGCTTGTGATGGATCAAATCCAGAGGCTGGTAGGGGTTAGAGAGACAAGCACCCATAGCCCTCGATTAGTTGCTTTTCGGCCGACTTCGTCTTCCAGTCAAAACCTTGCAGGTATTCACCTGTCCCTGATTTCAGGAACTCGCTGGATTCAATCTTCGTTTCTGCATCCGTAGGCTCCCAATGAGATGACTAGCACACTCCTCTCCCTGAGCTCTCGGCGTGAGGTCATCTGCATTGAAAACATCGCTCGACGGATTCCCCGGATGGGGGCAACAGATGACGCAAGCGGCCGAACTTGAGTACCCCCAAGTCTTAGCAAAAAACCGCTCCTTTGGAGCGTGCTCACCTTCACCGTCCATCGCAGGACTGCTCGTGGGCGCATCCCGAAGCATGGCAAGGTCGGAGGCTCGCGACTGTCTAAGTGCCTCCCTGTGGCTAACCAGCCTTCATAGGCCGGGTGTCTTTGAAGTCGTTCCTGTGGAGAATGTCAGCAGATCCGGCATGAAGATAGTCACACAGGAATTCTGGGAACCAGCCGAGATGGTACTGCTTTCATCCCCGCCTGGATTTTGCGTCCAGGGCTCGGTCGTATATTGCAAAAAGCTCCCCAGTGACGACTTTGTCCTGGGCATCTCGCTCGATGTGCCGATCGAGAATTGGGCCGAGACGCTCGCATTCGGGGAATCCTGACGAAGCATACATCAGAGCAGGGGGTGAAGAGTGCCCGGCTTTCGTGTCCCCCAAGGCCGCAGCTCAAAGCGGCTAATATCGAAGAGTCCTGCCAGCCTGATCATCAATCTGGACCGCAGCCCCAAGAGACTGCCCTGCCTGGTCGTCGATTCTTCGAAAGGAGGCTTCCGGCTACGTGGAAGTTTCGATCTTAAGCGCGGCCAAGTAGTCGAACTTATCCTCGAAGAAGATATGCCCAGCCCAGAGCGCTGCATGGTGGTCTGGGTCGGCAAAGTCGGCTCCAAGCAGCAAGGCGAAGTCGGCCTGGAAACCGGAAGGCGATCAGGCAGTCGATAAACACGGGCAGCCGTAATCGGAATGACCTATCACCCGGAATTGCGGGGTTTAGAACACGCGGCCGAGCTGGAAAAACCATTTGCGGTGGCCGGAGTCGCCTACGCTGCCGCCGATAAAGAAGGGTCCCAAGGCCGTTTCTGCCAGGAAGCCTGCAGCAACATCGTCCGGGAGGTCACTGCCGGTGGTCAAACCATACATCTTTCCGATCTCATAAGCTCCGACGGCATAGACCTTCTTGCCCAAAAAGGGGGGGAGGATCAGCAGGTCACGCAAAAATCCGGCGCGAAATAAATAATACTGATTGCCCTGAAACTCGTTCTGGCCGTAGGCGCTCAGTCGCACCGGCCCGCCGAAAAAGAATTGAGGAACGCCGGTGCTCGTGGTGCCGAAGGTGGTGCCGCCTTCGCTCTGCAGGAAAAGCGATGCGGACCGCGCAATGGGCTGAAAAAATCCCAATTTCAGGTCCATCGAAGGAAACGCGCCGTTGGCTCCTGGACTTTGGTCGAACCAGCGGAAATTGGTTTCCGCGCTGAAGCCCCGCCGGGGAATCACGGGATCATCGGTGTGGTCCAGCAAGTAGCGCAGCCGGGTCTGTCCCACACGACCCGCCACGGAAGGAATTTCCGGTGCGCCCAGTCGCAGCTTGGTATTCAGCGAGCCAACCTGGTAGCCAACGCGCAATTCACTGAAGCGCCCGAAACTGTACCCCACGTCGCCGCCGATGTTGATGCGATAGATGCGGTAATCCGCCAGCGGATCATTTTTCGCGTAAATCTGAAACGTGGTGTCGCTAGCGTCGGCGTGTGGAGCAAAAAACCAGCGGCTCTCCGCGCGGAGTGGTCGGAACAATTCCGTCTGGATGCCATACGTATTGCCGAGCAAAATGTCGGTCCGCCATTCCGACCGGAACCCGGCTACGTCCATGAACGTGAAGCGCGTTCCCGCCGTGAAATCCACGTTGCCGCTCTGCGAGCCGTCGACTTCAAACGCCGTCTGGAACATGGGCGGCGCATAATTTTTCTCCACGACTTGAACCAGCAAGCCGGTTTGGCCGTTTTTCTCGATGAGCCGGTAGCCCGCGGAATCGTAGCGCCCAACTCCGGTCAGCCGCGTCAGCACTTCGTCGAGTTTCGCCGGATTGACCGGCTTGTCCTGGAAGCGTTTCACGTAGCGAGTGACGTCGGCGGCTTCGTGCGCGTTGGTGCCTTCGATTTCGATGAATTGCGGAGTAGGAACATCGCTGCGCTTCCGCGCTTCGCGCGCTTGCTGATGCTCTTGCCAATCTGCATCGCTGAGAGCAAACGCTTCGAGCAGTCGCGCGCGCGCATTCGCGGCTTCGTAACCGCGCTTCATAATCTGTGAGCTCTTTGCATAATCCAAGGTGTTGTATTCGGAGAGCGGAACGGAAACGACGGCGTCCGCTTGCGCCAGGCTGCGCAGCTCGTTTTCTTCGAGTACCACGCGAACGGAATGATTCAGCACGCCGAACACTGACTGGATATCTTTTGCGTCGGCGGGCGCGGATTCCAGGTGCACAGCAATGACGATCTCCGCGCCCATCTGCCGCACCACGTCCGTCGGCAGGTTGTTCAGCAGTCCGCCGTCCACGAAAACCGCTTTTCCATCGCGAACTGGAGAAAAGGCTCCCGGAATGGACATCGTCGCGCGCAACGCCACCGCCAGCGAGCCATCTTTGAAGACATATGATTTTCCGCTGACGAGATCCGTCGCGACGCAGCGGAAAGGGACGGGAAGCGCGTCGAACGACGGAACTTCGTCATAGGACAGCGTCATACGATCGATAATCAAGCCGATCTGATGCCCCGCGTTCAGTCCCGCGGGCAAGCGCAAGCCACCGCGCAAACCAAAAATGAGCGAATTGGGATACGCGCGTTGATCTTCTTTCCTGCGAAACGAGAGGTCTTCATAAGGAGTGCGGTCGCCCAGAATTTTCCGCCAGTCCATGCCCTCGATGAGCGTTTTCAATTCGTCGGGACTCATTCCGGTGGCATAAAACCCGCCTACCAGGCCGCCCATACTGGTTCCGGCAACGTAGTCCACGGGGATGTGGTGTTCCTCGAACCACTTCAGCACGCCAATGTGCGCAAGACCCATGGCGCCGCCGCCTTCCAGTGCCACGCCGATTTTCGGGCGCGGGCGCGCTGCGGCGTTCTGCTGCGCCCGCAATGCGCCGGGCAACAGAAGCAACAAAAGAATGAAAACCATTCGGCGCATGCGGGCCTCCTCAGGGATTCGTCAAAATTGCTTAATTCGCGAATGAATTACGAGTTTGGCGCAGCGCGGAGATTCCAGCAAGCGCGAAAGGAAGCTCAGGAAACTTTCTTTTCCTGCAGGATATTGCCGCCATCGATAACCAAGATTTGTCCGGTAATGTAGGCAGCCTCGGGTGAAGCCAGGAAGCAAACGGCTGCGGCGACTTCGTCAGGAGTGCCGGCGCGGCCGAGCGGCGTGTGCAAAGCGGCGATTTTTTCGGACTCCGTCGAAGAACCCGTCGCAATCCAGCCCGGCGCGACTCCGTTGATGGTAATTCCATCGCGTCCGGTTTCGATTGCCACGGCCCGCATCATTCCATCCATTGCGGCTTTGGCGGCACCATACGCCGCCGAACCCGGATTGCTCACCAGCGGCCCGGTCACGGAAGTGATATTCACGATGCGGCCGTACTTTCGCGCGGTCATACCGGGCAGAACCGCGCGCGTCATTCGAAACGCGGTGTGCAGGGTAATTGCGATCTGGTTCTGCCATTCCGCGAAGGAAGTTTCGATCAGCGGCTTGCTCTTCGTTGGGCGCCCGGTTTGCGTCATTCCGGCGTTGTTCACCAGAATGTCGATGCCGCCCAATCGCGAAAGCACGGAATCCACCAGCCGCTGGACTTCGGTCTCAACGGTGAGATCGGCGACGAAGGAAAGAACTGCTTCGCCACTGGCGTCGAGCTCGCGCGCCCGGCTATGAATTCGATCCGTCGTCGAAGTGATCACCACGCGCACGCCGGCGGCATGCAGCTTTCGCGCACACGCGAATCCGATTCCCTCTGCGCTTCCCGCGCCCGTGATCAACGCTGTTGGTCCGCTGAGTGTGGACCGCCCGCCGCGAGTGGAGCTCATTCCGGATTCCCCAACCGCATCATACATCGGCCGGAGATTCCTGCCGCTCTTCCGGCTACTTGGTTTCCAGATGCACGCTCGGCTTGATGGTTCCTTTTTCTTTAGCCACTCTTAGCAATTCAGGATAGAACTGAACGAATGAGTGTTCGACAGCCGCGCTTTGATCGTGGCAAGTCCAGCATCCGTTCTTGGCCGGTCTGAGAGCGCCTGAAGACGGCTGTGTGGTGTCGAATGCGAAATAGGCCCACTTTTCCGGGAAGCGCGATTGGTCTTTGACTTCGACGTCCAGCCCCAGGAACGCGTCCTGATAACTTCCATGCTGGTTGATCGAGCCATGTGAAGTGGAACGATACTCCTCGAGAACGAACATGGTTTTATCCGGCCACTTGCCACTAGCCAGAAAATAATCATAGGACGACGGTGTTACAAAAACATTGGTAAACGCCGGCTGCCCGTTTCCACCCACATCGGGGTTGTAACTCATTCCAAATCCGGAAGAGACGTATACCCAGCGGCGATAGCCCTGCGGACGCACCAGTTTTCCATCGGGCGTGTATTGCGGACCAGGACTTGCATTCTGCGGCAGCTGACTGCGGCCCGCACTCAACAGCACGCTTCCTGCAAGACAAACAATCGCGAGCACCGCGAGAACTGGTTTCATGGCGAATCTCCCCCACCGGCGGCCCGATTTTCGAAGCGAAATTCGTGCCCCGAAGTATATGTCGTGAGACGCCATAGAGTCTAGACGCCGCAGCCGTTCGAATGTTTCCGGCAGGTGTCCGATAGGCTCCGCCGTGCTCTGTTCTCTTGTTCCGGGCGCGGACGGGGCCAGGATTTCTGTAGATGGACGAACGAACACGCAGGCGCGCGGTCCCAGGTCCGAAATGAGCATGCGGCCAATCGTGGTGAAGTGTGTTACTGTCGTTGAGTAGACTCCCGAAGTAGAATTGTCTGGATTCCTGGAAGAGGCGCGTTTGGCGATTTTCCCTCTCCTGATTTCAGCCATTTCAGGCTAACGGCTCGTAGCGTCTGGGAAGCGGCCCTTCACCAAGATCCTGCGCTCGTGGTGCTTCGAAGAGTACAGGGAGATTCAAGATGAAGAGTTTATTTGTGGGCAACATGAGCTTCCAGACCTCGGAGAGCGAATTGCGCGAGCTGTTCGCCCCGTTTGGCCAGGTAACGCGCGTTCACATGGCTATGGACCGGGAAACCGGACGCGCGCGCGGCTTCGCCTTCGTGGAAATGCCGAATGACGCAGAAGCGGCCGCAGCCATGACTGCTCTGGACGGAAAAGAAGTGGGCGGGCGCAACTTGAAAGTGAATGAAGCGCGTCCCAAGGGCGAAGGAGGTCCGCCGCGCGGCCCGCGCAATTTTGGTGGCCCGGGCGGTGGCGGAGGCGGACGCGGCAAGGGCGGAGGTCGCGATCGTTTTTCAAACGAAGATTACCGCGAGTCGGCGCGCCAGCCGCGCGAACCGCGCTGGTAGTTTCCCGTTTATGAATAGGCTGGACGGCAGGGGCCAGGGCCCTCGCCGCACTCTGCTGTGAGGAGAGGCTTATGACTACAACATTCCAGAAGCGGCAGAAAGAAATGAAGCGCATCGAGAAGCGCAAAATGAAGGAAGAAAAGCGCGCGCAGCGGAAACTCGATAAAACCACCAATACGGAAGTTGCATATGATCCCGCGTCTGATCCGACCATCGATTGGAACCACAGCAACGAGATCAGCTCGCAAGAGTAGTCTCGACTGGATTTCGCTCTCGACTGCACTGGCGGATTTCTTCAGCCCCTCTGCCGGGCCCGGAGGCAGCCCTGTTTGCGCACCAATCCTCAAATGAAATAGAAATGCCCGCGGGCTTATGTATAATTTTCTTCCAGTAGTCGCAGCCTAACTTTCACGGAGCTCTTCGCGGTTATTGGCGAAGAGGAGCGTCATGCGGCCAGGTCGCCGAAATTTTTGCGCGTTCATTTTGTTCGCAGCGACCGCGGCTCTATTGAGCGTTCCTCCCGCGGCTGCGCATGCGGTTCTGCTGGAATCAAGCCCAGCTCAGAAGAGCGCGGTATCCGGGCCGGATGTTCCGATCAAGCTCCGTTTCAACGTGCGAATCGACGCGCTCCGTTCCCGCCTGACGCTCATTCGTCTAGACGGGTCCGCCCAAGCGCTCGAACTCAGTAAGCGGTCTCCCGCGGACACGCTCTCAGCCGAGGCCACGGGCCTGGCTGCTGGCGCCTATCGCCTCCGTTGGCAAGTGCTAGCCTCCGACGGCCACATCACCCGCGGCGAAATCCCGTTTACTGTCACCAGTTCTTGATCGCGATTCATGGCCCGACTACTCCAAGTCTTTGGTTTCCTCTCGGTCCTGTTCCGTGGCGCGACACTTACCTTTCAGTCGCTCGCCGTTGGCGGCATTGTTTTTCTGATGTTCGTCGTCCGCCGCGCGGAAGAAGATTCAGCGGCGCTACGGCATGCCTGTCTGCGCTGGATTCGCCGCTCCGCACTTGCGCTGGCCGCGATGCAAATCTCTTACGTTCTCGCGAACTCCATCATCCTTAGACAATCCGCCGACATGCCTCTTCGCGACGTCCTCGGCGCGAATTTTGTTCTCGCCGGTGTGATTGGCATCGTCTCAGCGTTCACCGTTATCGCCCTCTCTTCTTCAACGCGTTCCGTTGGCTATGCTGACCTTCTCCTTCCCGCAGTCGCTATCATTGCTTCGTCCGTCATGACCAGCCATTCCGTGGCGCGCCTGGAATATCGCGCGCCGCTGATGGCGTTCACCGCGCTGCATCAGGCGGCGACGGCCACCTGGCTCGGTGGCCTGCCGTATCTGCTGATAGCCATCCGGCAAGCGCCGTCTCCAGAGTTTGCGCGCCGGCTCAGCGCCCGATTTTCGCAACTCGCTCTCGTGAGCGTCGCCGTGCTCGCTTCCGCAGGTTTCCTGCTGAGTTTAGCTTACGTCGGATCGGTCAGGGCCATCTACGGAACTTCCTACGGCGCAATGGTCGCCACCAAAGTACTGCTCTTCGGCCTTCTGTTGTTTCTCGGCGCGCTCAATTTTCAACTCGTTCACCGCGGCCCCGCCAGCTCCATTCTCGCCAGCCTCAAGCGCTTTGGCGAAGCCGAAATCGGGATCGGCATCACGGTTATCCTCACCGCTGCTTCGCTGACTTCGCTCCCTCCCGCCGCCGATCTCGTTCAAGACCGCGTCACGGGTTCAGAAATCATCGCGCGCATGTCTCCACATCCCCCGAGATTCGGCAGCCCGTCTGTTCAAGAGCTTCCCGAAGATGCTTACGCCGCGCAGAAAAAGGCTTTCGAAGTCGGCTCGCTCTCGACCGAATCCTATGTTCCGGGCCAAACCGGAACGCGGCCCAACACTCCTGCAGAAAAGGCTTGGTCCGAGTATAACCATCACTGGGCGGGGGTCGTCGTTCTGACGATGGGGCTCCTGGCCTTGATCGCGCAGGCAGGACGAGTCTCCTGGGCGCGCAATTGGCCGCTGGCTTTCTTCGGGCTCTCGGCATTTCTTTTTCTTCGCAGCGATCCGGAAACCTGGCCGCTCGGCCCGGTTGGCTTCTGGGCGACTCTTGCCGATCCCGAAGTCCTGCTCCATCGTTTTTTCGCCGTGCTGGTCATCGCTCTGGCAGTATTTGAATGGCGCGTGCAAACCGGGCGTGTCGCTTCCGACCGTGGCCGGCTGGTTTTTCCCGTCCTCATCGCCGTCTCCGGCGCTTTGCTTCTCACCCATTCCCATAGCCTCGGGAACCTCAAGGAAGAAGTCCTGGCCGAGCTAAGCCACATCCCGCTCGCGATTCTCGCGGTAACCGCAGGATGGTCGCGCTGGCTTGAGCTGCGCCTTCCCACAGAAAATCAAACGCGCAGCGTCATGGCCCGCCTCTGGCCGCTGTGTATCGCTCTAATCGGCGTGGTCCTGCTGAACTACCGCGAAATGTGACCCGAGGATTCAACTCAGGGTAGGGAATTGGTGCGGAGAAATCTGGTTCCGGGACGTGGACTCGAACCACGATACTCAGCTCCAAAGGCTGATGTCCTACCGATTAGACGATCCCGGAACCGGTCCAAATAGTGTAGCAGACGCCCGCAAATGCCCCCAAGCGCGGCCAATCCACGACTCTTACGGCCGGCTGCGTTTCCGCGCCATTCCCGAACAGCCCGTGAGGGTGATAAAACAGGGCTGCCGCATGCCGGGAACCGGCGGCGCATCTGGAAACCTTTTCAATCACTTGTGCGTAGAATGGACAAGGGAATCGCACGCATGAAACGGCGGATTTTGCTCCGAGAACCGATCGGTGTGGCCTTGGAGACTCTGCGCGCCCACAAAATGCGCTCCTTCCTGATGCTGCTGGGCATCATTCTTTCGGTCTCCACCCTCATCGTGGTCATTGCCCTGATCTCCGGCGTAAACCGTTACATCGCCGACCGCGTCGCCAACCTGGGCTCCAACGTCTTTCTGCTCACGCGTTTTCCCATCATCACCGACGTCGAAGAGTACGTGAAGGCTAATCGCCGCAACAAAAAGGTCACTTGGGACGACTTCGAAGCTCTGCGCGACAATATGAAGCTGCCGCTCCGCGTCGGCGTGGAGCTGCGCATTGACGGCAAAGTGCGCGCCGGCTCGCACAGCCTCAACGACACCAACATCCGAGGCGTGACCGCCAACATGGCGGACATCGACCCTGTGGTTCCGCGAGACGGCCGGTATATTTCTGAAGGCGACGATCAGAGCCGAGCGCTAGTCACTATGATCGGCAATGACCTCGCCACACAGCTTTTTCCCGGCGTCGATCCCATTGGCCACGAGCTCTTGATCGACGGCCGCCCTTTCCAGGTTGTCGGCATCGCGAAAACCATTGGCACGGCCTTTGGCCAATCGCAGGATAACTTTGCTTATATTCCCATCCAGACGTATTTCAAAATGTATGGAACCAACGACACCATCTGGCTCAACATCCAGGCGCGCGGTCCCGAGTGGATGGAACAGACGCAAGACGAAGCGCGAGCCATGATGCGCGCGCGCCGCCACCTCTCCCCCAACGAGAAAGACAATTTCGGTATATTCGACCAGGCCACGCTGATGGAGTTATGGAAAAATTTGACGGGCGTCATCGCTACCGCCATGGTTGGCATCGTGTCCGTCTTCCTGGTAATCGGCGGCGTGGTCATCATGAACGTGATGCTCGCCACGGTCACCGAGCGGACGCGCGAAATCGGCATCCGCAAAGCCCTCGGCGCCCGCCACAACGACATTCTCCTGCAATTCCTCGTCGAAGCGGCGGTGATGGCTGCCGTGGGCGGAGCTATTGGCGTCGGCGTCGCCTATAGTATCGCGGGGCTTGCCAAGGCATTGACGTCCGTTCCCATGAACGTTCCCCTTCCCGCGGTTTTGCTCGCCGAATTGATCTCTGCCGCTGTCGGCGTTTTCTTTGGCGTCTATCCGGCACGCCGAGCCGCCAGCCTGCAACCAATCGAAGCGTTGCGTCAGGAACTATGAGACCTCTCAAAATTGCGATGCGCATGAACCTTGGCGAGAACGCCCGGATGGCCCTCACCACGCTTCGCGAGAACAAGATGCGCTCGTTTCTCACCGTTCTCGGCGTGGTCATTGGCATCACCGCGCTTCTTTCCGTGGTGTCCATCCTTGTCGGCGTGTACGGTGACGTGAACGCCTATCTGTCTGACTACGGCTCGGACACTCTATTCATCTTCCGCTTCGATCCCGGCATCCACGCTGGCAGGCTTACTCCCGATGAGCGCGCGCGCAAACCGCTTACCTTGGAGGATGCCGAGGCCATTGGGCAATTGTGCCCCGCAGTGAAGGCCGTCACTGCCAGTCTCTATCCGCGATGGACAGATGAAGGTCCCGGCAGCGGGCCCGTCACGGCCCGTTATCTCAGCAAGGAAGTCTCCGGAATTGATTACAACGGCACGCTTCCTTCCAACGAAGAGGTTTTCAATTCCAGGCCACGAACCGGGCGGTTCTTCAGCGACGCTGAGAACATGCATCGCGCCGACGTTGCCGTCATCGGCCCCGATATCGCTAAGACCCTATATCCGGAGATGGACCCGCTCGGAAAACCCATCCAAATCAATGGGGTGTCGTACGAAGTCATTGGGGTGCTTGAGCCCCGCAAGGGGCAGCTCGTTAAGGATCAATCGGCGGACAAAGCTGTGATGGTCCCTTATCGCACTTACCACAAGCACATCCCGCAGGACGACGAAAACATGATTGGCGCTGTTGCGTATCCGGGCCGCATGTCGGAAGCCGAGGACCAGATCCGTGGCGTGCTTCGGCGCCGCAGAAATGTGCCTTACAGTAAACCTGATAACTTTGGGATTTCCAGCGCTCAGGAGATCGCCGATCAGTTTCGTCAGATTACCTCGTCCGTGGCCCTTCTGATTTCCGTCATCAGCTCCATCGGACTCCTGGTCGGAGGCGTCGGCGTAATGAACATCATGCTGATGTCCGTCACGCAGCGCACCCGCGAAATCGGAGTGCGCAAGGCCATCGGCGCGCGCCGCCGCGACGTCATCTGGCAATTTCTCACCGAAGCCGTTGTGCTTACGGGCGCGGGAGGCGTTATCGGCGTGCTTCTCGGTGGCGGCATCAGCCTGCTCATCAACTTGGCGGTCCCCACTCTGCCGTCCTCCATTCCGCTCTGGGCCGTCGTGCTCGCCGTGGGTGTCTCCATGAGCGTCGGCCTCTTCTTCGGCATGTACCTGGCTATCAAGGCCGCCCGCCTCGATCCCGTCGAAGCCCTTCGTTACGAGTAATCCGCTGGCCTCAATATCCCTCTGAATGAATCCCTAAAAGCGCCGGGCCGCCTCCCACGACGAATGCAGTCGAGGCTTCTCGATGCAACTGGTGTGCTTTGTTCAAGAGTGCCATGAATTCCGTCCGCGCCCGCAGCGAATCCAGCCACCGGTCGCGCAACATGGCCTGATGGCAAAAGAAACCGTTATCGATGGCCCGCGAGAGCGTATCCAGTGCTTGAGCTTCGTGACGCAAGTAGGCGAGTTGTCGGCCAAGATAATACATTCCCTCGGGATCGCGGAATGTAGCCTGCATCAGCTCTTCACTCACAGCCAGGCTCTCCTCGCCCTTGCCTTCCAACAGCGTCCGCAAGGAAGTAAGGTAGAGTTTTCCCAGGCGCCAAGGCTTGTCCAGTTCCCGTTGCCGCAGCATGGTCACGGCCTCCTCAACGCGTCGAGTCATGCCCAGAACCAGCGCCGCCCCGTACCCGTAGTCGCCTCCGGAGTTTTCGAGCGCGCGCTCATAATCTCCCAGCATGAAGTACGTGTGCATCACGCTCGTCGGAATCAACGGGTCCAGGCGCCGGGCTTCCTGATGAGCTATCAGCGCCGGCTGCAAAAGCCCGCAATAGCGGCACACGTGTCCCAGTCCGGCAAAGAGCTCCGCATCGCTTCTTCGTTGTTGAGCTCGCCCAAGGAGCCGTTTCATGGCCTCCAGCGAGCGGCCCTGATCTATCTGAACATGGGTATACAAGTTGTGTGTGAGCGTTAGATTGGGATTGAGTCGCAGCGCCGTCTGAAACGCCTCATCGGCGGCGCCTAACCCCTCAAGGGAACCTACCGTGTATTTATCCCAGAGCCAGCGGGCCCGGCCAAGCCTCGCCCAAGCCGCCGCGTACGATGGGTCCAAGCTGACGCAGCGCTCATACATCTCGATGGCGCGAGGAAGATTTTCCCACTCTCTGCCGAATTCGTTCGCCTGCAAGTAAATCTGATATACCGTTGGGCTTGCAGGGCGGTCTTTTTGCAGCGATTGGTGCTCCTGGACTGTCAGTGAGGGCAGAATAGACTCGACGACGCGGCGCACCAGGTCATCGTGAAGTTCCAGCAATTCGTGAGTGGTTGCCTGCGAGGAGTGCGACCACAGAAGTGTCCCGCTCGGCGCTTCCGCCAGCTGCGTTGTAATCCGCAATTGCGTGCCGACATTGAGCAGCGCTCCTGTCAGTACTACGTCCACCTCGGCCTCCCGGGCGATCTTCTGCAGGTCAGGCGCATGCCCGGAATACTGCGCCGCCACAATCGACGAGCGCACCACCAGGTTTTCCAGTCCAGCAAGAGAGGCCGTTATTGCCTCCGGCAAGCTGTACGCCAGAAACTGGATGTCGTCGCTTGGCCGCAACATCCGGAACGGCAGCACGATGATCCGTCGTAATGGGCGTGCTCGCGCCTTCGTCTCGATTCCATCCATCTGCAGCGTGGCGCGCAAGTCCGCGGCCATCGCTTCCGCGCTCGGATATCGGTCCTGAGGCCCGCGCGATAGCGCGCGACGAACGATCCGGCCCATCGCCGCTATGGCGGGCGACCCGCTTAGCGCAGGCGGTGAACCCTCGAGAACGGCATGGGCTACTTCACCGAAGGTTTCGCCTGAGAACGGCGGCTGGCCGGTCAGCATTTCGAACAAAACCACGCCGAGCGAAAAGAGGTCCGACCGCGCATCAACCAGCCGGTCGAGGAACTGTTCCGGTGATGCGTACTTGGGAGTCCCAAGAAAGATTCCCGGAGCTGTCGCGTCGCCCAGAGTCGCCGCGGCCTCCTCATTCGCATTCAACGCCACGTGCTTCGCAATCCCGAAGTCCAGCAGCTTTGTTCCGCCGTTCGCAAGTACGATGTTGCTCGGCTTGAGGTCTCGGTGGACGATTCCTATCTTATGAAACGCCTCCAGCGCGGACAGCACCGACAGCGCGACCTGGCCGGCTTCCTGAGCAGGCAGGAAACCGCGCTCGAGGCGCTTCGCTAACGATTCCCCCTCGATGAACTCCATCACCAGGACCAGGCGACCCCGCTCCTCGGTTATATCGTAAATTCGGCAAGCATTCGGATGGGTTACCTGGGCGGCCGCCCGCGCTTCTTGCCAAAAGCGGCGGCGGCGCGTGTCATCTCCATCGAATTCGCGAATCACCTTGAGCGCCACGACGCGCTCTAGCCGCGGGTCCTCCGCCTTGTACACCACGCCCATTCCGCCTTCGCCAACCACGGAGAGAACTCGGTAAGGTCCGATACATTCGGGGATTTCAGCCATGGCTTATCTTCGTATGCCGCGCTTAGCATATCCAAGTCACTCGCCGCCCGCTACTTTGCCAGCCAATGTTCGGATCTGGTCGACGTCTCGGGCTGCACCGCCCCGCGACTCCCGCACACGCTGTCTCTTGCACGTCGCGGCGCGATGCAGTTCGATGTGATGCGGTGTGCGCCAAACAAAGGTTTCTGCTAAATTGGATTGGTTGTTTGGATCGCCGGAGAGGTGGCCGAGCGGTTTAAGGCGCACGCTTGGAAAGCGTGTGTAGGTTAACCCCTACCGTGGGTTCGAATCCCACCCTCTCCGCCATAATCTCCTTTATAAACCACGATGCTTGACAAGCTGCTAAGCATCTGCTGCTGTTGATCCAGCATTTCCGGGGTCTCCATGAGCGCGATTTATACCCGCCCGGTGGCCATTAGCACCACGGGGAAGACCTACAACCGCTACCGGCGCATCCGGGAGGGCCGTGGCTTCCGCACAGGAGACCTGAAGGGTCCTTTCTTCATCCACGTCACTTACGACGGCAAACAGAAATGGCACAAGCTGCAAGCCGAGACCTTCGAAGCCGCAAAAGTCGAAGCTGGCTTGGGCGCTAAGGCGGTCGAGGCGCACTCGGTCTCACCGTCAGAGAAGCGCAGAACCTGACGGACTCCCTCCGCACGTTAATTACTGCCGCGGTGGAAAGATTCCTCGACCAGAAACACCGCAAGAAGTCCGACGCCACATACAAAAACTACAAGCACATTCTCGGCGAGTTCGTGGATCAACTCCCAGCCTCTGTTCGCTTCATCGATCAGGTCAACGCCGATGTGCTCGACTCCCACATGCGGTACCTCGAAAGCCAGGTCTCGCGGGCCGCAGGCCCAAAAGACACCCTTGTTCGCGAGTTTGGCAAAGAAAGAGTTCCATCCGGCGTCGTGGACCGGGCCGACCAATATTCCTCGCGAAAGTCCTTTGATGTTGAGGTCTTCCACGGCGATCAACCACTTGATCCCCAAGACTTTCGCCATTCTCAGCACCATCTGCCCTGCATACTGAGCTGTGCGCGGCGTAGTGACGTCGGTTCGCAGGCGGCTAAGGTTGCCGCGTCAACGTGCCTGAGAGAACGCGGTTAGTGTCCGTGCACACCACAAAAATGCGGTTTTGGTCGACAATGTAGGTGGTGAAATGGAACGTATCCGCCGGGCTGACTTCCGTGACGTTGAGTGTGTTGGCGCCCAGTCCGTTTCCGCTCAATGTCAGGTTGCCGTTAATCAGTGCGTCAAAAACTTGCGTGCTCGTTGTCGTCGCGAAGCGATTCGAGTCCAGCAACCCGCTGAAGCCGCCGGACGAATCTAATGTCA
>Ga0209468_1000192_pt1 | contig 30282 bp, 33 predicted proteins | sample GraSoiAngelo_102_FD_185871 | JGI IMG/M metagenome (GOLD analysis project Ga0209468, IMG submission 185871) | Grasslands soil microbial communities from the Angelo Coastal Reserve, California, USA - 14_0903_02_40cm (SPAdes) (version 2) | ecosystem: Environmental > Terrestrial > Soil > Grasslands ...
ATGTTAAAACTAAAAAGAAAACTAACATAATAGTTAAACCATATAAACCATTAAAATAAGCACTTACAACATAAGGATAAACTAATAAAATTTCTAAATCAAATATAAGAAAAAGTAAAGCATAAATAAAAAAAGAAACACTAAATTGTGTTCTATTTTGATCGGGAAATGAATGAAAACCACATTCAAATGCGCTATCTTTTTCTTGATAAGAATTATGGGGAGAAAAAATTAAATTAATAACCAATAATAAAAAGGCTAAAGTAGGTATAAAAAAAAAAAAAAAAGTAGTTGTTGACATATATTTTTATTTAAGAAATTTTGTTTAAGTTTATACTAAAAGTATAAAAATAAATAGTAAGCAAAAAACAATTTATGAATATATAAATGAAAATATTATTTATATTTATATAAATATAAATAATATAGTCTAATAATGAATTTCCTTAGTTGTTAAATTTATTAAACTATTTTCTAATAAATTAACTAAAGGTACTATTATTAGAAAATGAGAAAAATATAAAATAGTAGAAATTTGTCCAAATTCAATAAAAGGAGATTCAACATGTTTAGCTCCTAATTGCATTAAAATTAAAAAATTCGCTACAAATATATAAAAGACTATTTTACTTAAGGGTCTAAATTGTATACCTCTTAATTTAGATAAATCAGTAAAAGGCATAACTAATAATATTAAAAGAGCCGAAAACATAGCAATAACACCTAATAATTTATTAGGTATAGATCTTAATATAGCATAAAAAGGTAAAAGATCAATTAAAAATTAATATACAAAATAAGTTATTATTTTTTAATAACTAAATTGTAAATGACAGCTTTATAAACCTAATTTATATAACATTTATTTAATAAAATATGGACTAACTAAAGATTTTAAATTATCCATAGATTCTTTGAAAATATATATACGAGGCTTTTTATCCTTGTTATAATGTATTGAACATTTTAAATTAAATTTATCTTGCAATGTAAACATTAATTTATCTAGTCTTCATTAGAAAAAGCATACACACTAATATGTAAACCACTACCATGTCGACTACCATCATCCATTATTCAAAAAGCTAGTCCTTTAGGAGTTAATAATTCATAAATATTATTAGGAACTATTTTTACATTTAAAGTATAAAACATTTCTTTAAATACATTAAAACAAGGAAGTTGCATAGTAGTAAAAGATATAGTACTATATGTTTTATTAGTTCTATTATTCTTTACTAATCTAGATTGAGGTATATAATCTTTAACACAAAAAGGCATAAAAAAAATATATACATAATTAAAATATTATTTGTGAATTACAGCAGTCTGAGCATATACTAATCTAGAATTAGATAAAGGTGATCTTTTAACTATATGGGCGTCACTGAGTAATATACCTACTAATATTTCTTTTATATCCTCAGGTATTATAATCGAAGCTCTTTCAGTAAAAGATAAACGTTTAATACCTTTTGTAGAACGAGCTGCAAATAAAATAAAACTAACTAATAAAAGAATAGTGGTAAAATCATATTAATTAAATATTTAGATTTCATTATATCACTATAATGTTTGGACTATCTATTATTTATAAAAGTTATAATTTAAAAATTTATAAAGTCTCGCGTATAGTCTCTGAAGATTCCAATTCTATAAAATTAATATAAAAATATACTTGGTTTCTTGCTGATTGTCTTAAATTATAGAGATTTTCCAGCAAATAGCGAGATTAAGTGACATCTTTAACATCACTCTGGGACTATAGCAGGTGGAGTCTGCATAGGATTGGCCATTACATAATTTTCACTATCACCTAAAGCATTAGGCATAAAGAAAACAAAAATAGATAAAACAAAAATAAAAATAAAGATAGTAATTAAATCTTTGAAAATAAAATAAGGAGCAAATGGTAATCTATCATAATTACCTGAAACACCTAAAGGATTACTTGCATAACATCCCGACTGTACATTAAACATTTATAATCATTATATAAATAAATATTAATTATAAATATCCACCAGTGAACCAGTCTGTAGCGATCATATTTTAAACTTATTTAATATAACCGACGGTCTTAAATAAATTAATATTTTAACCGTTTTCACTAGCATTGCCAAATTAAAAAACTTATAATAAAAAGTATTTTAATTTAAGTTTTTAATTGAAAACTTAGAGATTAAAGTTTAATCTCACGACTATTTTTATATATTTATAAACCTAATTTGTAAAGCATAGTAGGTACTACATAAGGTAATATTAAATTTTTTAATAAATTCATAGATTCTTGTTTAATATATAATTGATAATTCTCATTATTTTTATGTAAAGTACTTTCTATATTAAATTTAGTTTTTAAAGCTAATTTTAATAATTCTACTTCTTTTTTTGTAAAACAATTAGTTGCAATTCTAACACCTGGTTTTTTATAAGTTCCATCGTCCATAATTCAAATAGCTAAAGTCAAAGGTGTTAATAAACAAATTATATTTTCCGGTATTCTTTTTACTTTACTATTAGTATAAAATAATTTATATAATCATAACAAATTTGTAAATCCATAAGTATTAAAACGATAGGCTTCATAAATTTTATCATCATATTTTTGTTTATAAAAAACAGGTAAATTATTTGAACAATATCCTCTTATATTAAAGAAATTATATAATCAAAATAGGTAGTCTTTATGTGTTGCTTTTTGTCTAAATATAAATCTAACACCTCCATCTTTTAGTCTTTCAGCATGACCATCACCTAATAATAAACCTACTAATACAAAAATAATATCTTCATTATGTGGACCTATTCTAGAACTAGCTTTATAATTAGGCAATATGAAAGCCAAATTATTTTTTAATATAGCCGAAGATCTCATATATAAAAATTTAGGGCCAAGTAAAATTAACCCTACAGTATCATGTAAAGCAATTAAATGCATTAAAGCCAATGCTGCTAAAACAAAAGGTAATAGAAAATGTAAAGCAAAAAATCTATTTAATGTAGCGTTATTAACTGAAAAGCCTCCTCAAATAAATTCAACTATATCTTGACCAACTCAAGGTATGGCACTCATAAGATTAGTGATAACTGTAGCCAAATCTTTAATTTATTTTTTTATTTATTTATTAAATAAATCATGTACTATTTACTTATTATATTATTTATTTCTATTATAAATTTTGTATTTAGCCTTGTGTTTAATTATATTTATATAATTAAAAAAGATTCCGACTGTACATTAAGCATCTTTTAAAACACCCTCTAGTGAACCAGTCTGTAGCGATATTTTACCATCTCGACGGTCTTGGTATAAAAATAAATATTATTAACCGTTTTCACTAGTGTTGCTACATAATCTATTATATAAATTATTAATTAATATTTATTTTTATAGAATTATATAACTATATATAATTTTTATAACTATTTTAATAAAATATAAAAATATAGTTATTATAAAATATATTTTTAATCTAAATTAATACATTAAAATAATTAAGAACGAATCAGAATTTAACAAAATTAAATAATAATTTGATTAAAAAAAATTTATTATTAAATAAAATATCTTGATTTAATAATAAATTTTATCTTCTTAAGCTTCTGTAGTTTTTGAAGTTAAACAAAGAAGTACTATAAATATCTCCAGATTTTTTTGGTTGTAGAGGTTGTTCAATATATTGTCTATATTTAGCAACATGTCTAAACCTAGAACACATTTGGAGATACTTAGAATAACGCTTATTAAAATAATCAATATATTTAATAAGATGCTCATCATAATCATGAGGTTTAAATCATAATCGATAAATGTCTTCCATACGACCCAAATGAAACCTTAATTCACGACGCAATACATCAACCCCATTTAATTCTTGAAGATAATAACCGTAAAGTACCTGAGGATCATCTCAAGGCCTAATATTATTAACTCGTGTTATATCTAATTGATGATCCCAATCGACGACAAAAAGTGATTCTTTTTGAAAGAAATCGTCAGTGTTCATATCATGAGCAAGGACAACATCCTTTCATTTATTAACATGAACCATAGATATTCTATGATAAGTAAAAGCATTTAAATTTTGTAAATCTCTATCTAATCTATAAAATATATCATCATAACTATGTACATGATTAAAAAAATCATTAACAATAGTATCCATAACTTCAACAATCATAAATATAAAAATTAATATTATAATTAAAAACAATTAAAAACTTTTTTAATTATTAGTTTAATTTAATGTTTATCTAATATATAGTTTAAAAATAAATATAATACAAACTTTATAACGTATAAAGCTTTTAAATGTAAAATACATTAAGTATTAAGTAATCATCTACTACTAAATTAATTTATAAAATACTTATAAATTAACAAAAATGATATTTAATACTATTAATATAATTAAGAGTTAGGGGAATTCGAATCCCTAAATTTTAATTTGCAATCAAAATGCAGAACCTTCTGCTCAAACTTCTATAATTATATATTATATTTATTATGTTACAAAATTAATTTTAAAAATATTAACAAAAATAAATAATAAAATTAAAGTAATTAAAATGTTATATTATCAAGATTAACATATCATTAATAATTAATAAAATGATTTATTTATAAATAATATAAATATTCCTGATATTAATTTAAATTAAATTTTTTATTACAAATATATTTTTATATTTTACTAAATAAATATAAAGATTATACATATAAGGCATTACATTATACCTCATAAACTCATTTGCCCATATGGCAAAACATAACCTAAGAAAGCTGTAGCCATCATTATTATAAATATTATAGTTCCAATTACTCAAGTTAATGTTCTTGGTGTTTTATAAGACCCATAATATAAACCTCTACCTATATGTAAATATACTAAAAAAAAGAAAGCTGATGCAGTATTTGAGTGTAAATAACGTATTAATCATCCATTGTTTACATCTCGCATAATATGTTCTATTGAATCAAAAGCTTCTAAAACACTTGGTGTATAATGCCGTTTTTTTTATTTGTTAATATAAATTATTTTAAATTAAATAACTCTTTTATTAAATTTTCTATCTCTATATCTCTTTTATTAATTTTAACTTGATTATTTAAAACGTTAACTATTTTAATTCATCTTAAATATTGTAAAGCTTTATAACCAACTAAAGGATAATTACTAAAATAAGAAGTTAAAAGACTAATATTTTTATTTTGTACATGTAATCTATATCTGCTAATACCTCTATTATCTGTATAAACATTTTCTATTTTTAACTTAACCAACAGAAAATAAATTTTTAATAAAATTTAATAATTCTAAATCTCTTTGATGTAAGGTAATAATAAAACAAAGTTCTATAGTTCAACCTATACAAGCTGTTTTATATTTAAAAATAAACATACAAAAAGATCCTTCTGCGTCGACAAAATCAGTTACTTATCATGGATTTAAATTATAGGTATTAAATATAATATCTTCATTAGTACTTTTATATCTAACATGTTTTGAAATACATTTGTTAAAAAAGTTAAAATGTTTATTTAGATATAAAAATTTAATATAAATATATAAAGTTATTATTATCAAAATAATTACTAACAAATAAAGATTTTCCTTATATTTTCAAAAAAGGACGGACTATATCTTCAAATATTAATATATATTCATATAAAATTTGTCTTACGTGTAGTCTCTGAAGATACCATTTTTGATAATTATTAATTTTATGGTTTCCTGCTGATTGTCCTAAAAAATGTTTACAATTTAAAATATTTAAATTTTTTTTTGGATATTTCAGCATATAGTAAGATTTTATAGCAACCCATTAATTGCTAATGTTACTCCTGTAACTATTTGTATTATTAGACACAAAGCTAATAAAGAACCGAAATTTCATAAATAACTAATATTAGATGGTTGAGGTGAATCAATTATATATGAATTCACCATTTTTAATAGTGGATGACTTTTTAAAATTCTCATGTATTTAAATAAAAAAATTTTTTTCATTTTAATTTTTGTTTTTTTTCTTTAATTTATACTGTTATAAATTTATATCTTTTCTAAGTAAAACTTTTTATAAACTCTTAAATGGTATTTTTATGTAAAAACTTAAAATTTAATAAAACAATTTTTTTATTAAATCTGAAATTTAATAATATTAATTATAATACTAAATTACATATAATTTATTCACACATTTTTGTTACATAATCTATAATTAAATAACAACCTACAAATATAGAAAGTATAATAGTAACAATTAACAAAATAAAACACTATACTATATATTATATAAATAGAAAATTTAATAAAATAACTAAATATAATTATAAGGTGATAATAGAATAATAGATAAAATATTAGACATATGTAATCATTGATCTGGTATAAACATAAATAAAAGAATAATAAGAGTAAAAATAGAAATAGTTATAGAAAGAGAATTAGATAATGATATACGAGATGATCTAAAATAAATAGTATCTATAACATTATTATTTTTTATAACTTGTGCAGGGATTTTAAGATTAAATAAACTTCAACTAAATTTATAAGAATATAAATCAAAAAACATAATTTTAACTATATTTAAATAATAAACTGCACTTATAACACTTGTTATAACAGCAATTAAAGCAATAAAAACAAAACCATCTTGTAAAGCAGCAGATAAAACCATTAATTTTGCAAAGAAACCAACTAAAGGTGGTATACCCGCAAAAGAAAAAATAGTAATAGCTAGACTAATAGCCAAAGTATGATTTATATAAAAATAACCCTTTATTTGACTTAATAATTGAATAGGTGAATTATTTTTTTCTGATAAATTAATCTGGTTAATATTTTTATTAGTAAATAGAAATAAAGTATAACCAATACTAATTAATAAAAAAAAAGCATTTAAATTAGATATACTATACTGCATAATATAAAAAATAAAAGATTGTATAGATTCAACACTATTAATACTTAAAGCCAATAATAAAAATCCTATATGAGATATTGTACTGTATGCAAACAATCTTTTAATTCTAAATTGTGTTAAACCTAAAATAGTTCCTATTATTAAAGATAATAAACTACTAACTAATAAACTCGTACTTCAAGTATATTCTGTTGAAATATACATATAATTAGTATTATGCACCAAATATAATAATAAAATTAAAATAGATATTTTTGGTACTATAGCTACAAAAGTAGTAACTATAGTAGGTATACCATCATAAACATCAGGAGATCAAAAATGAAAAGGAGCAGCTGATATTTTAAATAAAAAACCTATAGTTATTAATAATAAACAATAAGGTATATAATTAACAATATCTCCATATATTAAATTATTTTGTTCTTCTCCATTAATTATATTAGATAAATTAGTTATTATATAAAAATTATCAAGATATGTAGTACCAGAATTTGCATATATTAAACCTATACCTAACAAAATAAAACAAGAAGATAAACCACCTAATAAAAAGTAAGTTAAACCTGAAGATGTAGATAATTCAGAATTTCTATACATAGTACAAAGCAAATATAATCCATAACTTTGTAATTCTATAGATAAATAAATAGATATCAAATCATTACTTGAAATTAGTAATATACTACCTGTTATTATAAATAATATAATCAGAGTATATTCTATGATAGAAAATTGTTCTCCTTTTTTATTAATTATATTTGCAATAAATAATTTTAATTTTGTAAATAATAATTTATAAAAAGTTAAATATTCATTAGATCAGTATTTTCTAGGATAAAAACTTGTTAAATTTAATATAAATAAAGTAAGTAAAAATATTAATATATCAAAAACAATAGATATTGAGGATATATTAAATAAACCACCATAAAGTCCAATACCTTGGTCTAAATACGAAACAAATAAATTGTTATAACAAAAAAATATACAATATAACTGTATAACAACCCCAATTCTGGAATAATATATTGAAATATCTCGCCTAAAACTTAGGGAATTAGATAATAATAAAAAAAAAATAGAACATAATAACATAGTAATATAAAAAAATTTTTTTTATTTTATATTTAAAAATAATAAAAAATTCTAGATGTATTGTCTAATAATTTGTACCAAAATATAAAGTTTATAATAAAAATAAAAAATAAATTTATTTTTATATTTTATTAAATTTATTTTTTATTAAATCTAAATTTTATTGTCTAATAATTTGTACCAAAATATAAAGTTTATAATAAAAATAAAAAATAAATTTATTTTTATATTTTATTAAATTTATTTTTTATTAAATCTAAATTTTTATAGTTTATAGTAGAAAAAATAGAAAATAATAATAAAAATAAAATATTATTATCAACAAAAGAAAAATATAACAAACAAATATAAAATATTAAACCTATTAATATATACAAAGCATAAGTTGTAATTATACCAGTACTTAAATTACCTATATTTTTACTTAAATTTAATAAACCTATTTCCAAACCATAAGGTCCTAATAATTCTACAGAACCTTTATCAATTATTTTAGTTGTTTGACCACCTAATTTAAGAATAATATCAGTAATATATTTATTATAAAATAATTCAATTAAAAATCTTTGATTAAATAAACTAAAAATATTATAACCTAAATTAGAAAATTTAAAATTAATAAGTAACTTACCAAAAAATTCAGATAAAATTAAAGATATTAAACTTAAACAAATAGTAAGAATAAAAGGTAATAATTTAAAAATAATCGGTACAGCAAATTCGGTATCTAATATGATCTCATGTAATGGATGTATAAATAAACTATTATCAGAAAAAAAACCAGTCGCTAAACCGATAAATACATCTTTAGTTATATAACCAAAAAATATAGAAAAAATAGCTAATATAATTAAAGGAAAATTAATATAGATATTTCCTTGATCAATTTGCTTATAATTCATTAAAGATCCATTAGGATTAGTTAAAAAAGTTAAATATAATACTTTAACTGAATATAATGTAGTAAAGATAGCACCAATTGTTGCTATAATGTATACAATAATACTAGAAATATAAAATTGACCATAAGCAGATTCAAGTATAAAATCTTTAGAATAAAATCCTGACATAAAAGGAACAGCTACTAAACTTAAAGAAGCAATCAACATTACTGAATAAGTTAAAGGTAAAAATATTTTCAGTCCTCCAAATTTTCTAAAATCTTGATTATCTGCTATAGAATGTATAACTGCTCCTGCACCCAAAAATAAAAGAGCTTTATAAAAAGCATGATTTACTAAATGAAACAAAGCAATATTATAACATGATAAACCTATTGCTATAACCATCATACCTAATTGCTATTATACTACTTATTGTAATATAATTGGACCATTTCTTTATTAATCTTGGTATTTTTCTCATTTATCTTTAAATTTAACTCATTCATTAAATTTTTGTATATCTAAACTTTTTCTATGTATTATTAATAAATAAAAATCCTTTATTAAATTAACTCTTTTCATTTTTTCTGTTTTTAAGGGATAATTAATAAAATAATTTTCTATTAAATTAAATAATTCAGCTTTTCTATAAATAACATATTTAAATGCTTCTATTTTTGGACTTAATATATCTACTCTACCTCCATATATTAATATTAATGGTTCTAATAAATATTTATTTTTTTGAGTTAAACCTATAAATGTTTGTCCAGATGCTTCATTATAATAAATAGATCCATCACTATCAATAAATCCACTTAATCATCCATCATTAAAAGTTAATGGTTTGGGATATTTTAATTTTATATCGTATTTTACACAAAGTTTATTCATTTGTAATAATCTTGCTGGATTTCTTATTAATCCATTTACATCATTTATTAATAAGATTAAACCTTTTTTGTGTCTTAATTTATATCTTACGGCATTGGCATTTGAAATAGATTTTATGGTACCACCATATTTTTGTTTTATTTCATTTAATACTTTTACATCTCTAGCATCCATAGTAATTTCACAACTACTATATCCTTTTTTAGTTAATATAAAATATCCGTCTCCGTCAATTAATCCAGCTAATCATTGGTTAAATGATAAATTCTTATCTTTTTTATTTTTATCTGGTTTATTAACTAATAGAGTTGGTTTAATGCTAGTATGTATATTTCTAATACCTAAGATATTACAATATATATTAATAACTTTATAAAAAAATTTATTATTAATACTAATAAATATTAATAAATATAAATATACATTAAAGATAAATAATTTTTGCATTAAATTAATTATTTTTAATTTAATAAAAATTAATATCAAACATATGGCCTCTGAGATTCCTACTAACTTGCTTATAATTATAATCTTTCATCCTACTGACAAATTAATATTACTTAAATTATAATTGTACAATCATTTAATGAAAGATGAATTAAAAAGATTATAACTAATATGATTATTTAGTTTATAATCATGAGCTTTGGTTATCTGCGAATTAATCATATTAACTATATAATAAATTATATTAATATTGACCTCTACGCATATAGTTTGATGCCTGAATGTAATTAAATGAGATTTACATTCTTGAGCCAATTGACTCATTGTTGAATAAGCAATTACTTTTTTTATATCTTGTTGAAATAAACCTATAACAGAACTAAATATAGTAGTTATTGCTCCAATTCATAAACAAAATAATAAAACTGTTGAACTATATTCTATCAAGGGAGATGTTCTCATTAATAAATATACACCAGCTGTAACCATAGTAGCTGCATGTATTAATGCTGATACAGGTGTAGGACCCTCCATAGCTTGAGGTAATCAAACATGAAGACCTATTTGAGAACTTTTAGCCATAGCACCTATTAATAAACAAATACCAATTAAAGTAATAATATCTTGATTTAAATAAGGAACTAAAGAAAATATTATAGAATAATCTATATTCAATATACTTATAATTTTTCTATTATAATTGGACTATCTCTTCACCCCTAAATTATAAAGGGAAGTATAACGTATAGTCTCTGAGGATCCTAATAAATAATAAATTTATTTTGTTTCCTGCGGATTGCCCATTTTCATTCATAAATTCAATCTTAAAAATTAAAATTAATAAACTAGATTCTTTTTATTATTTATGGTTTATGTACGCTTAATCTTATTTATATAAAGTTTCCATAATATCCTATAAAAAGACTTTAGAATTTTCCCGCATATAGTTATATAATAAGAATAATATTACTATTACTCACGGCAATATATTTAAAAAATTAAAGAATTTAAATGTGAAAAATCAAATTTTTTACGCTTACTATTAAATTGAGCTTTTATTTCTTTAATTTTATCTAGATCTTGTTTATTTAAAGATTTACCTTTATGTAAATCTTGTACTAAACATCAATCTTTATAGGCCAAATATTTAGAAGAGTATAAGGGAAATGTATCAAAATATTTTCGAACTATTTGATGACTTCTAGAATTATGTGATATAACCATAAAAGCATAATACTCTTTATTAGCCTTATATCTAGTTCTAGTGTATAAATTTACAGTAAAAAACGCAGCAATCTTAGTTAAAATGAAGAAATAACTACTACCTCCTTGATCTATAGTAACCTTTTTAGAATAATTTTGTTTTAATTCTAAACGAAAAAAAGTTTGAACATTAGTTCTTAAAAACTTTCTATCTTTTTTACGATCATACAAAGTTATAGAAAAAGAACCATCAGCATCTGAAAAACCAGCTAATCAATTATTACTTTCAATAGGAGATAAATCTAAACTTAAACAAGGTATAGAACTATTATCATTTTCATTTATTCAATCTATAGCTCTATGTAAAGCCTCGATTTTAGGAGTACGCATATACCCATTAATTAAATTAATTATTTTTAAAACTTCATCTTTAGCTAAAATTTGTAATATTACATGTCCTGCATTGGGTTTACTAATTACTTTACCTATTTTCAATTCAATAGATAATTTTTCAGCTAAAGGTTTATCCGCTAAATTAAATACAATAATTATTTTAGGACGATATTTTTTAGCTTTAGTATTTTTATCATGTACAAGTATACAACCATCTCCCTCGATTAATCCTGCTAAATATGGAGCCAATTTATAAGAATAATTAGAATTATTTCTCACTTGTTTGTAAGGTAATATATTTTGACTTTCTATTAAAGGCTTTAAATAATTTTTTTTGTTATTACCAAAAGATCATAAAAGTATAAACATACCAATTGTTAAAAAACAATCACCTACTCTATTAGTTAAAAAAGCTGAGATAGAACTTTGGTTTGCGGCAATTCTAGTAAATCAAAAATTTACTAAAAGATAAGAACATATTCCAACACCTTCTCAACCTAAAAACATTAAAAGATAATTATTTGCTGTTACAAGTATAATCATCATAAAAGTGAATAAACTCAAATAACTAAAGAATCTTTGGTTATGTGGATCATGACTCATATAACCTATGGAATATATATGAACTAAACTAGATACTATTAATACAGGTATTAACATAGAAACAGTTAAACTATCAAAATAAAAACCTCAATATACATTAAGAGATTCTATATCAATTCATCTAATAATATTTATTGTTACAGGTATATTATTATAACCTACTTCAATAAAAGCTAATATAGCTAACATAGTTGTTATTAATACTGAGCTACAAGTAATTAATTGTGCTCCATTAACTCCAACTTTTCTACCAAAAAAACCTGAAATTATAGAACTTAATAAAGGTAATATAATAATAACTAAATACATTATTTATATTGTATTGCTATACTTCCTCTTCGCGTTTTCCCTTTACCATAGAAATATAAATATTTAATATTCCCTTAGGTAGGCTAGGTATACCCATAGCTTTTAAGCTATGCCTGACTATGTCTTAAGCAAATAATTTATGAATAAAAAATATTTATATCTTTCTATTTTATCCACTTTTTAATTTTTCTAAAAATTTACTGACTTTCTATTTTGTTTAAGCAATAATATATATCTTTAAACAAGCCTGAAAACTTTTAAGTATGCAAGAAAATAAATTAAAAAAATTATTTACCAATCTCCGTTTAGTCGATGAACTGCACACCACTATTTAAATAAAATTAATGGTGCTTGGCTGCAGATTATCTATTTCATTTCTTCATATAAATCATTTTTACCATACAACGAGTTATTACCTGTCCCATTAATCACATTACTGTATTAACTTGGTAGATTTATCTTTAAGAACTTCCCGCAATTTGAAGATTTCGCCCTACATTAAAAATCAAACATTTATTTTTAACTTAAAATATTATATAAAATTTATTCGACACAATTTTCAAAATTTATTTGAAACACTTAATGTAAGACTAGATAAAGGTTCACTTTACCTTTTAGGATCTATATTTCTTTCTTGCCTTAATCACTATTACTGTAATTATTACAGTACGTAATTATAGAAAGTTAAATCTATAAAAAGCTACTAATATTCCTAAACCTATAGCAGATTCTGCACCTGCTATAGTTATAATATAAATAGCAAAGGTTTGACCTAGTATATCATCAAAATTAAGTGAACTTATTAATATTAAAAAAGTAATAGATAATAACATTATTTCAATTGAAATAAGCATTAATATTATATTTTTTCTATTTAAAACAAAACCTAGGATCCCTATTAAAAATAATATTAATGAAAAATTCATTTAATTGCTTTTCATATAAGATTTATATATATATAACATATACCAACAAATAACAATAAGTTTTATTATAAACTCTTATTTATATTTGAAAAAAAAAGTATAAATAAATATATATATATTTATTTATATTAATTACCCATTTGATCACGTAATCAAAGTAAGAATTTTTTCAAACTAACAGATTGTATAACTATAGGCATAGAACTATGTAATATACCACAAATTTCTGAACATTGACCAAAATATGTTCCTTCTCTATTTAAATAAACAGATGATTGATTTAATCTTCCTGGATCGTTCTACAACTTCAACCGTAAGTATTCTAAATTTATAATTTATCATAAAATTTAAAAAAGTAGCGATTTTTGTAAAGTTTACCACTAATAATATAATTTCTTATAGTAGTTCTACTTATACTAAATCCATAAAAAACTTTAATTATAAAAGTAAAAGTCATCATATAATTAATTTATTTATCTAATACTTTTATTACTTTACCTTAAAATAAATGTAATTTATCTAAATTTTATTTCCTATCTTTTATTATTAATTCTTATACTTTATAATACGACAAGTTAGTTTATACAGCTTCAGTTTTAAAAATTATTGATATCTCAAAAAAATTTAAATATGAACTGTCATTTGCTATACATTTTTTATAACTAGAATATTATATACCTAAATTTGCACATAATTCATCTAAATAATTACTTTAGAATATAAAGTTTTATAATATAAAACATACAAATATATTTTTTTACCTTAGATTAACTCTAAAATTAACTATTTTATGAATATTTAAATTAAATTCTTTATTTAATAAATAATATTGCTCTAAAAAACAATGTGAATATTTAGAGTATTAGATTAGTATTATTATTATTTATAAAATAAATGCTTAAAATCCTTCTTTTCTAAAGGTAATAAAAACCCAGTAGTTTTATTATTAAATAATATATTTTTTTTTTCAAAATATTGTTTATATCTTATAGATAAATTATTACTTGAACCTACATATTTATTATTAGTAATTTTAGATAAAAAATATATAAACCTATATTACTTCGTCTAAATTTAGATTTACCAACTAATACTAGTAATGCTGAATAAGTCTCTTTAGTAATATATAATATAACGTATATAAGATATTTTGTCTTATAAAAAATCTATTTTTTTATAAAAACAGAAAATTGGATATGTCTTAAATTTTATTTATCTTCTGTTTTTTTTAATATATTACTTGTTTAAATAATAAGATAAGCCCAAAATATTTAATTAAAATTAAAAAAAAAAAATAATACAAATAGTATAAAATATAATAATCTAATTTTCTTTTAAATAAAAAGCTAAAACTAAATCGTATTACAACTTATACTTAGTATAAATATATAATTATAAATTATATCATTAATATATTAATATGAAAAACTCTTAGGTTAAGGCTATTGTAGTAACTTTAATATAGGATTATTTTGAAATAAAAATTTATTTTTTTATTTAATCCTATAACCAATTTCCTGGCGACTAGAGTACACCTTACAATATTAGAAATACTGAAGAACCATCTACTCGTTGCTCTTTTACAGATAATGACAATTGTCATTATCTGATTTAGATCCACGATCACCCATTTCAATTTCTTTCATCTTTAGTGATATTACCATACCCTGAGGCATTAATCAGGCCAGATATAAAGTTTCCTTTACATCTTTGGTTACTAAAGCTTTAGGGTTTCCCCGGAGTTTGGTTCTTTATAGCACAATTAATAAATAGCCCACATTCATTTTTTTTATGCGTCACATTTAATACCTAAAGAAGGACAAGCAAAAGAATGTATAACATCAGCAGCTGAAACTACAAATCTTGTATGTGTTAATTCTGGTATAATTACTCTATTATCAACTTCTAACATTCTTAATGTACCTTCTTCTAAATCAGTATCTGGTACTATATAAGAATCAAATTCTATAAATTCATTATTTATATTAGTAAAATCAGGATATTGATAACTTCAATATCATTGGTGCGATCGACTGTACATTAAGCATTAAATAAATTAACACCCACAAGCGACCCAGTCTGTTACAATAAACATAAAAAAATAAAATTGTTTACTGACAATCTTATATTATTATCCAGATTTTAATTAATAATAATATTTTAATTGTTTTCACTCGTGTCGCCAAAGGAAACAATATATTTCCTTTAAGTTTTTCGTCAAAAACTTAGAAATATAATAGATAAATTAATCCAAAGTTCATTATGTAAATTTGTAAATTTTAATTTACATAAGAAATACTGCTTACCTCTAGATAGACGAGAAGACCCTATGCAGTTTTACTGTTACTAATTATAATTATAATAAGATAATTTACAGAGTATAAGGTAATTGTTTGATGTATAATTTATTTATTATATTTCACGACTATTATATATATTTATGTGCGATTAAAAGAATTTATACTTTACTTTATAATAATTTATACATTAATACCTAATTTATGATACATAGAATTATGCATATAAGGTAAAACTATTTTTATTAACTTAGATACAGACTTTTTCTGTATATATATAGAAGATTGAGTATTATTTTTTAATATTTGTATTGTACAATCAAGATTGTACAGTTTTTTTAGTAAATAAATTAAAAACTCTACTTCTTGTAAATTAAAATTATAAGTAGAAATACGAACACCAGGATTAGCTCAACTTCCATCATCCATTATTCAAATAGCTAAAGCTAATGGAGTTAAATAATTTTCTATTTTAGGACTAATTATTTTTTTACCTTTTTTATAAAACATATCATAAATTCAATCAAAACTTCTAAAAGTAAAAGTATTAAATTCATAACCATAATGTTCTTTTATTTCATATTGACTTTTTAAAATTTTAGTATATTTTCTAGGTTCTAAATTTGAACAATATCCTTTTGTGTAGAAGAAATTGTATAATCAGAATAAATAATCTTTATGTACTATACTTTTTCTATAACAAAATCTTGTACCTTCTCCTGATCTTCTATTACCATAAGCATCACCTAATATTGAACCAATTAATAATGAAAGCACATCTTCATTATGTGGTCCTATTCTTTTAGAAGCTTTTACTTTAGTATGAAAAGATCTTGTAGTATTTAGTATAAATTTATTATTTTTGATAGTTAATCTTGAAATTTGATTTGTTTTATTAACTATAGCTAATTTTAAAGCTAAAGTAGTATTTTTTTCACCATAAAAGGTATCTTTTATTTTATTTAATATATATAATATAAGGCCACCTAAAAATAGACCTTCACCATAAATAACTAAAGAAGGATCCATTACTTCATCCATTAAGTATAATAATTTAAAGGAGGGAAAAGCTATTAATATTAATATAACGGCGGGTGTTATAGTTCATATTAATTCTATTAATGTCAATAATTTAAATAGTTTCCTATATAATCAGACTATATCTTACCATTATAACGGTTTTCACGTGTAGTCTTTTAGGATCCTACTTGTAATTTTTACAAATTTACTTTGGTTTCCTGCTGATTGTCCATTGTAGTATCATTTAGAATTATCACTTATAACATTTAAATGTTATAGTATCTAAAGCTTTAGGAGTTTCCAGCACATAGTGAAATTTGATTCAGAGTTTTTATAAGTTTATTTAGATAAAAATTTATATCTATCTTTAAATACTTCACCTGAATTCATATATCTTCTAACAGTACTTACACTTATACCTAAAAATTTACCGGCTCTTCTAGCTGAAACAAAACCACCTATTAATTTATATTCCTCTGAAAAACATTTTTCATATATATTAACAGCTCTTCTAGCTGAAACAAAACCACCTATTAATTTATATTCCTCTGAAAAACATTTTTCATATATATTAACAGGATTTCCACTTACAGCGTTCATTTTTAATTTGGTATCCTCGGAATGTAATCTACCTAAAGCTTTTTGTCTCATCAACTCTATAGTATATTTATTATGAGTTTTTCCAAATAAAAGATTTTTTTCTTTTGCTTTTTTTAAACTTATTAGTTTTTTAGTTTATTCTGTATAGAAACGACTAAATAAAGCAGATTTTTCCTTTGTATAAACTCCTTTTAAAGATTTACTAATTTTGGCTTTAGTATCTTCCGAATGTTTAAAATCTAGAGAGCTCCCTGCTATTTTTAATATATTATATAGTGGATTGAATATATCAAAGTAATGTTATTCCCTAACAAGTAAATCAAATTTAGCACAATATTCTAATATTATTTTAGAAAAATTATAATATCCATATTTAATTAATGCTCTACTTATTATAAAATTACCTTTACTTTTTAATATAACTAAGATTAAAATAATTTTTAAATCTTTTTGATATATCACTACATTATACAATATATATATCATTTGTTAATTTATTAGTTAACATATAAATTCCTGATTTAGCTTTATTTTTTTTTTTATGATATCTTTTCTCGTATCAAAAGCATTTTCATATACTTTAATATAATTAGTATAATTATTCTCTAAAGGTTTACTAGATGAAGTAGTATAAGTACGTATAGGAATATATATTTTCTTTTTTTAAAAATTATTATTAAACTTATAACACTTTTGAATAGGCACATATATACCATGATTCATATATTTATTAGATATTAATGATTTTTTAGATTCAAAACTTTTTATTGTAGTTATCATAATTCATGTAACAGTAAATAATATAATTGCTAAATAAAACATTATATTATTATGTAATTCTTCTATACCCTCCATTTGAGGAGTTGCACTATCTTGAAAAAATAATCCTCAAGGTGTAGGAGCATCAAGTTTTATAATATTATTATAATTATATATATTTTTATACATATTAAATTAAAAATTAATAATTTATCTATTTTTAATTTCACATAACAATATATTTAATATTTTTACTTTTTAATCAAAAATACAAAGCAAATAAATATAAAAATTTATATTCTTTGTATAGTACAAGATTCTTAATATAATTATAACACTATATAATAATAAAATAAGCTATAGCGAACTATTAAAAAAATTTTTTTTAATTATGAAATCAAAAATACTTATAAACCTAAATAAAATATTTATAATTTATGTTGAATAAAAATATAAAAATACCAAATATATATAAAACGTATTGAAATCAAATTTACTAAATTAATAAAAACCAAAAAATATAAAAAAATACTTTAAAATCTTTAAAGTTTAAATTTAATATATATATTTTATGCTTAAATCTATACCACTAATTTTTTTTTATTTTTTAAAATAGGTTTATATTTTTTAGTACTATTTCCAATAAGATTTTTATTATATTCAGGTTTTAAGAAATTAATAAATTTTCGTTCAAAAGAAATAACATTTTTTGAATTTGTATATTTTAGAATTACTAAAGTAAAATTATTCATTTTATATTTGGAAAGAGATTTAACTATATACAAATTAGTACGAGATTTTAAATATCATTTTTGATAATAATCACTTAACCTTAAATATAAAGAATTACCACTACCAATATAAAATTTACCATTAATATTATTAATTCAAGAATATATACCTACTTTTTTATGATTATCTGCACGTATTAAATCACGTTGATTTATAGGATCTTTATATATTTTTATTGCATATTTAAATATAGGATGTGTAAGATTTGAAAAATTTTTCATGTATTACTTAAAATTAATATTTTACGCAACATATAATAATAAAAAAGCCATCATTAAAGCAAATACATATATGATGGAAAATTTTTATTGTTATAAGAATTATTTATTCTTATTACAACAATTTACATTGTTGATCAGACTATGTATTCAATTAAGTATTCATTTAATTGTTGGATTCACAAAAAATTAATATTTTTTTTTCTAGTCGTTGAACGTTCATGACTTTAAAGTCAATAATCGCTGCAAGTTAACTATATAAGCATTTCTTGCAATTTACCCTATTTATACAGAACTATTTGCTTAGTTTAATCCTGTAGCTTCTGCAAAAGCAAAACCTAAAATAGCATATGAAAATAATTGACCTCTTAGTGAAGGATTTCTAGCTACACCTAAAATTAAAGCACCAAATACTACTCCTATTCCAACACCAGCTCCTATTAAACCTGTTGTAGCTAACCCAGTTCCTATAATTTTTGCTGCTTGTATCATAATATTTTTAATAATATATCCAATTAGGAAACCTTTATTCATTAAATAACAAAACAAAATTTAATTATATCAATTTGAAAAATATAAATTTATATATACATATAAATTTATACTTTTTTTCAATAAAAATTTCAAATTTATATAATTAAAAATAAAAATTTTATTTTTAATACAATTTAAATGATACTCATTTAAAGCTCTTAAGATGAATTGAACATCTATAAAAATATTAACAGTATTTCGCTCTACCTTTGAGCTATAAGAGCTATTAATAAAAATTTTTATATTATAAAAATTTTTATTTATAAAAATAATAATAAATTATAAAGTTTTTATAATTAATATTCTTATCCTGGATTCGAACTAGGATCAAAATATTAGAAGTATTCTGCTCTACCCTTGAGCTAATAAGAATTAATATTTAAACATGTACAAGATTCGAACTTGTATCAACATGTCCGTAGCATGAAATTCTAACCATTAAACTAACATGTTAAAAAAGAAAATATATAATATATATTTCTTATATATTAATAAATAATATAATTAAAAACTAAAAATAAATTAATTATAAAAATTAAATAAAATTAGATTGTAAAGGAAGACTAACAAATGCATGAGGTTTAGGAGGACTTATTAAACATCATTCCAAAGAATTATTATTTCTACTAAATAAAATTTGAAATAAATCACTATGATATTGTGGTGTTAATCAAGGATATCTTGAAACAATAGTACCTTGAGTTAATTGCATATATAAAATATGCAAGAAATATCAAGTAGCAACAACACTAATAATTGAACCAAAACTACTTATTAAATTTCAACCAGCAAAAGCATCAGGATAATCACTAATTCTTCTAGGCATTCCTTGTAGCAAAATTAATATCAATTAAAAATCTAAAGGATTTAAACTAAAAATTTTATTTTTATACACTTTATTTGATTCACAATATTTTTTTAATGTTTCATAACTAATTTTTAAATCTTTGCTAGCTACTACTATACCTTTATATACTTTTTCTAATTCTTTAGTATCTGAATTATAAACATAAACTTTCTTTCTTAATTTTTCTAATGTATCAATACTATGATTTTTACCGTACATAGGATTATTAATACCTGATTTATCTTTATACATTTGTTCTATAAATTTTTGTGATTTTTCTTTATTAAACATAGGATTTAATTTACCAAGTTTAGTTTTTTTCATTTTATCTAAAGTATTAGCACTATGTGTTTTTCCTCAAAATGGATTTAATTCACCAGAAAATAAAGCACTAAGTCGTTGTTTAGTTTTTTCAGACAAATTTTTACCTTTCTTAAACTCACTTAGGAGTTTTTTAGTTTCATCTGTATGTCTAAAACCTAAACTAGATCCTGCTATAGTATTTATATTAAGAATAGGTTTATAAAGATCTATATAATATTGTTCTTTTTTAATTAAGTTTGTTCTAATTATAGAATCTTTATTGAATATTTCTAAAATAACAACACTAAAATAATCATGACCATATTTTAATATAGAATTAGAAATATATCTTTTATCAAGAAGTCTTGAAGGATAATAATAAGTAGATAATCGTGTACTTAAATTATAACCTCTACCTTCTTTTATCAATAAGTCTTGAAGGATAATAATAAGTAGATAATCGTGTACTTAAATTATAACCACTACCTATATATTGTTTACCATTTACTGAATTATGTAAAAGATAAATACCTGATACATTTTTATAATTTTTTATAATATCATTTCTATTTAATAAAGCATTATAAAATACCACAACAGGTTTAGATAGTAAATTATTTATATTTAAAGGATATAATTTTTCAAAAGATTTTCCAATTTTAATAGTAATTAATTTATCATCATTATTATCAAAATCATTATTAGGTGATTCATTATTAGGAGATTCATTATTAGGAGATTTATAGTTAGACCCATTGTTTGAATTATTATTATTATTATTATTAATATTAAAACTATATTTCTTATTTAAAAACTTTAGCAAATAATTGAAATTATCAATATATTTTTATATTGTTTGGACTATAATTTTACCTTTAGTAACGCTAAAGATATATCACGTCTAGTCTCTGAGGAACCTACTAAAACAATTATAAATTTATTGGTTTCCTGCTGATTACTTTAAAAACTAAATAAAATTTTCCAGCATACAGTGATATACTTATAAATATTATTATTTATAGGGCCTACTTTTGACCTAAGAAATGTTGAGGGAAGAAAGTAAGATTAACTCCAATGAATAAAATTCAAAAATGAATTTTACCAGCTAATATATTATAAGATAAACCTAATATTTTAGGTATTCAAAAATATCAACCACTAAATAATGCAAATACTGCACCCATTGATAAAACATAATGGAAATGAGCTACTACGTAATAGGTATCATGGAAGGCAATATCAAGTGAAGCATTAGCTAAAACAATTCCACTTAATCCACCTATAGTGAACATAACAATAAAACCTAAAGCAAATAGCATAGCAGGTGTTAAATGTAAAGATCCTCCGTAACACGTTGCTAATCAGCTAAATATTTTAATTCCTGTAGGAACTGCTATAATTAAAGTTGCAGCTGTAAAATAAGCTCTTGTATCTACATCTAAACCTACTGTATACATATGGTGGCTTCAAACAACAAAACCTAATACACCTATAGACATCATAGCATAAACCATACCAAGATATCCAAATATATTTTTACTTGAACTAGCTGAAACTACAGTACTAATTATACCAAAACCGGGTACTATTAAAATATAAACTTCAGGATGACCAAAAAATCAGAAAAGATGCTGAAATAATATTGGATCTCCTCCTCCAGCCAATTCAAAGAAAGATGTATTAAAATTTCTATCTGTTAATAACATTGTTATTGCCTATTTTTATTTACTTACGAGAATAAATCTTAGATTATTAAATTTTATATTAAAAATATTAAATATTTTTAAATATTTAATGTAAGTATTCATATATTCACATATATGTTTGGACTATATATTATTTATATAGTTAGAAAATTTACCTAAATGATCTCAAAGTATTTTTTAATTATTCATTTTTTTTTTAATTATTCATTTTTTTTTAACATAATCCATATTTTATTTTAAATTTATTTATTTTAAATTTTTTATTATTTTTACTAAATCTAAATAATTTAAATATTTACTATTAAATAAATAATATTTATTAGGATAACTTTATAAAACAAAATTATTTTGTAGTTAATAGTTATAATTTTGTACTATAAATTTTTTTTAATTTACTTTGTTTCTTTATACTTAGGTTCATTTAGTTTCAATAAATCTCGACAATATAGAAGTATCTTCCAAAGGTAATATATTTATAAGCATTCAGATAATAATAATAAACTTACAGAATTATTATCTGAAGCATAATTAAAAATTTTTTTTTATAAAATTAGAAGCAAATGAAAACAACACGTATCCTAGGTTATTTAAGACAATTATTCGTATTTATGTCTTGTGCTAATATTGTACCTTTAGCTCTATTAAATAAGTTAAATAATATAAAAATTTATTATATAATTTGTTATATATTAAAAAGTTATTAAAAAAAATATTAAATATAGTAAAGGAAATCAAGGGAAATTTAAAAAACAAATAAACAAGGGCGTATAGTCTCTGAATATATCATCAATTATTAAAAATGGATGGTTTACTGCTGATTGTCTTAAATAATCAATTTAACAGTTTTCAGCAATTAGCCCAATTTAATGCTGGCACAATTAATATAGATTAAACACTATTTAAATATATTTTATATAAAGTAGCTAAAAATTGTTAATCTAATTACAAAACAATTGTTTGACACTAAAGCTTTATTTGTTTTATTTTCGAATGAATAAATATTTATAAAAATAAAATATTTTATTAAATATTTTTTTATCAGAAGCTAAATCCCATTTATTCCTAATTATATTATAATTTATATACAAACAAATATATAATGATAAGAATTTATAATTATTAAATAAAAATTTATTAAGTAGTTTTACATCATTTGTATTATTATAATAACTTTTAAAATATTGATATATAATTGAAATTACACCTATATAATCTAATAAACTATAAATTATATATACAAAATTATTATTAAATTTAATTAAATAAATTAAAATTATATATGAATATTTTTTATACATATATATTAATAAAATTATTAATACTAATGTACAAACAAATACAAATAAATTAAAATAAATATATTTTAATATATTATCTATACTATCTCCCTCTTCTATAATAGAATTCGCAGAAGAAAAACTATTATTATTAGAATTATTTATAGTATCATCATTATTATCATTTATAGTATCATCATTATTATCATTTATAGTATCATCATTATTATTAACTTCATCCTGAACATTTATAAGTCTATTTGGTATATATGTAACACCATTTATAATACCTCCTGAAGTTATTATCGCAATACCTAATTCTCATGAACCAGCTGCTTCACTAATAGTCTGTATTTCCTCAAATGTTAGAACATCTGGAAGAATTACTTGAATATTAGGACTATAAGCATCATTAGTATTATTTGGAGTATTGCTAGTATTACCTGAAACATCATTAGTATTACTTGAAGCACCATTAGTATTACTTGTAGAACCATTAGTATTACCTGCAGAACCATTAGTATTATCTAAAATATTATTACCTGAAACATTGTTACTATTACCTAAAATATCGTTATTATTACCTGATATATCATTACTATTACTTGAAACATAAAGAATATTATCATTTACTACTTCTCTAACTCCTTTAATAGTTTCTATTAATTTACCCAAATCTTCTTCAGATAATATCATAAATCCTAATTGAAACTTAATATATAATATTAAAGAAATAACAGAAAACCAAAAAATTATTTTTTCTATTGAACATAATTTATAAAGGAAAATATTGAAATAGGCTAACTTAAATTTATATTTTAAAAATCTAACTAAATTTTTCATTTTTTTTTTTTATAATTTTTTATAATATAATATTATTATTATTATTATTCTCACCTAACATATATTCATATGTACCAGCTAATACAGGTAAAGATAATAATAATAATACAGCTGTTATAACTACAGCTCAACCAAATAAAGCTAATTTCGCCCACAAAAATGATGAATATTTATTAAATACCTTACTTAGATTATTATCTATTAATAATATTACAATCATTTATCTTAATGTGGTAACTTTAATCTGAAGCTATTTTCAATCCTATAACATATAAACACTTGTATATCTTTTTATTATTTAATACTTTGAAACATATTTATTTATTAAAAAAGTACTAAATAATTCAAATAAAAGTCTTTATATATTAATTATATACTACTACTATTTATTATAGATTATCTTTTAAAATTCATTCTTGATTTAATTAAAATAATTTTATCTAACCCTTCTTTAGTTAAATGAGCCTTATCTTTAATAAGAACTGATGCTTCTTTAAAGTCCTGAAAATCTCTAGCTTTTGCCCCCAATATAGGGTACTCTTTAAAAAAAGGTATAATATTATCTACTATATGAGAAAAATTTAACACAGCAAATGTACCAATACCAGATTTTTCTACTATAGAGAAAGAACCACAACCAAAAACTTGTATAAAGCTTTTCAATAAATAAGCATCACGTATATTTTGAGTTACAAAAAAATTTAAAGTAACGCTCATACCTAATTTATGTGTTTTAGATTTGCTTGTTTTAATAAAAAAACAACCTTCACCCGAAACAAATCCAGCCATTCAATGTTTAATATCAGGTGTATTTGATTCTAAATTAGTTTTTAGAATTTGAGGTCTTGTCATTGGAGTGATATTAGAAAAAGCAACTTCTAATCTTTCAGGTAAACCTTTATTCATAGAAGCTCTAATACTAATAAGTTTACGTAAACCTATTTCAGTAAGATGTTCTTTATTATTTATAAGGTCATATGCTTTTTTAAATAATAAAAAATCTGCATACTTTTGAGTATTTAATCGATAGTTATTAAAGTGTTCAATTACAGAAACTAAATCACTTAAATTTACAACTTGGAACATAGCCGAATCTCCGTGTACGGTTACACTACCTACACCAAAGAAACGTTGAATTAAATATAAACTATCTAAATCTTTAGAATGTAAATGAATACTAAAAACTATTTTAACTGTTCAACCTAAAGTATATCTAGGATTCTTGCTAATACTTATAGTAAAAGAGGCTTCAGCATCACAGAAACCTGTAACAAAATAAGGGTTAAGATTATTTGTATTAGTAGTATATTTCGTTTTATTCATTTATATAACTTTTAATATTCTATTTATTCTAATATTTGATTAATAATATTAAAATTATTATATTATAAATATAATCCTTATATAGTGATAACCAAAATATAGTCAAATATAAAAATATTAATTTAATTGTATATAAACTTGGAGAATTGAATATCTACATACAGTAAATTAACTAAACTTTAATAAATTACTAAATAGGAAACAAACCTTTTAATTATTAAATCATAAAATATTGATATGTAGAAAGTTTCACTCCAGAACCGGCTTTCCCGGCGACTAGAGTACACCTTACAATATTAGAAATACTGAAGAACCATCTACTCGTTGCTCTTTTACAGATAATGACAATTGTCATTATCTGATTTAGATCCACGATCACCCATTTCAATTTCTTTCATCTTTAGTGATATTACCATACCCTGAGGCATTAATCAGGCCAGACTTAAAGTTTCCTTTAAATCTTTGGTTACTAAAGCTTTAGGGCTTCCCTGGAATTTGGCTCTTACACACAAATTAGAAGAAAATTGTTCTTCTTTTATGTAGTCGTATACCAGGACATCTCATATTAATTATAGTCGAAATAAAATTTATAGCACCTAATAAACTACTAACACCAGCCAAATGTAAACCAAATATAGCTAAATCTACACCAGGCCCACTATGACTTTGTATACTTGCTAATGGTGGATAAAGAGTTCATCCTGTACCTACACCATTTTCAATTATAGCAGAAAATACAAATAATAATAAACTTGGTATTAATAATCAAAAACTAATATTATTTAATCTAGGGAATCTATTAAATACTTAGATTTTACTAAATATTACTGCAGTAATTTCTTACCTGAATGGACTATATATTCAACCCATTTTATGGGTGCTTCGCGTATAGTCTCTGAAGAACCTACTCGAATTTTTTTAATTCTTTGGTTTCTTGCATATTCTCCCCATGTATTTATATGTTTTACTATTTATTAAGTTGATATAATAACTTTTTTCAATAAATTGTCTATAAAATCTGTTAACTGGAAAATATAATTCCTTCTTCGAGGAATTCTATGCAAATAGCGAAGTAATTATTAAAAGATTTACACCTAATAACGGCATTCCCTATTTAAACTTTTATAATAATTATAATTAATTATTAAGTAAATTATTTAAATGATTTCAATTAAAAAACGTTCTATTATTATTCATTGAATTTTTAGCTAACTCAACTTTAGATATTCCATTTTCTGTATAATGTTCATTATTTAATCTTAATTTTGCAACAATCTCTCAATCTTTATAATCTAAATATTTACTTGAATATAAAGGATATTTATTAAAATAATTTATAACTATTTTTATTGATTCTAAACTAGAAGCAGTTAAAGTATAATATGTGTTATTTGTTAAATTTTGTTTTCTAGTTAATAAATTACATAATAAAAATGTCGCTATTTTTTTTAAAATATTATAATAACTATTTTTTGATGAAGGGTCAATCATTCTTTGTTCAATTCTTAATCTACATGATATTTTTCTTTTTAAAGCATTTTCTTTTTTAGTATACTGAACTGAAAAATTACCATCTGCATCTACAAATCCACTTAATCATGCATCAGATAATAAAGAATTTTCACAAAGAGGTAATAATAATATATTAACATTATGATTTTTATTTAATCAATTTATTAATGCTTCTAATTGTCCTATTTTAGGAGTTCTAAGTTTTCCATTTATTAAAGAAACTACTTTTTTTAAACCTGAAACTGATGATATAACTATGACACAAGCATTATCATTATTTTTATATCTTATAAATCCTACTTCAAGAATTTCTAGTAATTTTTTTGCTAAAGGTTCATTTTTAAAACCAAAAGTAATACAAAATCTAGGATTAACAAAATCTAGGATTATGATTTTTTCCTGAAAATGTTTTTTGTATTCAAATATGACCATCACCTTCATATAAACCTGCTAAATATGAACCTAAATCATTATAATTTACTTTTGTAGAATAATATCTTATATTTAAATAATTAATATAATTATTATAAAAGTTTTTAATCGGTCCTTTTTTTGCCATATCAGGACCTCCTACTAGTAAAGGTAATAAAAAATTACCAAAACCTCCGATCATTGCTGGCATAACCATAAAAAATATCATTATAATAGCATGAGCAGTTATAATACTATTATATAATTGATTATCAGCTATATATTGTACACCTGGACCAGATAATTCTAATCGTATTAAAACTGAGAAAGCAGTTCCTATTAATCCAGAAAATAAAGCAAACATTAAATATAATGTTCCTATATCTTTAGCATTAGAAGATAAGAATCATCTTTCTTTTCACATTGTTATATCTGTTATTATATTTTTTATATTAGAATTACTATGTTTAATAATTTCTTCATTTTCGTCATTTAATTTATTATGAGATTTAGTCTGATATGTCCTATGATTACATAATTCAATTAGCTTTAAATAGGTTGGCTTAAACATAACAACCTTATTATTTATTTATCTACGCTATTGCATAATTAGTAGTATATTATAAAATTTTTGTATTAAAATTTAATATATTAATTAAAAAAAAGTAAAAATATTTAGGAGGATACCTTGAATTGAACAAGGATATACTATGCCACATACAGCTGTTCTACCTATTGAACTATATCCACCTTTATGTATCGGATAAAAATTTAAATTATCATTATTAATTAATTTATTCTTCTACTTATTAAACTCTATTTTCATTACTTAAATATTTGTTAATAAATTAGAATAAATATATATTTATTCTAATTTATTATTATTAGATATGAAATACCACTAAGATCTTTAGCTATACTACATATTAAATTATATACTTTTGTAATATTATTTTTTTTTTATTATAATATGTCCAATTGCTAATAATTAATTCATTTTACTAAAACTGAAGGAGCAATACTTTTTTTATTTTTTTTTTATTCGTTAAAATTTTATAACTAAGTTTACACTTTTTAAAATTTAATAATGTTTTTAATTAATGTTTATATCCTCAACTAAAACCAGTTATATATAATATAATGTATTTTTAATTAAACAAACTAATATAATATTAATATTTATTTAATACATTGTTTATCACAATATTACAAGATTTATAAATTAAATTTATCTTAACCTTATAATAACAAAGCTTTATATATAAGACTTTTCATAAGAAGATAAAGTCTACTGAACCACTAAATAATTTTTATTAGTTAATTTATAAACACACTTTTATTTTTATTTAAAATATTGAATATATTTAATAGAAAATTTTATAAAAAACAAACTATAAAATTAAAAATAAAAAACGAAATTCTTATTAGTAAAAATAGATCTTTTGTAAAAAAATTTTATTTAATCACTTTCTCCTAGCCTGAGGAGAAATTCGAATTCTCATTCTTAATTCATGAAATTATTGTTCTACCATTAAACTACTCGGGCTAATATATATTAATATATATATATAATTTATTGGTACATTAATAAAAAATTAAATTAATGTTAATTTATATTTAAAAGTTAATGCAATATTAAATTATATTAGACTTTCCAAATTCTTCTCTTATTTTTTTAATCTTTATGCATTTATAATTTAGATTTTCATTTATTAAATATATAATAAATTTTATAATATTAATATCATTTTTATAAAAGCTATTGAATATAAAGTATTTTATGTTTTATTAAAAAACTTTATAAAGTCTTTTTTACTATATTCTCTTTATTTTAAATCGTCATAATATTATAAGCTAACCTTCCATTCATAGCAAATTTTATGTCTTACTTTTAATCGAATAAAAACTTTTGATTGGCTTCTAATATTTATTAAAAAGGATATCCCGACTAAATCAGCATAACTAGCTTTATCAAAAGGAAAATTTTTACTTATTAATACTTTAAAGCTATATCATAACTTAGTTATAAAATAATAAATATTTATTTAATAAATTAGTTACTATAGATATATCACTAATTCTAAAAATTCTTGTAAAAAGATAATTATAAAATTTAAGTACTTTTTCTGAAAACATAGAAATGTTTTAAC
>Ga0209468_1000214_pt1 | contig 28642 bp, 24 predicted proteins | sample GraSoiAngelo_102_FD_185871 | JGI IMG/M metagenome (GOLD analysis project Ga0209468, IMG submission 185871) | Grasslands soil microbial communities from the Angelo Coastal Reserve, California, USA - 14_0903_02_40cm (SPAdes) (version 2) | ecosystem: Environmental > Terrestrial > Soil > Grasslands ...
AGCGGCGGGATCGACGACCACGGCCGCGTCAATGCGTTTCGTGAGAAAGCGAATCCGCGAATCGATCTGGCCTAACCGTCGCTTGCCGTAGAGGTAGTCGGCGTTTTCACTGCGGTCCCCGTTACTAGCAGCCCACGCTACGACCTCCACCACCGCGGGCCGCTCGCGACTCAATAGGAACCGATGCTCATCTTTCAGCCGCTGCAACCCGGTGGGCGTGATGTAGTTTTTGAGGGTCGGCCCCGCTTCCTCGCGCACCGGTCCTCGGAGCGGCCGCTTTGTTCGTATTTGCCAATCTGCCATGGGATTTCGTGTACTTGTGAGTGACCCAATCTCGGAAGGTCCGCGACTTGATCCCGATAATTCCTCGCACGGTGAAGGTGACGTACGCCGGCTAGATGTCGAATGATACATCGGTCTTTCCTGTGGCACTCTTAGAAAATGCGGTGACCCATCCGATTGCATATCAAGGCCAAGAAGTATGCGGTTCACCTAAGCGATGAGTCGACGAGGTGCCCATTTCCAATGAATTGTTTGTGTTCGACCTGTAGGCTCACAAATTCCGGGCGCTTTGTCGGCAATACGGAGACTATGCGCTTGCCTTTCCCGATTCATCTGAAAGGAGTCTTCGGTATCCCGCCGAAAACTCATAGCGCTAACCCACTTGATGTCCCCGGGAGGGATTTCACCCGATGACGCCGGTTCGCTGAGCAAGAAACTGGTCTTGCGGCCATTTTCGGGAGCGCGTACTTCCGGTGCTAGCAAACCAAACGAAACATCTCAATCTCGCTTGGTACGTTACGGCAACGGCCGGACGCGCAGCCGGCTCGATGTTGTGGGTTCATGCGGAAAAAATTCGTGGGATCGTGTCTCCTCTTGAGCGCGGCGACGCGATCACAGAATTTGAAATTTGCGCAGCAACGTTCGGGAAGCAGCTCGCTATACGTCGCTGCGATAGCTGAGGCGCATGCTCGGTTGGGAAACACGGATAAGGCACTCGGCATTGGCAGTTGCGTCAGGCATCAGCCGAGCGATATGTTTCGCCGGGTGATATGTCGATGCTCTACGCGGCATCGGGAGATATGGATGAGGCATTCGCATGGCTGAAAAAGGCGCACGAGCAGCGTGACGCCTCGCTGGTCTGGTCCAAAGTTGCTCCAGAGTCCGATCTGCTGCGCTCCGACTGCCGTTTCCAGCAGTTCCTGGGACGAATGAATTTTCCGCAATAGCAGAATAGCTGAACGTCTTTTGCGCAGGCAGGCAGACTCTCCATTTAGCATGAAAAACTCAGTCTTGTCCCCCAACTCACCCAAATCGATCCTGAAAATGCCACTTAACTATCACAAAACTCGGGATGATCCTAGGTGTTGAGCATCCCTATGTCGTACCGAAAGGTCATGACACGAATCTGTTTGATGTAATAGAATGAAAATGCGCATCTTAGGCCGTTCCCCGGTAGCTCAACGGTAGAGCATTCGGCTGTTAACCGAAGGGTTGCTAGTTCGAATCTAGCCCGGGGAGCCATTTCCTCTTTTGTAGGCAATCAGTTAGAGACGGTTTTCAGTGCCTCCTATTTCCAGGTCTCCCACTTCGAGTCTCATATCCGCGTTTTTCCAAGCGGCATTCGACCTTCTTCCACTCCGGCGCGCCTCTCCTCTTGAAGCAGAATCACTTACGTAACGTGTCACAACCAGCTACTTACAGGTGTAATGGAATGCAACTTCTGCCTTTCAGTTGGAAGTGCAAACCCCGACGTCCAGCTCAACGACTTGCAAAACGATCAACCAGTTCCAAAATAACGATTTGCCTCATCGCAATTCGGACACTGGCAGAGCGCGGAATCCACTGCTGAGTGGAAAACTATTGGGGGTGCGAGAGATGACCGCGCCCCCGGTCACTCGCGACTTGCCCACAACGGTGCGCGCGAAATTGAGGTTTACCGTATCACCGTCACCCGGAAGTTCGGTCCACTTCGCTTCGAAAAGGTCCAACCGTCCGCCGATATCAACAACAAAATCCACTTCGCGTGTCCGGTCACGCCAGAAGAATAGACTGCCAACACGTCCGGCGCGGCGTTCTCGACTACGCAGTTGAGCAAAAACAAAGGTTTCCCAGATTGCGCCGGCGGCAGGTGATTGGTGAAGGGCATCTTCAGTGCGGATGTTCAATAGAGCGCAAAGCAGGCCGGTATCTGCCAAGTAGAGTTTAGGGCTCTTGACGATGGACTTGGTAGGGTTTGAGAACCATGGTTCAAGGAGGACCACCTGCCCGGAGGCCTCGAGCGTGGATAACCAATGATTTGCCGTGGAAGGAGCGATGCCGATGTCACGCGCGAGATCAGCTTTGTTTAGCAAGTTTGCGGAACGCAAGGCGCAAGCGCGTAGAAAACGCTCGAAGTCTCGCAGGTTACCAACGTTGGCCAGTGACCGCACGTCACGTTCCAGGTAGGTGGCAAGATAGGAGTTATAGAAGGCAACCTGGTCAATGTCCGGGTTCGCGTGAAGTTCGGGAAAACCGCCCCGAACGATCGTCGTCTCGACCGTGGTTGCTGGCCTTGCGGAGTGAATCTCGGCAAAGGAGAGCGTCTCGAGTTCCGTAATATCCGCCCGCCCGGCCAGCGATTCGGAAACACTCTTCATCAACGTAAATTTCTGTGAGCCGGTAAGCAGGAACTGGCCGTTGCGGGCGCGACTCGCGTCCACAACCACCTTGAGATGCCGGAATAGGCGAGGAGCATACTGCACCTCATCGATGATCACTGGCGGCGGGTGGCGACCAAGGAAGTTTTGTGGTTCCTTTTCCGCTTGTTCTGCTTCAGTCGGCAGGTCCAGGGAGACAAACCCATACTTCGGAAATAGCCGTAGAAGTGTGGAAGTCTTGCCGGTCTGGCGCGCTCCTGTGAGCACCACGACCGGACGAGTGCGGACAGATCGTTGCAGCCTAGGTTCAATGTCCCGTGGTATCCACACGCGCATAATATACGATACGGTCGCATATTTTGCAATGCCTTCATGCAAACGGCAAAGTCGTTTTCGATTCGTTGGTTCACGAGAGTACGGAACAACTACAGCGCCTTTGAGAGAGAAAGATTGGCTTCTCAATAACCCTAAGCGATGGGCGATCCGTACCGATGTCAACGTACGAAAGCCATGACTGATGCGGCCTTTATGGCCCTGCCGACCGAGAATCAGGTATTCTTTCTAAAGTCTGACCCTCAAGCAATATTAGGACCGTGTTTCGCTGTCTTCAAGAGACTTGATGGATCGCATGGATCGCCGTGTATGTCGGCACGCGGCTGGGTACGGTCGTCCTGCAATTTGTGGTGTGCATTCCATCTGTATTTGGATAGCTGCCAAAGAGAGTTGAGAAATGCCTGCCTTATCCCACGTTGGCACAAGAAATCCGGGAGATGCAACCTGCAGATGGATTTAGGCAAGGGAGACAACTACTTCCGCGCGATCCAACTGGCCAACAGCTCGGCCAGGCGTGCTTCGTTTGGTAGATGGAGCTAATTCCGACAGCCGATCATTCCCAATTACGGAAACCTAGTACAAACGTAGTAATCAATTGCGGCGAATGCGCCAAAAAGCGAATAAAACATAAATAAAAGTTCGAGAAGCGACTGCTTGCTTTTATTTTCTGCCTCCGAAGGAAAGTCCTATCCGGAGTTCCAGAGGCTGCTGGCAGTTGAGGAGCTTTCTTTCCATGGAAAGTCATGAAAAACCTGCATAGAATATCCTGCGAGTTCTATAGAGCAGGGGCATGAGTCTCTCCACCAAGCTGGCAGCGAATTTCACCAAGAATGTTCGGAAGCGCGGCGACGACTACTACTGTAAGGGCCGCGTCACGATCCACGAAGGTTCCCAATCCGAGCTTACTGCCTGTGTGCGCGGTTCCGGCTTTTACGAGGTGCAATTCGCCTGGAGAGACAACAAGCTTGCGGTTTGGTGCGACTGCCCCCATTTTGTGGAGCAGGGCGTTCCCTGCAAGCACGTGTGGGCCACCACCCTTGCCGCTGACCAGCATCAATATTTGACCGCAGCTGCCTCGGCAGACAAGTTGATCCTGGACTTGGATGCTCTTGGCGCGGATGGTCTTGATGGCCGTGACTACTACGATGGCGATGAAGAACTCTATGAGGACGACGGGACGGCGCCGGTCCTTTCATCGCGTTCTCCTGCGGTCGTCTGGAATCCGGCAAAGCCGAAACCAGCGGACTGGCGGAAACAACTCGGTGAGGTCTTTCCGCCTCGAGATCGCGCGGCTTGGCCGTCCAAGCTGGAGATTCTATATGTCGTGGATGTCGCGAAAAACGTGCACGCCGGCGATTTGGTTCTCTCCCTGCAATCGCGCAACCGGAACGCCAATGGCAGTTTCTCGCGACCCAAAATTCTTTCCATGCGCCAAGGCCAGATCGCTCAGCTCCCGCTGTCAGAGGATCGCGAAATTCTGTCCTCTCTGCCGGGAGGTCAATCGTATAGCTACAGCTACGGCTACGCGGGAACTTATCTGCCGATCCCCGAATCTCCTCTGCTCTCGCCCGCGTTGGCCAGCATGCTCATGCCTTTGGTGGTGCGCACCGGACGTTGCTTCCTGCGGCCACTGAACGAACCGGACAACCTGCTTCCGCTTGCGTGGGACGAAGGCGGTCCCTGGAATTTCGTCCTTGAGCTGCACCGGCTCGGCGAAACGGCATGTACCCTCGCCGGCTTTTTCCAGCGCGGAGAAGAGCGCGGGGAAGCAACATTCCCGGCCCTGGCCACGGCAGGTCTGGTAATCACGAGAGACCGCGTGGCACCTCTCGCCAACGATACTCCGATCGAATGGATCATCGCTCTTCGCAAACAGGGCTCGATCTCGGTTCCCGAAAAGGAGCGCGATGAATTCCTGGCGACTTTGCTCTGCTGTCCGAACTTGCCGCCGCTGCGGGTGCCAGAGGAGTTACGATACGAGGAGGTAGCTCTGCCAGCCCATCCTCATTTGACAATTTCCAAAACCCGCGTCCCGTACCGGCATGAACGCCTGGATGCGAAGCTGTGTTTTGCTTACGAGGGCCGCATGTTTGCGGCGTTCGATCCGGCGCGAGGCTTTTTCGATGCTGCAGGACGGCGTTTTATACGCCGGGATTCCAACGCGGAGAAGGCCGCCTGGGCGTTTCTCGATCAGCTTGGCCTGAAGCAGCGCGCTCCTACCTACCCGGATTCCACGCCGAGGTGGGAGTTGGCGCCGAGCAAGCTGCCTCGCATCGTGCGCTCGCTTGTGGAGGCAGGCTGGGACATCGAAGCCGAAGGAAAGATCTTCCGCCGCCCAGGCCCATTCCGCATCGAAGTTTCGAGTGGCGTGGATTGGTTCGAGCTGCACGGTGAGGTAGAGTACGGGAACACCACAGCGCGCCTGCCCGAGTTGCTCGAAGCCCTGCGGCGCGGGGACAAGATGGTGCGGCTCGATGATGGAACCTATGGCGTGCTGCCGGAAGAGTGGCTGCGCCGTATTGGCCCGCTGGCTGGAATGGGTAAGCCAGAGCAAGGTCATGTGCGCTTCCGTCACAGCCAAGCGGGACTGCTTGACGCCTTAGTGGCGGCGCAACCAGAAGCCCGCTGCGATGAGACCTTCGCACGCGTGCGCGAGGAGCTACGACGGTTTCACAGCGTCGAACCTGCCGCACAGCCCGCGGGATTTGTGGGTCAGCTGCGTGACTATCAAAGCGAAGGCTTGGGTTGGATGCACTTCCTGCAGCGCTTCTCCTTCGGTGGCTGCTTAGCGGACGACATGGGTGTGGGCAAGACCGCGCAGGTACTGGCGCTGCTCGAATCCCGCCGCGAGCTGCGCGCCGCAGGCGAGCCCGTCGGTCCGTCCCTGGTGGTTGTTCCGAAGTCGCTCGTATTCAACTGGAAGGAGGAAGCGGCACGCTTCACTCCGCAGCTGCGGGTGCTCGATCATACCGGGTTGGAGCGCAACGGCAATGACTTCGCCGCTTACGACCTGGTGCTCACCACCTACGGCACGCTGCGCCGAGACGCCTGGAGCTTCAAAGACGCCGAGTTTGATTACGTCGTGCTCGACGAGGCGCAGGTGGTCAAGAATGCGGAAACCGAATCGTCGAAGGCCGCGCGGCTTCTGCGCGGACGACACCGCCTGGCGGTGAGCGGCACTCCGATGGAAAACCACCTCGGTGAGCTGTGGACTTTATTCGAGTTTCTCAACCCTGGAATGCTTGGCGCTGCCAACGCCTTCAAGGTCGTGGGCGGATCGATGCGCAATCCGGACGAGGAAACGCGCCGCCTGCTGGGTCACGCGTTGCGGCCGTTCTTCTTGCGCCGAACCAAGGAGCAGGTGGCGCGTGAACTGCCGTCCAAAACCGAGCAAACGGTGTACTGCGAGCTCGAACCTGAGCAACGGAAACTCTATGACCAGTTGCGCCAGCACTACCGCGATTCGTTGCTTAGGCGGATCGAAACCGCCGGCCTGGCGAAATCCAAGATTCAGGTCCTGGAGGCATTGTTGCGCCTGCGGCAAGCCGCTTGCCATCCCGGCTTGCTCGATTCGAAACGCTCCAGTGATTCCAGCGCCAAGCTGGACGTGCTGCTCGAGCAACTGCGTGAAGTCCTCGACGAAGGACACAAGGCGCTGGTGTTCTCCCAGTTCACCAGCTTGCTGAAGATTCTCCGCGCCCGGCTGAATCAGGACGGAATACTCTACGAATACTTAGACGGCGCCACCCGGGACCGCCAGACGCGAGTGGAGCGCTTTCAAAATGACAAAGACTGCCGTCTCTTCCTTGTCAGCCTGAAGGCAGGCGGTCTGGGCTTGAATCTCACCGCCGCCGAATATGTATTCATTCTCGATCCTTGGTGGAACCCCGCAGTTGAAGCGCAGGCCGTAGACCGTGCGCATCGCATTGGGCAGACACGGCCCGTCTTCACCTATCGACTGATTGCCCGCGACACGGTTGAGGAGAAAGTCCTGGAGTTGCAGAAAACCAAGCGCGACCTTGCCGCCGCAATCATCGGCGCCGAGAACAGCATGATTCGAGACCTACGCTCTGAAGACCTGGCGTTGCTGCTGTCATAGCGATGGCCGCGATGAAAATGTAGTACAGACGTAGTATCAGATGTGGAGAATGGCGGCAAAAAGTGAGTATCGGACGAATAAAAACTGAGGAAGTGACTCGTTGGATTTTGCTGCAATTCGTTAGCTTTCCTCGGTTTAGCTTAGCTCCGGCGAATGCTGATTAAGTTACTCTGCTGGCTGTTAATCGAAGGGTTGCTAGTTCGAATCTAGCCCGGGGAGCCAACCTTCTTTTTTTAACCACTTACATTTTTTCGAAGAATTTCCGCGTTGAGTCGCAAATTCTGCCGTAGGTATGCGACCGGACGAAGTCGCGGAAGGTAGACTATATAAGCCTCAGTTCTGGAAAATCCCGCTGATATCGCTTCGGATCGAGCGTCATAAAACGATCAGCCTGCGCCAAGGCATGCGATCCAATGATGAAATCAGCTAGCAAACGCTTCGGACCCTGATGCGCAGACCGTCGTCGCCGTTTCGCATAACGCGCAAAACGTCGGCCAGCCCCAAGCCATACCGGCTGTTGAAACTCAAAGTCCACAGCGATGCCCGTATCTGCGAGAAAGTCATTCACGAACGATTCCGTGGCCTTCGGATAGGCGAGCAGTTCCGCGTACACTGGCGCGCTGACAACAAGACCTCCCTCCCTCTTCGCATTGCCAAGATTTCTCGCTATGTCTGAAGCCAGAGGTTCCTTGGACCAGAGGGCGGAGAGGACATTGGTATCGATTGCCGTTCTCATCGTCCTTCAGTTTCTTCGTCACGCAACGTCCGCACCCATGCATTTGCCTCATCGACGCCGGAAAAGGCGGGAAGTGCCCCGACATACTTCGCGAAGGGATTCTCAGGTGCACGTGCGGGGCGGATGGTCGTTCGGTCATTGTCAACGACAAATTCCACCCGATCTCCCTTTCGCAGCCCGAGCCGATTACGAATCTCAAGAGGAACCGTGATCTGGCCCTTGCTACTGATTGTGCTAGAAGGTGGCATCTTTACTCATCTCCTTTACAGTAAGGATATCACACCTTACAGAGATGGGGATATGCGAATGATTTTGCTCCCGATCCCGCCAAAGCCGGGCAATACGCCCGTTGGCGGGACCTTCGCAAGCTGCAGGAGCAGAACGAAGAGAAGTCTAGGTAAACCAATTCAGCCTGCCCCGAACTGACACTCAGGGAGGACTGCTTGGGCAGTGTCCGCATATCCAGACGAACTCTGGCTGAGGGTTACCGCTTTGGACGTTGTCACAGGAATGTCACGCGAAACGCGGTGAAGCGCAGCAAATTGCGAATAAAAGGTGAATAGAGAAGGAAAAGTCCGCTTACCGCGTTTCATCGAAACTTGCTGATTCCCCTCGGTCGTGCCTAACTCCGGCAAGTTTTGGTTAAACAACTCTGCTGGCTGTTAACCGAAGGGTTGCTAGTTCGAATCTAGCCCGGGGAGCCAAGTTCTTGAATTCAATCGCTTGTGCACTTGCATTCTCACGGTTTGCTTCCAGAAAATCATAGTGTCATGTAAGCAAGTTTTAGCAACCTGAAAAGCAAGCCCAACGAAAAGGTCCCTTTGCCCTTCGATGTCATTCCTCCTGAGATTCAAGCGACTGTGCTTGTTCCTTGAGAAAAATCTCGATTCAATTTGTAGTCCACACCGCGACGCCAGTACCGAAGAAATCCGCATCTTCGGTCCACACTGCATATGCCAGTCCGAGTGCTGTGGCGAGTATTGGCCAATCACTTTCGTCTCGACGGCGCAATCGCTGTCGGGCTTCGCTTTCAAAGGCGGCGTAAAGCTCGGGAGTAACAGCCTCGATGATGTTTCGCAAGTATTCGAGCGACGCCGAAAAGTCGGCGTGGGGCTTGCCCCGCTTTTTCAAGAGGGAAGGTAAGTATTTCTCGGCGTCATCGAAGGCAACGTCAGGTGCGAAGAAGCGGACACCTTGCCTCGCATAGGTGTCGATGAGCTGCCTAACGCGTCGCCCCAGGACGGCGCGAATAAGGATGTCGAGAACGATCATCTCAGCGGGATGCGCCCTTCCCGCGGCGACGCAGCTCCTTGAACTCGGCCACTAGTTCCTCCTCATCAACATCCGCGAGTGCACTGGCAAGACGGTCCGCTGCTTCCTTCAGTTCGGAAATTCTCGCCGCGCCGAGTGACAGCAACTGGAGTGTCCGATTCCAGGAAACTGGCGATCCGTTCGCGGAACTCGCGCACGCCGACTTTGATCGTAGTCATAGGGATGCTCCTGGACGTGAGTGTACACCCATGTGTACGCAACGCAAACGTGCCGGGATTCGCGTAGTGCGTCGCCTCCGGGAGGTCGACGCCGTTGAATCTGTCATACAGTCCATTCAGGCTGCGTCTCCGGCACGACCCTTCACATGGACTTCAATTTCTCTTCGACATACAGCGAGAGCTCAATCATGCGCTCCGCCACTTGTTCGGCCGACTGACCAGCAAAGTTCTTAAGCACCAACTCCTTGACATAGAGCCGCACAAGGTAACGCAGCTGGAGCGCGCGACTGCGCGTGGCGAAGACAAAATCGCGATGCCCACTATTCACGACGATCAGGTTGCGTTCAGCATCGAATCGCGAGCGCCACAGTTCCCCAGCGGCCCGTTCAAAGGTGTAGCCCGGTAAACCGCGCGCATTGACAACAGTTGGGCCGATAGCCACATCAAGGCTGTCGGTGACAGTGATCAACGCCTCGGCACTGCAGCGTATGTCGCGCTGTGAGACGGCAACGGACAAACGTACAAGAACGGGCGACGCGGGAGCTTCAAAGCTCACTTCTTGATCAGACGTGGACAAGAGCGTGCCACCCCCGTCGACGATCTCCCAGGCAAATGTCAAGTCCTGTTCGACCCGCCGGCGCGAGCGATCCCGGGGTAGCGCACGAAGCCGCCGACGTTGGCTCACTGCCAATGTGCTTGCCGCAGGTGAAATCACGACGGTGTGCAAAGGACCGGCATAGTCGAAGAATTGGCGCTGTATAGGTTCGCCTCCGCGCGGTTCGGGAACGCCCCCCTCTCCCTCCACACCTGAGGCCTCCACGTCTCGCCCCGGTGGCTCGCCTGCACCGGACGCTTGCGGTGAGCGAGACTGAATGTCAAACCAGTCGTATTCCTCGCGCGGCAAGACCAGCATGGCCTCGCGAAACGCACGTTGGATAGCACGTAGAGACTCCCGGCTTGCCTGTTCTTCCTCGGCGCGTCGTTGGGCCTCGATGAGCCCATTGAGGTGTGCTTCCAGCGGTACTAAAGCTTCCACGAAAGCCCCATAGCGTTCATCGTGGACGATCCCGGAGCGCGTGCCGGGTGTGAGATTAAGGTAGGGCACGTCGATCAGGCCCTGCAGGTAACGAGAACTCCACGGCGGGCGCTCCAAACCAGGCAGCGTTCCAATATCCGCAATCACGCGCGTGCCGTCTCGGGTAAGGGCGACCCGGCAATCCTCGTCCGGTTCTGTGAGATACAGTTCGCCATACGCCTCGCCGAATGGCGAGCGAACCGTCGGCAGTTGGTGCAGCAAGCGGCCTTCGAACTGTCGCGGCTCGACCTGGTACTGCTTGCGCGCAAGTTTATCGAGCACCGTTACTCGAACCTGCGTATTGCGAATACGGTCGCGCAGCTCCGAGGCCAAATACCACTGGATCTTTTCGCCGCTCAGTCCGCGGATGCCCTCGAGCAAGGGCCTGATCTTGAGTTCGGTGCCCCGCTCGGAAAAGAGCACGCGTCGAGGCTTCACGACGTAGCGCGGATCCCCTTTGCTCATAACCATCTGATAGACACGCTCATCGGCACTGGTAGAAGTCATCGTGAGCGTGTCGCCCACGGTCCAGAAGCTCAACAGACCGATGCCAAATTCTCCTTGTAAGCCGAGTCCAGCACCGTCTGCCTTCAAGCGCCGCTTGACCGAGTCGCAGATATGAGTTGCGACGTACTTGAAGTCAGGCAGTCCGTTCGGATCGCGGGGGACACCGTCGCCATCGTCCCTGACCGTTAGATAATGTTCGCCGTGCTCGCGGCCGCGCGTGATGGCAATCGTCTTGGCATGAGCATCGATACTGTTTTCGACCAACTCCGCGATGGCCTTAAGCGGATTGCTTTGCGACAGGGCAATGATACGGATAGCATTCCAATCATCGCCGATCCGCAATTTACCGCTCTCTGATTCCTTCGACTTGGTCGCGCTCGTCTTCGCCACAGTGACACGAACTCCGCGGGTTGAGGGCAAGGCAGGGGAGGAACGATCTCCGCCTGCCATCAGCCACCTACTATAGCGAGGACTTTAACTGCCGGGCAAGGTTGGCTCGGCAGCGGTTACGCACGTCAACGGAATAAGAATGTACCCAATTCATTTGTGGGATGACGTTGTGCTTGGGCCAGAAGAAGGAAAACACCAACCATGGCGATTCGCCGCATCTGAGTAATCTAGGCCACCGGGGCTCCGCTTAGCAATTGGACGTGTAACGAAATCCAACACAGGGGACGCGCTAAGCGCGCCGCTACATTCCCATGCATTCGCGTGTGTTCGCCTGATACGAGATTCTCGGGCCTCGTGAGATTCTCAAGCCTCGTGAAGGTTGCGGACGGCGTCGGTGTGCGTCGCGCGCCACAATGGCATGCTCGCTGCGAGCGCGGCGATAACGAGCACGGCGGCTCCAGCAGACACCATCATCGGCAAGCTGTGGACCTTGACGCCGAACACCAAACTCTCCAGCCATCGGGCCGCGTTCCATGCGCCGATTCCCCCGAGCACAATTCCGATCGCAGCGAGCCGCGCGGCGTGCAGTCCGGCCCAACGAAGAATCGCGGAGCGCGGTGCGCCTACGGCCAGCCGAATGGCGATTTCTCTTTGGCGCGTGCTCACCCAATAATTCAGGACGCCGTAGATTCCCACGGACGCTAGAGTCATCGCCAGCGCCCCGAAGAGCCCTAGCAGAAGGGTCGAAAAGCGTCTGCTGTCGAGGGTTGCTCCCAGCCAGTCTTCAGCGGTCCGAAGCGATTGAATTGGTATATTGCGGTCCAGTTCAGAGACGTGGCGGCGTGCAGCGTTCATCCATGGTGCTGGATCGCCGCTGGTGCGCATGACGACGACTATGAACGGATGCGGGTTCTGCGAAAACGCGTAGTAAAACGTGGGCGCGTTTTCGGCGTCGAGACTCTCTTGGGTGGTGTTCGCGACAACTCCGACAATTTGGAGTGTAGGGCCGTCCATGTACGGCCCGCCAACCTTTAGATGCTTGCCAAGCGCAAGCTGCGGATCGCCAAACGCGCTACGCGCGAGCTGCTCGTTGATGACGGTGACTGGTGTCGTACCGACCCGATCGGTGTTGCTGAACGCTCGTCCGGCAATGATGCGGATACCCGCAACACGAAAATAATTGGCGTCGGCGAAGTTGAAGAGAGTAAGGGGAACATCGTCGCGGGGCGGAGTGGGCTTTTCGAGGATTGAGTACCAATAATCCCCGCGGTCTCCGGCCCCGGGAGGAGCCGTGACAAGCCCTACGTCTTCTACGCCCGGCTCGGAACGCAGGCTTTGCGAAAGCTGACTATAGTAATCGCGGACGCTGTCATCGCTCTTGTAGCGTGATCCGGGCAGTTCTAGCTCTATCGTCAACAGATGCTGAGGGTCAAAGCCCGGGTTGACACGTTGCGCGGCGATCAGGCTGCGGATCAGCAGCCCTGACGCGAATGCCAGAATCAAGGTGATCGCGATCTCGGCAATGACCAACGCGTTGCGAAACCCATGCCCACGTTTGCCGGAGCCTGACGTCGGTGAGCCTTCCTTGAGTGCCGTGATGAGGTCAACCTTCCCGGCATTTAAGAGCGGAGCAACTCCTGCCAGCAATCCGACAAGGATGGAAGCCACGGTGGCGAAGAGCAACACCGGAAGATCCAGCGTGGCGTCCGTGAGGCGGGGAATGCTGCGCGGCCCAATCAAGATTAGCGTGCGCAAGCACCAAGCCGCCAAGAGGAGTCCGAGTGCTCCGCCAATCACGGCGAGGAGCAGGTTTTCCGTGAGAAGTTGGCGAGCGAGACGCGGCCGGTCCGCACCGATGGCCACGCGAACGGCGATTTCGCGTGCCCGCGCCGTGCTGCGCACGAGCAGCAGGCTTGCGACGTTGGCGCACGCAATGAGAAGCACGAGGCCGACGGCGCCCATCAGAATGAGCAGCGTGGTGCGCAGTTCGCCGCCCGTTATGTCTTCTGCGAGGTAGCTCACGTAGCTGCGATGGTCATCCTCAGGGCCAGGATCGCTGAGCGCCAGCCGCTGCATGATGGCGTCGAGGTTAGCCTTTCCTTCTGTGGCCGTTATTCCTGGTTTGAGGAGGCCAAGCCCGCCGATGGAGCGATGCTCGCTTCGTTTCTCAGCGGGGTTTTGCGTTCGCCCAAGCGGCAAATACACTTCAGCGGATCGCCACAGGAATTTCCGTCCTGGACTTAGCACGCCGATGATCTCGTAGGGTGTGCCGTCCAACTCCAGCGATTCACCAATCACATGAGGATCACCGCCTAGCCTGCTCTGCCAGAAGTCAGCAGTCACGATCGCGGTTGGCGCAGCGCCGGGCCTGTCGTCGGCATCTATGAAAAGACGCCCCAACATCGCCGTCATGCCAGTAAGCTGAAACGCGCTGCTCGTCACCAGACGCGTGTTCACGACGACAGCATCGCCGCGACCCGTAAGAGTCATCCCTGCGCCTGTGATCGCCGCCATGTCCTCAAACGTGGTATTTTCCGCCCGCCAATGCTGAAAATTGCCCCACGTCACCGCGATTCCGGAGGCCTGCGCCGTGGACTCACCTAATCGAACGAGGCGCTCGCCGTGCGGATAGGGCAACGGTCGCAACAACACGGAATAAACGACGCTGAAAATTGCGGTGTTGGCGCCAATGCCGAGCGCGAGCGTGAAAATGACAACCAGGGAAAAACTTGGGGCTTTGCGAATGCCACGCAGACCATAGCGAATGTCTTGTAGGAATGTTTCGAGTCTCGGGAACTGCCAGGCTTCGCGCGCCCTTTCTTGCGTGCGCGTCAGGTTCCCAAAATGACGGCGAGCAGCGGCGCAAGCTTCGCCGGGAGGCATACCGCGTTCGAGATTGTCGTCGGTCATGAGCTCGAGGTGCGCGCGCATCTCGTCGGACAGATCGTCATCGAGTCCGCGGCGAAGATGCAGGGCTCGAGCGAGTTTCGACCACCATTCGCGCATGGTTCACCTCTGCGGGGCCAGGATGCGCCCCATGGCTTCAACGAAGCGCAGCCATCTAGATTTTGCGGCGACCAGTTGCGTGCGGCCCAGAGCCGTCAAGCGGTAATACTTGGCGCGGCGTCCGTTGGGGGATTTTTTCCATTGCGACGTAATCCAGCGCCTTTGCAGCAGGCGTTGGAGCGCGGGGTAAAGCGAACCATTGTCCACGAGAAACTCGTATTCGGATTGGCGCTCGAGAAATTGCGAAATGCCGTAGGCGTGATTCGGTGCAGCCTGCAGGCTGCGAAGAATGAGCACTTCAAGCGTGCCTTGGAGCAGTTCGAGGGCGTCCCGTTGATTGTCTACCGTAGACACCCTATCTATCTACGCCCGCAAAATGTTTTTGTCAAGTGTCTCGCCGCTTTTGATCAGAACTTGCTGATTCTCTTCGGTCTAGTCTGGTCTTCCGGCAAGATTTGATTAAATAACGTCGATAGCTGTTAACCGAAATGTTGGAGGTTCGAATCCTTTCCGGGGAGCCAACTCCTTGGGGTCATTCAACGAGTTGCGAACATTTTCAGGAAATCCGGCCATTCGACGATGCGATGTCGGGTGCCCGAATCACGATCAATCGTGATCAATAAAGACGAATAAAAATCAACTGTAACAAGTTTCTCTGCGTGTTATCAGATCAATCGCGGCGAATCGCGATGAAACCAAGCATTCGGCTCTCGACCGAATGCGCGGTCGAACTCCGTCGAGAGAACCCACGCAACTTGGCGAGCAGGATAGGAGATACCATATTCAGCACTGGTCTTGAGTATGGTATGATGAGATACAATGGAGACAGCGCGTAAGATCACCGTGGAGGTACCGCTCGAGCTTCTCAAGAAAGCGCGACGAGCCAGTGGCACCGGTATCACCCAAACCGTCCGTACCGGGCTGCAGCTAGTTGCGGCATCGAGGACCTACGCTCGCCTACGCCAACTCCGAGGCAAGGTTCGCTTCACGCGCACGTTAGCAGAACTGAAAGCCGACCGATGATCGCGGCCGATACGAGCACATGGGTTGCCTTTTTAGAAGGCGGCGCAGGTGAGGATGCACAGCTACTCGATAAAGCACTGGAAGACCGACAGGTGGTTATGGTTCCCGTTGTGCTCACCGAGCTGTTAAGCGACCCGAAGCTCCCTACAGGCGTTGCCGAAACGCTCTCAGAAGTGCCTTTGATCGAGATCGGATCTGGCTATTGGAAACGAGCGGGAGAGTTGCGAGCGAAGGTGCTGGCGAAGCGCCGCAAGGCACGCCTCGGCGACGCTCTGATTGCCCAAAGCTGCATCGACGGAGGCGTTCCTCTCCTCACGCGAGACCGGGACTTTCGAGCGTTCGCCGAAGCTGCGCGCCTCGATCTTGTACTTGGGTCGTGAACGGACTGACCGGGCCCCGTCCAGTAACAAGAGCGAGTACGTCGGTATCGTGGAGTGCTTTCGCCGTTCGGGTATTATCCTCCCAAGTGATCTCTACCACCTGCACGACAATCGGGAGTCCCGCGCCTGCCCAGCTTCAATTACAGCCGCTCCGAGCTGGTAGGCGAACGGAGGTTGGTGTCATACCAGTGTCATGCGAATTGTGATGAATAGCGGCGAATGACGATGGAGACTGCAAAGAGAAGGCGAATCTGAGTTAGTCGCGTTTGATCAGAACTTGCTGATTTCCCTCGATTTGGCTCGGCTCCGGCAAATTGCGATTAAATTGGTCTCAAGGCTGTTAACCGAAGGGTTGCTAGTTCGAATCTAGCCCGGGGAGCCATTCTTCCTCTTTGATTTCAGGTCCTTACGCTGAAGCTGATAACAAATCATTTTGGGTGCAGTTAGGTGCAACTTCTATACTTGGGGCCAGAATCGTAAATTCGATCCTCTCGTAAACAGCAGGAAACAGTGTGTTTAGAATTCGCCACATTCGACTGATCAAATTACAGTCTGTGGGCAGGCATCCGTCGAAGAGCCAACCTTAATTTTCTCAATGCGTTGGAAAACGACAGAGCATTCGGCAGACTACCGAATGGTTTCAACAAACTATTTCTAGCCTGGCCGCCTTCGTCCACTGAGCGAACGACTGAGAATCTAGTTTCCTAGAAACCAGGAGACGGAGCGATGTTATGGAGGATCTCTTCGCCGCGAATCCGAGGAATCTCAAACTTCCCACAACAGGTCCGGCATTGCTTCCGGTTTGCAGTAACTCAGGAAGAATTCAGAAACAGTCCTGAACTGTTTCGCGACCTAGCCTTTAGTGTCTGGAACCTTAGGTTGCCACAATTCGATCGGATTCCCCTCAGGGTCATGCAGGCGAGCGAACCGGCCGTAGGGATAAGACTGTGGGTCAATCTTGACAGCGATTCCCGCAGCTTGTAGCTGGGCCGCCATTTTGTCGAGATCCCGCACTCGAAAGTTCAACATCCAAACCTTGTGGGCATCCCCGAAATAGTCGCTCGTCTCAGCGAAGGGAGCGAAAGCGGTTGGTCCTGCCTCTTGCTGCCACCCGTGTTCCTCGGAGGTCGTTGGTATCGTCAAAATCCCCAGGTGTTGCTGGTACCAAAGCCTCAACGTTTTCGGATCTTTGGCTCGAAAGAAGAACCCTCCGATTCCGGTCACTTTTTCCATTTCTGCTCCTCCAGCGATCCCATCGCGAACAGCTGCCCCCGCAAGGGGAGGGATGACATTTGGCTGTATGGCTGTCTGCGCAGCGATGCCGAGTTGGTTCCGGCTCCAGATGAAGCTCGACCCGAAAGCAAATGACAGAGTTCGAAGCAGTTGGCGTCTTAGAAAAAGCATCCCATCCTCGTTCCGAGAAGAGCGCGGCTCGAGCTACGATACCTGCGCAAGCGGAGTTCTGGGAAGTGCAAAATTAGGCTCTGCGCGAATTGTCGGCAAACAAGAAGTAATTCGGTTCCTTCCTGTTTCCCCGTGATCCGGACACAATCGGTGAGGTAACAAAGCGGAGCGCATCTCCGGTTTAGGCGACTTCTCAAGTCGGACCGAGGCTCACTCATTGGACGCAATTGGTCTTGCCTCTGCGAAGGGCATTTGTCACCATCAACTCGGTTTCATCAATTGCCTAGCGAACCGAGGTGAACATCTGAAAGGAGGCCACTGATGCATGCCGCCGTGCTGCATGCTCTCGGCAAACCGCCGCGCTTTGAGGAATTTCCCGATCCAACTCCGCGCGAAGGTGAGGTGCTCATAAATGTCTCCGCGGCTGCGCTGAAGCCTGTGGACAAACAGATGGCGGCCGGAACGCACTACGCCAGCCCGCGCGAATTTCCTGTCGTTTGCGGCATGGATGGCGTGGGGCGGCTCGACGACGGCACGCGAGTGTTCTTCGGCAGAGCGCGGCGGCCGTACGGCGCGATGGCCGAGCGCACTGTGCTTCGGCGAGTTCAATGTTTTTCGATCCCTGAAGAACTGGACGATGTCATTGCCGCGGCCATTCCCAATCCCGGTGTGTCGGCCTGGCTGTCTCTCAAGCACAGTGCGAAGCTGGCCGCTGGCGAAACCGTCCTGATCCTCGGCGCCACCGGAGTCGCGGGCAAGCTGGCGGTACAGATCGCCAAAATCTTGGGCGCGGGACGCGTCGTTGCGGCAGGACGCAACGAACAGGTGTTGAGCACACTCCACGAGCTTGGCGCCGACTCGACGATTCGCCTCGACAAACCCGATGAAGAATTGATCGCAGCCTTCCGCCGCGAGGCCGCCGAAAAGCGTTTCGACGTGATCATCGACTATCTATGGGGTCACCCGACCGAAGCTCTGCTGAAAGCCATCACCGGAAAAGAATTTGCGATTGGGGAATCGGAGACTCGACTGGTGGAGGTGGGCGAGAGCGCTGGATCTACAATCACTCTGCCCGCGGCAGTCCTGCGAAGCACGGCGCTGACGATTCTAGGAACCGGAGGCATGCCGTCTTGGGACATACTCACCGACGCGTTCCAACAAGTGATGAACAGCGTAGCCCGCGGCACATTGCGCATCGAGACCGAGCGTGTTCCGCTTGCCGAGATCGAGGATGCCTGGGAACGCGACGCACACGCCCACAGGCTGGTCGTGATCCCGTAGCCTAACAAGAGTGCCGTTCGCGGCGGCTATGATCCCAGGCGAGCGCGTACTTGGTTCCCTGCTTGACGCTGCAACGCAAACATTCCGCGGCGGGCTTGTCTTTCAGATTCCCCGATTTGTTGGAGACATTAGCAGTTAGAAGTGATTGGAGGAGTTGTTGGAGTCGAGCTGCGTGCGCCCAAGCCAGGCGAGCTACCTCTTGGAAGTCCTTCCTTTTCAATCTCATTTCTGAAAATAAAGGAGCTAAGGAAGAATTTGGTGGTGGCACGATGTGCAATGATGTGGCTCCGCATGCATGGAGTCCCCACGATTTTCCCCACAGCGAAGAAGAGACGAAAGCCAGGCCAAAACCATCACTAGCCACATCTAGTTCCTATCGCCTCTTTTTCGAGGTTTGGCTTCACCCTCCTCTCTTCGCTCGTCTCAGACCAACTAACCACCAAGGAGCGGCTAGTCTTCGGAGTCGATTGCCATTTCGCTGTACATGTATCCCTTCTGGTCGCAAGCTATCTCCCATAGAGTTTCTTGCATCGTAAGAAGAGGGGATGCCTTTGCTGCCTGAGCCAGTGACCGTAAGCAACGTTCTTTCCCGACGGATAAATGCACGGGGCTACAAGACTATGAGCGCCCCGATCGCGGCATGTTTGTTGTGCCTGCTGATTGTTGGGGCATCCCTCGACCGGCTGCCCGATCCACCTGCAGTCAAACCGCAGGGCAATCTGAACACTTTGGTTTCTCAGCTTCATTCCCAGGTACCCTTTGCAGCGAGGAACCACGCATCGGATTACCTGGCCTTCCATCCTCACTTTCAGGCCAGCTTGTTTTCGTTTGGGCAGATTCTCGAAGGTAGAGGACCTTCCTACGATCCGACCTTTGTGCACCAAGCGACAGACACGTCTCCTCCCTGCCTTTCTTAAAGTCGACTCCCCGGCTCACGAAGTACCGAAGCGACCGACCTTGTTTTGAAACAGAATCCGTGCCCCGCAGTCTCTCCCGCGAGGATTGCAACCAAGCAACGCATTCACAGACCGTACATTTTGCGTGCGGTCGGGAAAGGACCATCACCCGTGCACACATCTCAAATTTTTCAAACATGGCGCAAGATCCTCAAGGGTGAACACCCCTCTCTTTCGATAGAAATCACGCGTGAATGCCCTTTGAAATGCCCGGGTTGCTATGCGTATGACGACGCGCATCTGGGTGGCGGGCAGACATTGCGCGACCTGAACGATCAAAGGGGCGAATCCCTGGTAGACGGAGTTCTTGAAGTCGTCGATCGGCTGAAGCCTTTGCACTTGTCTATCGTCGGGGGCGGCTCCTAAAGGCCCATGGCCCTTCAATCGGAGACTTCGCATCATAAAGTACGGAGCCGATCGACAGCGCCCGCTGGTCCGATGCCCAATCCTCCCAACCTATCTCAATAAGAAGATTCGACAGTTCGACTTGGTCTTTCGCCCATGGACTCATCCTCTCGACCATTCCATCTGGCATCAAGTCCGTCCTCGAATGATCCGTCGGCATTGTAAAGCGGTGCGAGATAGATCCCCTGCCGTGCAGCAATTGTCTCAATCTCGTCGACCCGCTCCGGAGTGATGAATCCTCTTCCCTGAGAGAAAGGCTCGAACCGGTGTTCCAAAGCAAGAGCCATGCCTTCGAGTAGACAGCCATGAACCACATCGGGGAACGGATGCCGATTCAGAACTCCATGAAAATCCGGCGCGAACTTCATTCCGCCAGTGATCTGTCCCAGACCCCCGAAGAAGACTTTGGCGTCGAGCATCTCCGCCGTTGGAGACAAGTTCTTCGGGTAGCCCGCATCGCAAACAATTGCGTCAGGCGCGATCCGGCCCAACAGAAGCGACGGGGACGCCAGACTCGCCGCGCAGATCACCACGTCGGCCTCGGCTGAGAATCGCTGAAGGTCAGTCGCGATCTCGACCTGAACTCCATCGTCTTGCAACTCCGCTGCTAGCCTGCGTAGTCGCTCCACTTTGCGTGCGCTGAGCAGCACGCGCCCTACGAGTGGCGCCAAACAACGGACGCAGCCGGAACCCACATCTCCTGTTGCTCCCACGATGAGCAGCGTTGATCTGCAGAGGTTCCGGCCTTCCAGCGCGCACATCTTTTGGATACCCTGAACGATAAAAGCAACTGTCAACGTATTGCCCGTCGTGAAGACCGTATCGTTTCTTTCAGGGAGCTGATCGAAATTGCCCTCGATCAGAATGGAGCTGAATCCGCCGAGACTCACGATCTTCGCTCCTGCCTGGATCGCACAAGCCGCTGCCTTTCGAACGCGGGCGATGTTCTCGTGCACGTAGGCGGCTTCCAGTCGGTCGGGAGGAATGAAGGAGTCGATGTACAGGCCGCGCGCCTTCGCGCCCGCAACCGATCCGATGTCAACATGACAGACGGGTCTGGGCGGAATCCATGGAAGGATATCCTTGATCTCGTCGTCCGGCAGAGGTGTACGCTCGGGTCCGCGCAGGACAGCGAGCACGTCCGCAGCCGCTCTCCAACTTTCCTGATGGCCGATCAGAGCGAAATCGGTCTCGATGGTCCGTTCTCCGGCTACACTGGCAACTGAGCCACCCATGCAAGTGTCACCTCCCCGGGTATCCCCAGCATGTCCAGCGTCTTCAAATACTGTTGCAGCGACGCTCCGCGAAGCTCCGCTGCAGACAAGCTAACCTCGAACAGTGACGGTTTGACGCAGCTGGCGTGGCACACTTCGCAATGTCCATCCTTGCATTCCTTCGCCAGCATCTGCGCGAGGGTGGTCATCACATCCAGATGCAGCCGGTAGACCTTGTCGTCGAAGCGCTGCACGTCTCGGGCTCGCTCCGCTCTGAGAATCGCCATGGCGTGATCGACGTGCTCTCCTTCCTCGGCGGCGATGCGGGCAAAGGACTCGCCTAGACTACCCGGTCCCACGTTCCCGACGCGGGAATAGCTTGCGACGGCGAAGGATTCCAACATGATTTCCTGGACGATTAGGCAGCCGATAAAGTCCCGCTCGGTGATGCAACGCAGGAAGGCGTCGCGGAGCCGCTTCCAATGTTTTGCGTCGACGTTATTGCAGACCTCCACTCCAATCTTGCGGCCCTCGGCAGCGAACACAGCGGCATGGCCCCGTTCACACTCCGAATGCTCCAAGGCATCGGCTACTTCTGCGGGATCGTCACAGATCTCCGATAAGGAGGTGTAGTTCATCGCGGCGAGGAGTTCCCCGGTCATTGCCTGTGCCAGGATGTCCTGCCAAATCGGGGCACTCCGCGAGAGAGAAGTACACTCCATCGGTGAGCAGTTAACATCAATAAGTGGTTCCATGTTTTCTCCTAAACAGATAATTAAACTTTACGGCTGGGTTCCCACGCGTTTTCTATTACGCGAAGCGCTGAATAAAAATTGCTTGTGCATCGGCTTTTATGCCGCGCTGGCCTGCTCCTTCCATCGTTGTTCGTTCACGCCGAACACAAGGAGCCACAGGATTAGCGATGCTGCCCCGAGGAGACCGAGGGCCGCAATGTAGGGGAACAGATGGTATCCGAGCGGCTGATACAGGAAGGTCAGCCAACCCAAACCCCCCAATACCGACAACACGCCCAGAATCCGAGGCAGGAAGGTGGACCTGATAATGAGGTAGCCCGTCAGGAGTGCATAAGATCCGAAAAATACCAAGGCGATCGCGGCGCCATGGTCATTCACCCTAAGAAAGAGGAGCGCCAGCGCCTGCAACTGTTCCGCGCTGAATACACTCAAGTAGTGCGCGCCTCCCACGATGAACAAGGGGGCGATGAAAAAGAGGCGGCTAAGCGTCTTGATGATGCAACCGGTGAGTCCTAAGAACGCTGCAACCAAAGAGACGCTCCTGCCCGCCGGCTTAAGCAAGTCATAAAAGAGAGCTGTGATGGCGATCTGGCACGCCATTTCGATGAGGTAGACTGCGAAACCCAACTGAAACAAGCTCTTGTGCATCAGTATGTTGGTCGCCGTAGCTGCGGCGTCGCCGTCTACCACAAGGCTGCCGCTCACGAAACCCTGGGCGAATATTCCCGTCAGTATGGTGAGGAGATAAAAGGCACCGGTAATCCTGGCCTTGAGACGCGGCGAAGTTTCTGCAATTCGTTCCATCATTTCAGTTGTGCTCCTATTCGTTTTTCCTTCACCAGGGACTGAATCAAATGCATGCGAATCAGATGACTCCAAGGCCACAGCTTGGCGAAGGCGGACAGGCATCGGCGTCATGAATAAAGATCAGCCAGGCGTGCTTTCGCGTCCCACTTCGGGACGTTTACACCCTTCACCATGAGCCACAGGCAAAGTGACAATTCTCCGGTTAAGGCAAGCACCAGAATGGGGAAGATCGTCGCTGCATATGTGGGGGCGAGGATGAGCGTGAAGCTATTCGTCAGATAACTCAGACCAGCAATCGCCATTAAAACGCCAAGCGCCTTGGGGAAATAACCCGACCTGAAAAGCAAAGACCCATACACCAGACATGCAAAGCCAAAAAATACGAGGTCAATGCCAAAGCCATAGTCATGCAACTTTAGAGAAATGTTCACTAGAGCGTGTAGCTGATGTGGTTCAAGTGCCTTCAGGTAATCTGCGTTCCCCGAGAGGAACAATGCCGCAAAAAGACATAGCTTGCTGGTGGCCTCAATAGGGAATTCGACTATATTGAAAAACACCGCAAGCAAAGCAAGGTTTTTGTTCACCGGCCTGAGCAATACATATAAGATCAGCGTTAGCGCGACAGCACACACAAGCAATATCAGCTCGCTGGCAATACTGATCCGCCACAGCGACTCAGAGGCCATAATATTATTGGCTGTGGCTGTAACATCTCCTGATACCACGAGTTTGTCCCTGACGAAAAACTGACTGCAGAAACCAATGACTATGATAATCAGATACAACACGCCACCGATTCGTGCGTAAACTTGCGGTGAAGTTTCTCTGACCCGTTCCTTGATTGCATCTGTACTCATAGTCGTTTCTCCCTACGCGCGAAAGGGGATCCATTCCCGGGTGACTCAGATTGGTTCGCGGTACCGCCGTAGCCGCACCGCTGTGGCGAGCAATATCACGGCGACTGCCAGCCCTACCCACAGACCCGGCGTACTGAAGAATTGCACCGGAGTGAGCGCTGACATCATTTCCATCAGGTTTCCGCTCCGCGCTGTGGTGGCGGAAGGTTCCGGCCCGGTCAAGCGGTACTGCAGCATGCCGACGAAATGCGAAGTTCTGAACGCAATCTTCTCGACTCCCCAGATCACGAACGGAGGCAAGAACGCCCATATAAACGGCGCGCGTGGTGCCCAAGCTGAAACCAGCAGCAACCAGCCGTAGAGGGGCGCGTACCAGAGGCCATGAACGGTCAGAATGTGGTAGAGGAGCATCAGTGACAAATGGAAGAACGACATCCGTGCCCCGAGCGTCCCGGCACTCAGGCCGCTGCTCAGCAGCAGCATGACAAACTGTGTGACCACCGCGATGGCGAAGCTGAGCAGCGGCAGAATGATGAGGGGAATGGTGAACTTCGAGAGCACCGTGGTGAGGTCGGAAACTGGCAGCGACTTCCAGAACAGGATGCTGCGATCGCGGCGCTCTCCGTACAGCGCGTCCAGAGAGTAGAAAATCCCAACTATAAAACCTGTCCCCATAATCAGAGCAGCTGCGAATTCGTACGGTACGTCGAGCGGCTGGTGCCGATGCGCCGGGCTGAGCGTTAACCCAGTCAAGAAGCCCAACAGAGAAACGGCCGCGGCGGCCAGCGGGGCGATATAGATCGAACGGTGCTCCCACAATTCGCGGCGCACCGACCAGTACATGCGCCGACTGGCGGTGATGACCGCAGGCGCGGTTACTTGCGATTCGAGGGGAGACCCGGGCACAGTGTTTGATGGAGTACTCATCGAGTCCCTCCTTGGGCCACGCCGCTTTGATTGCTGAGCACGGCAACAAACAAGTCGGCGATGCTTGGCGTTCGCACGTCGCCAAGCGCGGCGATTTGCTGGCGTTCGATACGATCGAACAGCAAGATGCTGCGGCCGAACACCTGGCGCTCGTGGATCGGCCTGAGCGCCCGTGCTGCGCCGAGCTGTTCGGGATGCACCATCAATTCCGTATAGCGCGACTCGAATTCTTCCATGCTGCAATCGAATACGATGCGGCCGCGGTTAATGAACATGACATCGGTCAGGACGTCCTGAATCTCTTCCACTTGATGGGTGGTCACCACGATGGTGCGGCTTCGATCGAAGTAGTCATTCAGCAACGAATCGTAGAACTGCTTGCGATACAAAATATCCAGGCCAAGCGTCGGCTCGTCCAGCACCAGCAATTTCGCGTCAATGGCCATAACCAGGGCGAGATGCAGTTGCGCGACCATGCCCTTCGACAATTCCCGGACTTTGCTGGCGCGCCCGATGGTGGTCTTCGCAAGAAAGCCTTCCGCCTTCGCGCGGTCGAATCGCGGATGCACGCCCGCGAAGTAGTCGAGAGCCTGCCAAACCCTCATCCAGCGCGGCAGCACGGCGACATCGGCAATGAAACAGGCATCGCGCATGAGCTTTTCGCGCTCCGTCCAGGGGTCTCGTCCGAGCACCCTCAGTTCACCTTGATATGAGGTGAGGCCTAAAATCGCATTGAGTGCTGTCGTCTTGCCCGCCCCGTTGGGCCCAATAAGTCCGAGGATGCGACCCTCTTCGACACGCAAATCGATGCCGTCCACCGCGACCGTTGTTCCGAATGCCTTCCGCAGACCGCGTGCTTCTATGCATGCCATGGCTTTAGCGCTCCTCTTTGCGGGGCTTCGACTCGGCGGTTTTTGACTGTGCGCCATCTGATGACGACCTGCGATTTGCGGCAGCATTTAGTTCTTCCGGTGTCAGGCCGAGCCGCTGAATGGTTGCGTGGACCCGGGGCCATTCTTCGGCAAGAAACCTCTGCCGTTCGCCCTGCAGCAACAGACTGCGTGCGCCCGTATTGATGAACATGCCGAGGCCTCGCTTGCTCTCTACCAGTTCCTCATCCACTAATTGTTGATAGCCCTTCAGAACCGTGAGCGGATTGACACGATATTCGGCCGCGACATTGCGCACCGAAGGCAGCGGATCACCTTCCTCGAGCACGCCGTCAAGTATCATCGCGACGACACGGTCGCGAAGTTGTCGGTAAATCGGCTGACTGTCGTTCCACTCACGGTCCATCGGGTTTTCCTGTTACCCCTTGCTAGAGACACGCCAGCGTTATTTTGCCCGCTGCAGGTCGACGTGCGCGTGGACCGGTTTGTCCCCAGGCATCATGTAAGTCCAGTCCTCGGTGTGATGATTCGCGTCAATGATGGTGAACACCGCGTGGTACATGTGTCCGTACTTATTGCTGCCGGAAAGATCGGCGAATTCGAATTCCAGCGTCTTTCCGTCCGACGATATTTTTCCGGTCATGCGCGGCCGGTTCCCCGCGTCACAATAGTGGACCAGTGTGAGCTGGTCCGCGTCGACGTACAGCATCGTGACGGGATGGTCGTACTTTGCCGGGTCCAACGGTGTTCCGGCTTCCTGGAACTCGTGCACGAGGACGTTTCCCCGCGAGGTCACGCGCATCGAAACGTGCAGCGGCTTAATGTCCACCTTCGCCGCTACCGGCATGTCGGTCTTCACGGGGCCTTCCCAATCCCCCGCGAGGGTTTTCATGGTGTCGAAGGAAGTCTGCGCCTCGGACTTCGGCGCTAGAGTCTTGGGCTCGTCCAACTTGTGCGCGTCGGACTGCGCAAAGGCCATGGCGGAAAGCGACATCAGAGCAACGGACAACACAAAACGAATGGATTTCAAGTTTCATTCTCCTTTAAGAAGTTCATTTCGCTGGTTCACTCACTGGCGATCAATCAGCTTCAACGAACCTCCCTCGTCCTATACTGTTATAGCTAACTATATCACTATGTCAGATGTCAAGCGGTTTCTTACTCTTCCTTGCCCGACGTTTTCTACATAGGACAAAGGGTTCTCGGGTTCGTTGGCTGAAACAGGCAATTTGGCTCAATGGGAGTTCAGGCCTACTCGCCCCGGAGAAGGACCAAAATCCCGGTTAGTTGGGTTTCCACCTCGGCTTGCAGGAAGTGATCTCCGCGCTGGGCATCGATCGTGGACTGATTATGGGCAACGCAGAAACAACGCTGCCATTTGGTTGGAAGCTGCCAATATGCGCGGTGTCATGTAGGTGCCATGCGAATGGTGATGAATGGCGGCAAACGGTAACGAAAACTGAAAAGAGAAGGTCAATCTGAGTTAGCTCCATTTGATCAGAACTTGCTGAATCCCCTCGATTTGTCTCGGCTCCGGCAAATTGTGATTAAGTTGGTCTCAAGGCTGTTAACCGAAATGTTGGAGGTTCGAATCCTCCCCGGGGAGCCAACCCCCTTGTCATTCAATGAGTTGCGAATATTCTCAGGAAATTTGGCCCTTCGACGATGAAGTGTCGAGTGTGCGAATCACGATCAATAAAGACGAAGAAAAGTCAACTGCGACAGCTGTTTGTGCTGTCCGGAACGCATGGGCTATCCTCCACGAGAAATTCTAGACGCTGGAACCCATTCCAGGGTCAAGTCGAAACTGATAGTTATAGCAATGCGGGACTCCCGGCATGAGCAAGCGGGGACGGTCACTCCAAATGCGATCAGTAAATAATAGTGAAATTTCCCTTGCGATCTGCGAACACGCTCGGCAGTCCCCAAACAGGAACTCCCGGCGCATAACCTTCTGCTTTAGTGGGCTTACCGGTATTATCTAAAAGCTTCCAAGCGAGGGACCCGCCCTTGGACCAGCCCGTTCCTTCCGTCCAGACCATCAGCACTTGTCCATTCGCCGGGCGCAGCGATGGGTGCCGTAACCTTGAGCGAAACGGGTTCGACGGAATCGAAGTAAACCTGGCCAGCAGTCTCCCAGGCGGCTAGCACTCGTTTGCCACCTTCGCTTAGATACGCAGTACTCATTGGGCAGGCATTCAGTTCCCAAGGACCCACCGTCGTATCGTGAAACGTGACTCCTTGGTCTGTGGATATGAGCAGGGTCATATCTCGATGGACGCTCTCCGCCGCCGCGCGGTACAGAACAAAGAGGGTTCCGCGCTCGTCTGCGAACGCCCGCATACCGCAGCATCCGCACGCACCAAGGGCGGGCGGCGAAATCGGTACTTCGCGCGCAAAAGTCCTGCCGTCATCGGCGGAACGGGCCAGATAGACCCGCCGATGGCCCTCTCCGGGTTCCGCCCCCATGGCATGCCAGACAGCGTAGACATCGCCCAGTGTGTCAGCCGCGATGGAAAGACCGCCGTCACCGCCTTTCGCATATTGCATGAGGTTGCGCTGCGGCTCGAACGCTTTGCCTGAATTGTTCAACCGCGAAAAGAACACCGGCATCGTGTCGGGAGCATTGCCGGAGCGCTCCCGTGAACCAAACCAGATTACGTAGACTCGTCCGTTACGCCCGAGCGCTATTTGTGGGCCTCGCACCGTGCCAATCGCCACGGCGCTTTCGGGCTCGCTGTTTACGCGAATCGGTTGAGAGAAGTGCTTCCTGTCGGCCGAGCGACGCACGTATTCGATATCGCCCGCCGAGGCATCGCCCTTGAAATAGATCATGTGCAGCGCGCCATCGCGGTCCAGCACAGTTTGCGGCTGAATCCCGCCGTGCGGCGTGCGCAGCAGGCTAACTTGAGGAATCTCACGGGCCCTCAAGTGCGTCGAATGAAGAGATAAAGCTGCGACCGTCGGCACAGTCAGAGTCAGGGTAATCGTAATCGCTCTTCGCTTCACCATTCTAGAGTTCATTTTAGCGTAGCCTGTGTTGGGAGCGATATCATAGGCATCCAAGAGGGGGATGACATGGCAATTGAAATACGTGGGATGGCGCCGCTGTTGCAAGTCTTCGATATGCCCGCGTCCATTGTGTTTTATCGCGATGTGCTGGGATTCCAGGTGAAGAGCACTTCGAGTCCGGGGAAAGAGCGTTTCGATTGGGCATTGCTCACGCTAAATGGCGTGGAGTTGATGCTGAACACGGCTTACGAAGAGGATGCGCGGCCGCCAGCACCTGATCCCGCTCGCGTTGCTGCTCACGAGGATACGGCGATTTACTTCGGTTGCCCAGATGTCGATGCGGCGTACGCACACCTTCGCGCACGGGGCGTTGCCGCTACGGAGCCGAAGGTCGCGCCTTACGGAATGAAGCAGTTGTACGTTAGCGATCCCGACGGGTACAACCTCTGTTTCCAG